>Ga0210059_1017268_pt1 | contig 10311 bp, 7 predicted proteins | sample Ectturendosymbi2_FD_188042 | JGI IMG/M metagenome (GOLD analysis project Ga0210059, IMG submission 188042) | Ecteinascidia turbinata endosymbiont from Florida, USA - Sample 2 (SPAdes) (version 2) | ecosystem: Host-associated > Tunicates > Ascidians > Unclassified | place: Key West, Florida...
CACCATACATATATGTGGCGCGAACAAGCAATAATAGAGTGATCATGGCATGTGAACTCTATTGTTGCTTGCTGCCACAGTGCGAAGCTTTGCGCATATGCCGCTCGGGATTTCCGATCGCAACACTGTCAGGAGATTGTTGCTTGTCCCAGTAGAAAAAGGTTTGTGAAAGCATTAACACTAGTTCTTGCACCATTTCAAAGGATGTGGAAGCTTCATTCACGTATGTAAAATTATACTCGTAATTAAACTTTTAAATTATCACGCGACCACTTGAAATGTTGGTAAATGTAAGATTTATTGTTCTTTGTGATCACTTCTCTATTTTTAATATCACTTAATATTTTTTGTATATAAGAAATACAAAAATTCTGGATGTTCGTTGCCATTTGCAAATATTATTCAAAATGAACTTGGTAGCAGGTATGTGTTGTGTAAAATGCATTATTAATACTGGGAAATACAGTGACTTTTGCAATGGGGGTGCCGCGAAATTTTTTCAGCCTTGAAACTGTGCCGCCATGTGAAAAAGTTTGGGAACCACTGGTGTATAGGCTACTGAAAGAACCCTATCTTGTCACACCAGGAACAGATTCATTCTGACAAACTTGGCGGAATGGGATTGCACTGCAGTACAGACAGGCGTTAACGAGGGATGGCAAGGGAGCACAGTTCCCAGGGCGCCAATTCACTATGAGGGCGTCGAATTACTACAGGAGGCGTCGAAAAGTCGCAACAATGTCACAAGTACTTTCTTCAATATAGTAAATTTTCTTTCGAAAGAGCTCAGGTTCGACCATGGGGGCGCCAAACTTGCTTTTTGCCCCGGGCATCATCTACCCTCGTTATGCCCCTGAGTACAGAGCTTACATCGTAGACAGACTCGGAGTCATGGCACAGAAGGATGAAAAGGTGGTTCCGAAGACACTAAATGAATGATTGTGCAATGTGCAACTTTTTCCAAAAGTCTGTATCCTCGAAATATCGCTAAAAGCGTTTCGGATATCCGGGTCCGTATCTGGTTCCCGTTTGAAAGCAGTTTTTGGATATCCATATCCTGTTGCAAGCTCACTATCCTGCCGGATATCCAACCGGCAAACCGGATAGTGATCATCTCTCTGTGGTGGTTGGCGAATGACGAGTTGGTGCGATGCCATTACGTGTTTTTCTAAGTTATTGACAAACATTATTTGAAAAGTATTCGAAAGCACTGAAGATGACAAAGCGATTAGCAAAGCAACGGGGAAGCGAAGCGAACAGTGGAAAGAGAAACGGACGGAGAACAACTAAAGTAGATTGTATGATTCGCCACGTCCAGAAGATTGAGAAGTAGAAGTGAGAACTTAAGTCTTAACTCTAGTGAACATATAGGAATAAGGAACCATAGAGTAGCAGCGGTTTGTTTGGATGGTGAAGGATGTTGATTGTTTGCATCTTCATTCATTCACTGATCAGTAGCTTACTTGATAAGGGGGGCATTTTTTTGCCCCCAACGAAAAGATCAAAATATTGCATAGAAATTTTAACAAGTGCAGAAGCATTCAAAGAATAAGATACAATTTGGTATTCTAATCATTTAGAAAAGTCTTGTTTGAATTAATATTTGTCCTACTGGTGTGGTTAATTATTTCCTTACAAGATTTATCTTGAATCAGGCCATCTGATTGAAAATTTCGTAAATGATTGGTATTTAACCACAAAAATGCTGGAATTGTCAAAACTTGAGAAATTCAGATACATACACTGGTTCAACATGTTGGTATTTCTTTAGGCATTTTTTATCTTTTTTTGTTTTTGCTCATCACTGTATAACTCTGAACATTTTTAGAAATGCAGTGTGTGTGTAGGCTTTGATTTTGTTTGTTGCCTATCTTCTGAAGAAGAGAGTTAGCATATACTTTTGAAACACCAACAATAAATTCTACATCTGCATGGTTATCACACCATTGGAAATAAGGTTGCAACCAGTAGAGCATGCCTGTACAACATACGGCTCGCATGCGGCCCACGAGAGCTTTATCATTGTAGAAAATGTTGCAAAAGCTCGACCTCAAATAAGTAATTGTCGTTCCAGAATTTTTTCTATATTTGATATTACAGTAGAAATTGTCTAATTCGTCATCGTTTGACGTTTAATTTGTCAATTTGCTTAATTTGGTACTTTTTCGTCAGTCCCAGAAGAATCCCTATCTTTTGTGTACATTAACATTTCCGTTTGTCTAATTCATCAATTTGCTTCACCTCTTTCTATCCCTGAGAAGCAGTTTGTTCATCTAAGTCGTCATTTGCAGTTTCGCTTTTGATGTCTAAGCAGCTAGTATGTATGGGAATTCAAATAAATTAAGGATCTTTATCTGAGAATTGTTGCACCTTGTAATTTGTTTATCGAATTTGTACACGAGGTTCATGGAGAAAACGTGGAAAAGTTTACTAAAGATTTGAAAGGTGCTTGATCAAATGGAAGAGTCCAGATAGAGCAGAGGAATTACTTGTTGTATTCAACCGTAACGTCATAAACTTGTATTTTGGTGCAAATAAGAACACATGTATGTATACAATTTACTATGAAAAAGTATACGAGCTTCTCAAGAGTTTTCGTCTATTTGCATAATTCATCACTTCGCTTAATTCATCACTTTTTTCTAATCCCCTTGAGGTGATGAATTAGGCAAATTCTGCTGTATAACAAAACCTCTACATTAAAATGAAATAGACTTTTGCAACCTGTGGAAAATTTATGTTGATAATTTGGCTCTTCGAGCTTTCTGAGTTGTGCAGACATGCAGTAGACTAAACCTGGTGACAGAAACAGCATACTATCATGTTCACATTGTGTTAGCTTTATGTTTGCCTGGGGTTACTGCAGGCTAGTATTTAATAATTTTTGCATTTTATGTTTAGTGCTTAACCGTTGCTGGTTTTTTACAGCCAAGCTCTAATGTTTCAAGGGAAATTCGAATTTCACAAGGGCCTCGAAGTTATTAGATGTTGTTTAGGAAAGCTTGGCAAAAGTGTCGAGGCTTACCCACATATGGTGGCAAGCCTGGACCAACCTTTTGTAATAAACTTCAAGTTGCATTCCTGCTTATACATTCCTTTTATGAGTGTTTCAGTTGGCAGACAAAATCTCGTATATACAATTGAAACAATAGAATCAGTGATTAAATATACCTTAACATTCATACCAATCTCTTGTATCTGATAACTTCACTACTCACAATGTTGTCTGCAGAAATGATTTCACAGCAAATACAGTATGTACAACTGAAATTTCAAATATCAAGATCAGGGGTGGGGAACCTATTTACTTTACTACTGGTATCACGAGCCGCATGGATTGTGCATCATCGCTGGTGGGCTGCGAAATCAATTGGTTTTATCCTAAAATTATATGTTTTTCTAACCATGAGGAAGACTTCTTTTGACTCACTATTCAAGTACCTGCTTATCACGGAGCTTCGGTTTGAGGCAGTGTTGTACTCTAACTTGGGTAATGAAAATTCTGATGCGGACCATATCAAATGTTCACACAGGCCGCAGGTTTCCCACGCCTGATCTTGATAATGGATTTGTTGAATTTGCTAAAACAAGATGAAAATTTAGGTGGATTTACTATTGCAGCCAATACACCAGCGACACTAAAGCCATGACTGTACTAGTTGAGTACGGAACCTGGTGTTTGTATAAGGCTACTAATTTTTACTCTGTCTTATTGTTTGGTCTGCATCTTGATTAAAACTAAAAAGTTCTTATTTTCGGAAATGCTGCGAAGAGAGCTTTATCTGTGACTGTTTGCGAAAAAGTTGTACCACGGTTGCATAAGCACGATGACATCATCAAATAAAATTTAATGAAAATTGCCCCCCTGAAATGAAGAGCTGGTTGCGCCCTTGGAATGGAGTCACATTTTTCAGACTCCGCTCCTGCTTTGGCTTTAGGAATCCTGCTCCGACTCCAAAAATTTTGACTCCTTTTAACACTCCCAAAATTTCCAATTAACTCATATCAGAAAGATATGTCTATCCTTCATGGCGATTTTGCCATTGAATGAACATAATTGGTTGAAGTGGTCATGTGACAAGCATAACAGAGAGAGACGCAACACGTGGAGGTTTAGAGTTATAACTTAGCCTATACTTTGATGCAACAAAGACAAAAAGCCACTAAAAGCTTGCCCGCATTTAAATTAGATGTTAAGGTTAGCTATTTAGGCCATGCATTCCAAACTTGTCGTCTGTTGTTTTGAACTTGTCATGTAAGCACTTCAAACAAGTGTGTACAGCTAAACTGACAAAATAACTTCAGAACAGGTTTAGCTTCATGAGGAAAAATAAACACTGCTTTTCAAGTATACACATCTTTGAAACTGTAGGTTCTACTGTAATTTAAGTTATAGGGTGTAAAGTTAAGTACTTCAAAGCTTCAATAAATAAACAGATATCAGACAATTATTTGAATTGAGCTTTAACTTTCAATTTTTACAAAAATAGTCATTTTAAATCTCCAAGGTCAGCAGCTGATCACCTGTTTACAAATATAGAATCAAACTGAGACTGAGCCAAACTAAGCTATTAACTTCAATGTGCACGCAAATGCACATGGTATAATGTATTTGATGTATTTTCTATGGCAATAGTGTTTGCAAGGCCCTGACACACCTTTGATTTGTTTTTTGTCATATAGCAAGGTGCTTATAGTTAAGTTTTGTCCAATTGTAGGTCTCTTGCAAGTAATCATTAACTTCATATCTTCAAGCTTTTTTATTTCTTCGCTAGAGTTAGCAGGTGGGGAATGATAGATAGATAGGTAGATTTATTTGGTCGTACTGAATTAATTGCGCTAGATATACTTGCTAAAACAGAAAAAAATGCCGGGGCACCGAAAAAACATCTAGTCAGGTGCCCCATAAGTTACGTGAGATTGATGTTTCCATGATTAAGGTTGTGTTGACTGCTAGACGTGCTGTTGCAGTCCGATGTATAGGTTGCAGGATTAATGGCCAATTGCAAAGAGGTTACTCTTGTCGGGCACAAATGGCCATGATGTTTAATTGTCATGGACCGCAAGGTTCCAGACGAAGAGGAAAAGAAAAACCCGACAAAAAAGAAACCCTCTTCGGGTTGCCATAACCCTTTCTTGATCCACGCACACCCATTATAAAGATAGTTTGATTTGATTATGACCTTGATGCAAATTCCATGGAGATTGAGGAGTTCATTTTTGAAGATAATCTTCGTGAGAGAATTGTTTGCTTCTTCCATAGGTGTTCTTGATATTCTGTAACAAAAACTGGACCACGGCAGCAACGTATTCATGAAGTAATAAGCTACATTAAAACACAAAAATAGTATACTACAACTACATACATTTTGCAGTACAGTAGTATACTACAAATACACGCAAATATACACATATGAGCATTTAATTACGAACATGGAATGGCAGACAGTCGTATTATATTACATATACTATAGTAATTCAAGCTAAGAAGATAGATGTTGACTTTCGGGGTGATTCTTTGGCTACAAACAAGAGGATATATGGAAAGCATTACTCATGATTCTTATAACTTTCTGTAATCGAGTTTTTGTATCGTTTTTTGAAGATGATTGCTGGCAATTCTTTTAGAGAAGAATCTATTTGCTGCCAGATTCTTGGGCCTTTGAATTTGATTGATATTTTTCCATATTGGGAGCAGACTGGGTGACAGAAGTATTGGCCTGAGGTAGAACTTATAGTTTCATGGGTGTGGACACAATTAACAGCAGTAAATAGACTGTCAAACATGTTGGGCATTCTGTTGCTGTGGAAGTTGTGCATGAGCTTAGCAATTTCTAGTTGATGTATGTCTTCCAGTTTCAATAAATTTAATTGGCTGTAAACGGGTGTTACATGGCATCGATGAAGCCGAAGCCTGTGGGTCATCTTTGTTGTGACATTTTGCAGGACATAGTCTTTTTTCCCAACTTGATGCCATAGCCATCTTGTCATTTGTTATAATCATGATGAAATTGTTAAAGTTTGAAGTTATTTTTAGAACAAATTATGTTTATCTAAGGCATGTTTATTCCAAGGTAGCTTAAAATTTAAGATTTAGAATAAAGAATAAGTGTATCAAACTTTTCCTTGAAACAAACTAGGTTAAAACTTTTTTTCAAAAATATTTTTTAGTTTGTTTAAATCCGTTTTGTATATATAAAATTTTGCTATCAAATTTTGTTTGATCTTAAAAATAAAAAGAAATTGAGAAACTAGATAGTTTTCTCTTTTAAAAGAAGTGGAACATGCACACAAACAAAAGAAAAAAATTTTCTGTATGTTCAGCTCATACTAATTTTAATATTTTTACTGAATTTTTTATCAAAGGAAAATGAGATTAATAATATTATGTGGAAAGCAAAATGTCAGAGCACATTCAAACTTGTGCATGGTCCAAGTTGTAACCATATCAAGTATGAGGATTTACCAACAAGGTGTCTGTCAAGAACTCTATCAGTGCATGTCTAAACTCATACATAGTTCAGACAGATAAGCATCAATGTCTGACGTTTTCTGCAAATGGGATATGGCCCCTTTGGCCTGTGTGTATGGTGCTGAAGAACAAACTGTTGACTATCTTGTCCTTTAATGTCTAAACCATTGACCTCCCATGAACTGCAAGGCCTGACAGGTACGCAACTTTTTGGTCTGAGCCATTTCAGTCTTGGGACATTTCGGTCACACTGTGAAATCTTGAAGAAATCTTACATGTTCACATTTTAATGCAAACATACTTAAATCAATGAGAAGTTTTATTTAAAAAAATACAAGCATGATCCAAGATACAACAGTTAATCAGCATCAACGTATGATTTTCATTATCATCAACAAGCAAATTCAATCATTATCGACATTTTGCAATTAAATACAAATTCTTCAAAGTCATAGTTACAATTCAGATTTGATCGCAATCATGACTCCTCAAAGGAAGTTCGTATAACACCAGCTAGAGTGACATATCGCCTGCCTATAATCATTTAAATTAGTGAATGTAATAAGTTGTTATGTACAGAAATGTCCCAGACCAAAACAGCTCGCCAGACCAAAAAGGCCTGTTCCAAGGATTGACGGTTCTGGATGATGAGACAATCAATTGACTGCCCAACCCCTGCTCCCTAGATCTAGTGTGGCCAAGCAGTGGATTGTTAATAACTTGCTCAAACAATGAAGAAGAAGGGACTTTTAACTTTTTGAAAATTTCCAAGGTGCCTCTTGCTGAGAAGTACAGTAGTAGTCCATAGATTTGAAATTTGTTGCAGCATTTGTTTGAAAAACAAAGGCTTTCTTGTTTAGAATGGATTAATTTAACCTTTTAGAGATAGTTTGCCCAAACCTCTTGTGAGAAGTGTGTCTTTTCTGTATTCAAGCAACTACTATAGTTTAACTTTTTGTAAGTGGCATTTGGTAGAATGGCAAAAGCTTTCTTTCCATATGGTAGTGAAAGTGTTTCATCTCCTTAATATTGTCAAAGTGTTTCACTCATTAAACTTCTTTAATGCAGTATTAAAAGGGTGGCTAGGCCTTTCAATAATGACTAACAGTGAGTCTGAACATCAGCAATAAGCTTGCTTGCCTACTGAGCAAACTGATTATGACTACAAAATGACTGGACTTATATAGTGAAGTTTGGAACGTTCTAGTGAGTGCAAACAACAGGAGTTAGCCTGAACTTTAGAGGTTCATCCTTCAAACATAGGGCTCATCAATAATTTTTAGTTCATGACCTAACTGGGTTCAAGGTACAAGACTCAATGAACGTGCAGGGTTCTCCAATGGCATAAAGTTTGATTAGTTGAATTGGCGTACATTTTATATAACTTCTGTTTTCTCTTAGTGAATGATTCCTAGTTGTAGTTTTGGATATCTGCATCAGTAATTTTTAATGGTCCATGGCAACACTAAAAACTGAACATAAGACATGCAGATTGATAACAGTCATGACAAACAATTCTGTTTCAGAGCATGTAGATATCAGTCTCAATCATGTGTCACATTTTAGTCACGTGATCTTTACGTTGTTTCGTGGCTGGACGTCAATATGCGTAATGTAAACTAGAGTCTTGCGCAGGTTGAAATTTTTTGTCCGCACCCGCCCAGCACTGTTTCCGCCCAAATCTACACTCGCCACGCAAAACTGCTAAAAACTCATGCAACGTGTTTCATCGCTAGTGGCAATTGATTCAGTGGTTCATTTCAAAACCAACGTAAGTCTAAAAATATATATGAAAAATAAGAAAGTGAAACCTTTTTTTTCTGCTCATGTCACTTTTACATGCATTGAGTCAACATTCAGTAACCCACAAAAAGAATTTTCTCTCCCGCCTCGCACCCGCACTCATATCTCTACGGGTTCCCGCCCCGCACATGCGATACCCGCAACCCGCGCTGGTTAACCCGCCCCGCGCAGGACTGTAATGTAAACAGGGATTGTTTACTTTAGCTGCTTCCTTTTAAGCCCTATTTATTTTCGATCAGCTTGATTGATACTTTTTGGTTTGAAGTATTACAACTTTATCAGAAGGTCTTACATATTTCAAGGAAAAGGTATGACGGGTTTATCATTAGAAAGTTAGCTGACTTTTTTTTATTCAGTTAGCTGTGGAAGATGGCATCCTACTTTGATGAGCACGATTGCCAAGAAAACGAAACCTACAGTCGAGCGCAGCCCGATTTAATGGAAATATTAAGAATGTTTCTGCGGGAGGACGAAGATGCGTTGCTTGACTTGCTGCCTCAGGGAGAACGCTTAGCGCCTCCAGCGGCCAAACACATTGTTCAGGAACTTCCCAGGCGACCGCCCTCGGAAGAGGAATTGAAAAATCAAACAAAATGCCCGGTGTGTCTTGTTTCGTTTGATGCCGTCGTCATTGAAATGCCGTGTGGACATAGCTTCCACAGTGACTGCTTGTTGCCATGGTTGCAAAAGACCAATTCTTGTCCATTGTGCCGTCATGAGCTTCTGACTGACAGTCCTGATTATGAGCGGTACAAAGAGGAAAAGGCAAAAGAGAAAGAGAAGCAGTTCAGGGTCGAGCAATTGCACAATTCAATGTTTGGATGAATAGATTTTCATTGCATCATTTTCTTCATTACCGCATTGTTTTTCTGGCGTCTTGTATTGCTGACCCATTCCACAGTACAAATGATATTAGTCAAAATTGTAAATAGCTTGATAAGTAGTTTTCAATAAATGATCTACGAGTGGTTGGCACAGCATAAAGGCGCCATTTTCAACTTTCGTAAATGACAGAGACGTTTTCTTACTTTTTCGCATTTCTGTTTATGTGACATCCAAGTACCAGCACTTATGTTCGTAAATTTTGTCAACTTTTCCTAGAAACTATCTTAATTTTTTGCTTGCGATCGTCTTATTTGAACGCTCCCCACTATTTTGCGCCACACCATCGATATTCGGCAAAAGAAGCGTCAGTAAGTCGATCCAGCAAAATCGCCACTTGTTGCAACCTGACTTGATCTATTTCGCATTGAAGCCAAACAATGGCCATGTCGATTTATCTGCAGGTTTTGCTGTGTTTTCTTCGTGCAATATTGTTTTCATTTGAAAATAATTTACTGAAAAGTTTTACAGTAACTACATCAGTAAATACTCCTATTCCCAAGCAACGAAGCTTGAAGTCCCAAAATCCGGCGATGCAAGTGCATGTATCGGTTTTTCAACAGTAAGCGTGCGGAAGCACACTGCTTATAAACCTCTGTTGTTTTGTTTCGCACTTAGCTCTTCTCTACGTGGAGTAAAGTTCGGTCAGTGCCAACGCTGCTGAGTCTTTCGCAGATCACCTCGTCGTGAAGCATACTTTAATGGAATAGCTGGCTGCCGTTGAAGAAAGGGATTCTTCCATGCATATCAAGCGTATTCAAGTGAACCGATTAAGCATCGGCGCGAAGTTTTCGTTCATATCTTCGTTTTTCAGCAATATACAAGCGTCGCTTCAATTTCAGAATAACTGACAATAGGTTTTCCGCAGTAAATAGTTACTCGCTCGGATTTATTGTGACGTAAACGTTTTAAAACGTTAACGGAGGGTCTTGACAATTCGGCCGAACACGTTTAAACAATCTACGCTTGCTGCACACTGAATGCAGCCCGAACTATTTTGAAAAAGACTGGCTTTGCTGCTAAATGTGTGTGTGTGTGTGTGTGTTTTCACTGGCAATAAATGCATGCAGCTTGCAGTGGCGCGGCAAGGGAGGAGTGGCGGCACTTTGTGGTCGGCGGCAAGTTGTTAGTAAAAATTAACTTTTAAAAGTAGT
>Ga0210059_1017270_pt1 | contig 10311 bp, 5 predicted proteins | sample Ectturendosymbi2_FD_188042 | JGI IMG/M metagenome (GOLD analysis project Ga0210059, IMG submission 188042) | Ecteinascidia turbinata endosymbiont from Florida, USA - Sample 2 (SPAdes) (version 2) | ecosystem: Host-associated > Tunicates > Ascidians > Unclassified | place: Key West, Florida...
TACCTGCAAAAAGCTCATGTTTTTTATGTGGATCTCATGTTCTTGACTGCAGAATCATTTTTGCTTAATATATGAACCACTTTTGCTTCATATATACACAAAATTTCACACTATATGCACCACAAAACATTACTTTTGCCAACTTGAACCAATACATTCACTAATGAAACAAACGCATGTTTTGCAACAAAAAGCGTTATTCACAGCATTCCAGCAGTTCCATGCAAAAGCTGAAACAAAATAAAGGAGACAACAAGACTTGAGCCTATACGCAAAGTTGCAGGTACGATATTTCAGCCTAAACGACTACCTACCTCATGAAATATTCCAAAGCTATCAAAAAAAACTTCTTGCAATTTACAACATTCATGTTTATCTTATCACAACTCTGACCCATACTGTTGATAAACTGGTATGTCCAAAGCATCATATTGCATCTGTGCACTAAATAACAACAAAAACAGTTACGGCACAGTATCATAATCTACTGCAGGTTGAACTCACAGCTATGACAGGGAGAATTTCAACAAAATTTTTGCCCAACTTTTTGATCTTGCTGAAGAATGTAAGGTAATATTTTGCAAAGTTTTGAAAAAAAGCAAATAAAGAACTTCAAAATGTTGATAACTGGTTTATATACCTTGTTTTCAGTGACTGATGATAAAGCATTCATCAAACGTCGTTGCAGGTTATCTATGCTAACAGAGAAGTGAAACCAAGCCTCTTTTGCATACTACCATATTTTTCAGACTGTAAGGCGCACTTCAAATCCTTTAATTTTCTCAAAAATTGAAAGTGTGGCTTATAACGCAGTGCAACTGATGTATGAATCTGGATGTGCTTTCTCACGTAGAACCAATTTTATGTGATAAATGGTGCTATCTATTCAATTGCTAGTTTCAAGATTTTTTGTAAACAGATCCACCATCTTATGTAATAAACCAACAATTGCAATGAGCAGCGCTTGTGCTTCCTTGAGTAGCTAGCACACACCTAAATGTTGAAGAACAAACCGTATTACTCCACAACGCTCCAGACTACAGGCGCACACCAAATCAAACATGCCCACAGCATTTAATTTATTCTATTTGTGTCTAGCAGATCAGGCATGTGTGACAGATTAAACTCCCAGTGGCAACTCTGGCACTCTATTGTGAAGGAGTTGAATTGACTTAGAATCTAAGTTTTGCTTCATTTAATGCCCTTTATGTATGAAAAAAGAACAGCTAGCATTCAATTTTTGTTCTGCGGATGATGGTCCGAAAGATATGGTACTTGGAAATTTCTTTAAATATGAATTTAAGACTGAGGATGCATTTTCTTAACACGTAATTGATTTCCTATTAGGGTATAGAGCAACAGCAAAAATGATTATTTTTGGACATTACAACTACAAATTGGCTAATTTCAAATACTGTTGAAACTATTACACGCAGGGATGAGAAAAAGCCGTTTTATTTTTAACCCAGCTCACCTGTTTTTTTGGAAAAACCCGGGGTTTTCAAAAAGAAACAATATTTCGTTCTATTTTTTTTGAGGAAAACAGAAAAACCCCAATCTGAAACGTTTTTATTCCACCATGCAATATCACCATTTTCAGAATTACACAATAATAACTTGTTATACCCATTATGACATTCAAAATTGAGGGTAAAAAATGCACCCCATCTTTGTTTTCACGAAGTGTTGTTGGTCAGTTCACTCCTAAGTAGTACAGCTTGGCAAGCATACTCACAGGCACAGCAAACAGAGAAAAAACATTCCCACACAAACTCTGCAGTTTCATGTCAAGTTTATGTGCATGCCTTACTAGTTCAGCAGCTATAGAGTGCATTTTTGCAACATATGATGCAGATGCAGAGAATGCACAAAAATTGTTAAAATATACCAATCGTGCAGAGGTGAAGAAGATAACCATTAGAATTTACTGAAAGTGTTTGAATCATTCTTCTCTTCCTTTCAAGTCCTTCAAATTTCTTTGCTATTCATTTCACTTGATTAAAAAAAATGTATAGTCAACTGTACAAGTGTCCTGTTTATTTTTTACTTCTTATGAGATTTTTCAAAGGAAAAGTAAAGAATGGGTATTTTAAGTGGGCTTTTTAAAGAAAAACAGGGTGGGATTCTTGTTCGTTTTTTTTTTACAACAACCCTGATTACACAGGTTGTACTGGTGCAAGAAACATAATTAATTAACTTTGTGGATACTAGTTACTGTAATTGAATGCTTTTTATATTGCTTGCACAAAAAACACGTTTTTCAAAGCAAATCAACATTAAGGTAATGTCTCATACTTGCCAATTTATGGTTAATTAGAAGATTGATAACCACCCACAATATATACCTTAAAGGCATTTTCAATCTGCCCCATGCTTTGGTATGTTTGTAACAAATGGAAATTTTTTTAAACCTGTTACAGCAGTACAATACAAAATAAGGGCCAACCTTTACTTTATCTTAAATAGGAGCTGCTGTCTCAACAACAGCTCAAACTTTTTTAGAAAATTCACTAGTTTTTGGGTCATTCCATATGAAATTTAATTGAATGTTTAATCCTATGTTTCAAATTTTTTTTCAAATATTTTATTGCCTCTTGAAAATCATGACAAACAAATTTGTCATATCTTACACAGTTCTTGACTTATGGCCAATGAAATTTTCATATGAACCGTGCCCAAAGATTTATTGTTGAGCCTTTAGTATTCCTTATGTATATTAATGACATTGTCAAATCCTCTGACTCTAATAGCCTACTGTTTCATATGCCACTGATATCAATCTTCATATTTTGGGGAAAGACCACAAAAGGTTAGCAAAAATATATACCATGAGCTCAAAAAAATTTATCACTGTGTTCAACTGTTCATGCTAACAAATTATGTATCAATTATTCTAAAAACAATTTCATGCTCATGAACAGCCATAACAATATCAATTGTCCAGCTTCAATTAATCATCACCCAATATCAAAACAAAATGCTGATTATTGTTGTCAACATAGTGCAGTTAACGGATTTTATCCTTTGTTTGTATAGTTGGAGCAAAAATTTAAACAGAAAACTATAGTCAAGTGGGGTAAAAAAAATTCTCAATATTTGGGTGAAAAGTAACTACTCCCCTCAATGGTCACGATTGGCCGGCCCTTTTTTGGCCATAAATCACCAGCCGCTAGAGCTAGAGAGCTGTTCGAATCCTCTACGGATTCAGCAAGTCTTCTAGTTGACATCGAAGAAAAACGTTTTTCGGTGGGGGTTTTCTGGAGGTGACATCACAATGAAGGCATGTTTTGGAAATTTTGGCCACCTTTGGCCAGCCCTGGGCCCCAACCCATTGACCCATTCTTTTGGCTCAAAGTTTTGTTGAAAACTAGGTCAAAATATGCGTCTATAAAGCCCTTGATTGACTTGCTAGCATATCTGTAGCTACAATCATGGGTCAAAAACCCAGTTTTTGACCTAATTCAAAAACTTTTCAGAAAAGGCATAATTTGCCCTTTCAGGGTAAGCTTTGGCCAGCCATAACTCGGAAGCAGAAAATGGAGCTAGAGAACTGTTCAAACCCTGTAATGACTAGTGGCGTCATGTGCTTTAGAATAAAATTTTTTTTTTAATTTCGTTGGGGGGTTTTGGGCCAATGGGATCATGACAGGGGCATGTTTTTTGGTTAATTATATGTCATCATCCGATCCCACGCGCCAATATTTTGGCTTGCAGTATTTTTGGATTCTAGGCGAGAATACACATTCTTAGAGCCCTTTAGTGAGTTTCTAGCGTTTCTACTTCAAAAGTTAGGTCAAAAAACAGCTAATTGGTAAGGGGCTTTTCTCAATACTTTTGCGGGATTTCCCTAATTAATTATAATGTTTTTTGGCCCTAATCTTGGAACCAGGAACGCTGAAAACCCATTCGGACCCTTCAAAGTCCCGAAATGAAACCAAAAAACAGCTAAACTAAAAAAAATTTGTCATTTAAATGGCTCCTGCGGGTCTTAAAGGGAGGTCGAGCAAAAATGCTGATGTCAGCAAAAATTAACATAAACATCCTATCATTATATAAGCATTAAAAAAAACAGACATCCTAAACTGAAACGTATTTTTTTATTGCAAACTACATACCTTCACGAGTCTTTAGAGGGTTTAAACAGCTCTCTAGCTCAATCTGATGGCGAGTTATTGCCTGGGGTGAAATGCCTCACAGAGTTGCTTTTGAGGGAGCAAAATTTTGGTCAATTTTTGGGTTATGAGCCATAATTTTCGCTCCCGATATGCTGGAAAGTCAATCAAGGGCTCTATAGACACCGATTTTGACCTAGTTTTCAACTAAATTTTGAGTCCAAAAAACGGCGCAGGGCCAGGCAAAGATGGCCAAAATAACGCAAAAACACCCCTACTTGTGATGTTCCCCCAAAAAAGCTCAAACCCAAAACGAAAAATCTTTTTTTCAATTTTGACGACAAGACTTGCTGAATCCGTAGAGGGTTTGAACAGCTCTCTAGCGGCTGGTGATTTATGGTCAAAAAAGGGCGGGCCAATATATTGTCTTGCGCGGTCGTGGGTTAAAAACTACTGAAAAGAAAGCTCAAATGAATTGATGCTACACAGGCATTGTTTGTAACTCATTTGTTCTAACCTAAGTCCTCAATTCAAGTTTGCAGATTGGTTTGAAAATTGATGTTGATATTAGATAGGACCAAAAATTTCCAACAAATTTTATGAACTTTTATGCTGCTTTATAAGTAACTTGGCATAAACATGTCAAAGCTGGCAATTCCTTTGGTAATGCATGTCTCTGCATACTCATACCAATAAAAAATTTGACAACCTTACATTTGGAGTTTGATGCACTAGTTTATTAAACAGATGTATTGACTTGGGCAAAAAAATAGTTACTTTTTACTTCAGACAAGATTGTTTTATACCATATTTGCATTTTTGTATGATCTTACTGTGAAACAAATAAAGTAATATTCTCTATAGTACTGCTCTGCAAAAAACAAGAACCTTCACTTGTTGTTTGGCATTTCAGCTGTATTGTAAATGTATTTGATTACAATAATAGCTCACAAGCAATTGCCAATTGTCTTGTTATGACTCTAGAACAGAGGATCCTAAACTATTTTAGGTGCGTTTCCTTGGGTGCTAGATATTGATACTTGCATCTCAGTTTATCTCACAATCAAAGAAAAAAATTGTAAAAAACTTCGTTTTCAATTGTCCTGATTTTCTACAGCAGTGGTTCTCAAACGGGAGCCACTTGGCTCACTAAAAGAAGAATTCTTTATTCCTGGGAGGAAATTTGTTCCAGGGAAGAATTGGGGAGGAAAAGCTGTGGATGAAAAAAACTTGGTTTTATTATTACATTGGTTCATTCAACACATATAAAAACTGCAGAGCAACATTCGCTCAGATTGGAATGTCTACAGCATGCAAGCACAAGCTGCTTCATCATCCAGGAGGGTGGGTGCCGGTGACAGGGATGAAAGTGAGGAGTCTTGTAGTGTTCTCCTAACTTTCCGCATTCCACCAGTGATCCGTCCAGAGCACTGCACTTCTGCTTTTGTCATCAGATGAACTAATGAGTTGTTGTGGAGCAGGTACAAATGGGTGTCTCGATTTGAGATACCGTGCATTCCCACTCAATGGACAGGTGAGCCTTGAGTGGAGCAGGTGTCCAGGCTCCATGGCACGATGTGCTAGAGACAGTGTGGCTCCTTTCCGACAAAGCTCAACAGGTTGGATGCCTGCGAGGATGGGAAGATTATCCGCTGGTGTAGGACGCAGGCATCCAGTCACAGTTCGCAAGGCGTTGGTTATGGCAGGGTCAATGAGGCAGGTGCAAGCACTGCAGCACCACACAGGGGTATAGTACAGTACTTGGCTATTGAATGTACCAGAGCTAGGGTGGTTATTTGCAGCGTTGTTGCTCCAGCACCCTAGCCAGAGCCAGAAAAGTGCCTCAAGAGTGTAAAGCGTGACGTCAAGTTTTTGCGAAGTGACTAGAGGTGTCGGCGGTATGTGAGTGTCCTGTCCTACTCCGAGGTATGTGGGCTCGGGGCAAAAAAGCAGGGTTTCATTGTTGTAGTTGACTTTCAGCTCACGTTTAGCTTCCTTGTTGTTAAAGTGGAAGACTGCCAACACTGCTTTTGTAGAACTGAGCTTTAACTTCCAGGTCTGGAGGTATTCACATACGGTTGCCATATCCTTGCTTATAACCCCTTCCACTGTTTGTCAGTTTCCATTAGCAGGCATGATTGGTAGGTCGTTGGCATGTGCATACTTTCTGGAGACGGTGGTTTGCAAGTCAGAGGTTCTTCTTCTTTTGAGAGAGTTGATACAATCGACTGCTTGGCTGCACTAGATCTCTGAGCAGATGTTGAGCAGCCATTTCATTGTCTCATCGTCCAGAAGCGTCAGGCCATGCAGTCTGCGGGTAGGTCGATGGATTGGACATCGGAGGACAACATGGTCAATGGTTTGTTGTTCTGAATCTGCGCAACACTCACAAGTCGCAAAGGAGGCCATACCCCATTTGTGAATGCAGGAGTGGAAAGGTCCGACATCAGTGCGAAGGCAGTTAAGCCAGACCCACGCTCTTCTTGGAAGGGTCATTCCAGGAAGGTGGGTGCCCGTGTCAGGGATGAAAGTGCAGAGTCTCGAAGGGTTGTACTTGTCTAACCACTCCACATTCCATCAGTGATGTGGCCAGTGCACGGCACTTCTGCTATTGTCGTCAGATGAACTGATATGTTGTTGTGCGGCGAGGACAAATGGGTTTCTCAATCTGAAACGCTGTGCATTTGCACTCGGTGAACATGAGCGCTGAGTGGAGCAGGTGTCCTACTCCATGACCCAGCGTGCTAGAGACAGTGTGACTCCTTTGCAGAGGAGCTCAACAGGTTGGATGCCTGTGAGGATGTAAGAGGTGAAGATGTTGAAGAGAAGGGGTGCCAGTCCGGATCCCTGTAGGACGCCAATCTTGAGGCGTGGTAACCTATTCTGTTTGCCGTTAGTGGTGGTGTGAAGTTGCGATTACCAATCAGCTCCATGATCAAGCGGACCATGCGCCTGTCAAGTAGCAATCGCACTAACTTGCTGTTACAAGCTGCTATAACTGTAGTGAATGACGTTACAAAGGTCTGTTTGGTTCCTAATACTCTCTTGTTTGTTCACAGTAGGTAATGTGCAATTTTTGCAAGTATTATTTGTGATCTTTGCTGGGGAGGAATTGACAGAGAATGGGTTTGTATGGGGGGAATATGAAAAAAAACACTGTTCTACAGCATGTTGCAACCACAGCAGGCCCGCTTGAAATTTCACCCTCCAAACAAGGACAATATTTATGCATGGAAAAGTCATTACAGACAAACAGTTTTTGTTTTAAGTATAAAGAGAGAAAAAGAAAAAAAGGTAAATTCAAAGAGAAAGTCGAATCAGATGAGGAACTTGTTTGTTGAACCAGTTACCGATGTGCCACCAGGTAATCCGTTAAAGTTTCCAAAGTGGTACATATAATAGTAAAGATGCAGACTTAGAAATGAGTGAGGAGTAAATATTGGAAAATTTATGCTGCTTTTTTGACCAAGCCTTAAAGCTTACCACTAGGAACAACTTAAAAAGTTTTGTTTGAGGATGTCAATGGTGAAACACCAACAGGTATGGAAATAAACTTCTTGCACAAAATTGAGGATACAACTAATACAAGTCACTTGTTGTGGGATTGGCTCACTGTGAAAGACATCGATATTCTCTTCCATGCATTAAGCATTGTTTTCATGGTCCAGACTAGCCAATACTTAAAGATACAGGCATAGGAAAGGCTTGTTCAACTTTAAGCAAGAGCATGGTGTCCAAAAAGTTTGCCAACCTCTGCAAGTTATGAAAAGAATACTGATGATCTACTGAAGACTGCTTGAACTGAAGTGATCACATTGTAATCTACTGTTTCTGCATGAAAGCAGGCTGTAAATAAATCATTGCAACTCCACATTATGGTTAAATACTTGTGCAAAAATATGGATTACTTTTATGTACAGAACACAGTCAAATGTGGATGAAAGAGAAGTAGTTTTTTTTACCCAGAATAAGTTTTCTTTACCCTTTCGCCTCGGTAAAAAAACTAGTGTTTTTTATTTGAATCTTTCTTTGGGTTAAGATAAAAATATTTCAATGTCACAATATACTTCGGCATGGGGGCTACCTTCTACCAAAAGACCAAGAAAATACCTTAGCTTATTTTAGAAAAAATACAAATTTCAATTTTTGGGTTAATTTAGCCCATTTGACTACACCTTTGTTGCTGGAGTGAAAAGTCGATATCATACTGTTTGACATGAATAATGGGTCATATTTGAAAGCATTTATCTACATACGGTTACAAATGCTCTTCGGTTTCTTTAAGATGAAGAAAGAAAAGTTGTACCATGTAATTTTAAGTTCGTGGCAGAAATATTGTTGTTTGAGGGGCCATGTTTTATAAGGTTTTGGCTATGAGCTGTTGGAGAAAATCTGGCAACCCCGTTAAAGGAACTGACTGAATAGGAAAGTTTTGTCTTGTCGCACTTTTATTATCCAATGCTGACACAAACCAGGATATTAAATCTTTGTTTCATCATATTTACAACTGTGCATTGAAAGGCCAAGGCTAATAATAGTAGTGTGACACACTGTATTTAGAAAGCTGGTGCTATGGCTTAGTCTGCACAATTAACACCTTGAGAGCCAGTGTACAATATATTCGTACCTGGAAATTGGCCTAAAAGCAGCATTTTTCGGTTGCCTTACCAGTGTCATAGCTCCTCCGCCGATTGCGATAGAGACCTGATCAAACCCTCAAAAGATTCAGCAAGTCTTCTAGTCTGCAATGAAAAATATTTTTGGTTGGAGGTTTTCCCTAGGCAGGGATTTCCCTAATTAATTTGTTATATTTTGGCCATAATTTCGGAACCAGAAATGCTAGAAAATCCATCAAACCCTCTAAAGACTCATATTATAGCCTACTTTCCAATTAAAACTCGAGTCAAAAAAATGATTCTTGGTGTTGGTGTCCAGGGCCCGATGACGTCATCCCAATGTAAAAAAAATATGCATAAACATACTCACATCATGTAAACATTTAAAAAATGACATCCAGATCTAAGACTTTCCCCATCTTTAGAGGGTTTGAACAACTCTCTAGCTCGATAGGCTAGGGAGCTATGGCCTGGGATGGAATACATTTCAGATTAGCATTTGTGGGGAAGAATTTTTACCAATTTTTGGTTTTTGAGCCATAATTTTGACTCCAGATATGATATTTTGACTCCAGATATCCAGATATGATAGCAAGCCAATTAAGGGCTCTAAAGACTCGGATGATAGCCTAGATTCCAAAAAAATGGTCTGTTGGATTGGTGCCCAGGGCCAGATAAACTCGGCCACGAAGGCGAAAACATGCTCTCACTACGTTTACATGTCAAGCGACGGTCTGCAAAAATGAGACAGCCCGTTCTGACGTCATTGTACTGTTCGGTATACATGTCTGAAGGTCATTCACGTGTGGCAGACACATCGGTAAACATCTCCTGTGCAGGCTAGTGAGCAAAGGGTTGAATAGAGTTGGAAAGCATGTACACTGATTAAAGATTTCACAAATTCGTCAATTGCTGTTCATGCCTCTCATCTTGGTGCCGTGAATTATGGATCATGCTGCACACTGTAAAATCCATCCATAGCAGATGTGCACTGACGTTTACAGCATGCATTGATGTCACATGTGCAAAGTTACAGGCAGACAAATTTCACACAAGCACAATGCTGAAAAGCACTGGAGATTGCCACTTAATATTGCATGTGTCTATGTGGAACTTTTGGTAACACATCAGTCAAAATCTTTAATTTACACTGATATTTAAACTAATAGCCTAGTGTCGCTTCAATACAAAACATTTAGTATTTGTTATATTAAATATATCCTGTGACATTTTTTCAAGGAGCTAGTAAAATAATTATATATCTTTTACTACTATCACCATTGATGCCAGAAAGTGGCCCTATTTTTGCAAGCCTGATTTATGAAGATTAGTGCAACACACAAGGTTCTTACTTTCAAAAGAACTTCATAACACTGCCAAGTCACTCCAGCTGATCAGTAGCCTATTTAATGTATGTACTTGAACAGAGCCTTTTATCATATGTTTTACACAGCTTTCAGCCTTAATTATGAACAAGGATCTTCTCAGTAATGTTTCATTTCTAAACAATAAGGGTATGTAAAACTGGCAGATAGCCTACGTTTCAAAAAGTATATTTTAGTTACTGCAGTAACTTCTACTTC
>Ga0210059_1017271_pt1 | contig 10310 bp, 4 predicted proteins | sample Ectturendosymbi2_FD_188042 | JGI IMG/M metagenome (GOLD analysis project Ga0210059, IMG submission 188042) | Ecteinascidia turbinata endosymbiont from Florida, USA - Sample 2 (SPAdes) (version 2) | ecosystem: Host-associated > Tunicates > Ascidians > Unclassified | place: Key West, Florida...
GTCTCTGAATGTCTTTGTCATCTGAGAGCTCAGTATCCAATACTATCCCCAGATATTTGTATTGGTCAACAGAATTTACGTATTGACCACCCAATTTCAAGACTGGAGTGGCTGTGCTTCTTGCACTTTTAGCCTTAAACGTCATACAAACAGTTTTGTTGCAGTTAAAAATAATCTCATGCGATTCTGCATACGCCTGGCACACATCTAGTATTCTTTGCAACCAACGTACACTTGGACAGAACACATAAATATCACCAGCAGACATCAAGTGATTTAATAAAACTTCACCAATGTAACACCCTGCTTTAATGTTGTTTAGTTCATTGGACAAATCATCTAAATAAACAGCAAACAAGTATGGACTCAGTACTCCTCCTTGTCTAACCCCATTAGACACATGAAACGGTTCAGAAAAATGCTTGCCCCACTTCATTTGCATCGTTTGTTCTTTGTTAGGCTTTTTAAGCAACATCTTCTTTAAAATCAAATGCTGCAACAACTTCTTCACATGTAATAGTTGAATCTGCAAAAAGAAAGCAAAACGATTAAAACAATCACTTTCTCCACTAAAAAGGAACTCATTAGACAGAGGTAATTTTAAACTACTACCGGTAGATAAAAACAAAGAAAATTTTCTCAAAAACTATGAGTCAATTTTCTACTCTTAATTACAATGATGCAAAAAACGAGTCTATGCAAACAGTTGCTTTCTCCATCAAATAAGATCAGGTCAATGAAGCAAATAATTGAAAGTTCAATTTACAACCATAACTTTCGCTTATTTTTTTGAAATTTCATAACACTTTTCACTGCATTTTGCCCCTTTTTTCAAAATTTCGACAAACTTTTTATCGTAATTTGTCTCTTTACAAAATTTTGACAAACAATGCGAAACCAGAGTCAAATTTATTGCCTCTTTGACTTATGTTGCAAAAAAGAATGCAAAATTATTCAAACAATCGCTTTCTCCAGACAAGTTTATGGAAAAAAGGCAATTTTCAACTACTGGATAAAAACAAAGAATTTTCTCAAAAAGTAGGGGTCAATTTTCTGATCTTCATTATAATGGTGCAAAAAAACAAGTCTTTCCAAACAATTGCTTTCTCCACCAAATAAAATAAAACATGCAAACAAATAAATATTAGTTTCCTACCTTTGAATAGCACATGTCTTTTGTGAAATTTCATCGAATAAGGCAAAACTGGTGGAAGCACTTTGATTGCATCTTTCACTATTCTGCAAAAAGAGAGTGAAAGGATTCAAACAATCGCTTTCTCCAGACAAGTTTATGGAAAAAAGGCAATTTTCAACTACTGGATAAAAACAACGAAATTTCTCAAAAACATAGGGGTCAATTTTCTGATCTTCATTACAATGGTGCAAAAAAACAAGTCTTTCCAAACAATTGCTTTCTCCACCAAATAAAATAAAATATGCAAACAAATAAATATTAGTTTCCTACCTTTGAATAGCACATGTCTTTTGTGAAATTTCATCAAATAAGGCAAAACTGGTGGAAGCACTTTGATTGCATCTTTCACTATTCTGCAAAAAGAGAGTGAAAGGATTCAAACAATTGTTTTCTCCACACAAACAGAAGTTCATGAGAAATAGGCAATTTTCAACCACCACATAAAAACAAATCGAAGTTCCTCAACAGATCGTAGTCACTTTTCTTCTCTTCCTTACAATCATGCAAAAACAAAAAGTCTACGCAAACAATTCCTTTCTACACCAAATTAAAATTTAGTCAATGAAGCAAATAATTTGAAATTCAATTCACAACCATTGTACAGCATTCGCCTCTGTTTTTAAACATTCATAACACTTGTCACTGCATCTTGCCTCTTTTCTCAAAATTTCGATGAACTTTTCAATACAACTTGTCTCTTTATAGAATTTCGTCAAATGATGCGAATGCAAAGTCAAATTTATTGCCACCTTGACTTATGCTGCAAAAATGATTCAAACAATCGCTTTCTCCACACAAAGTTTATGAAAACAAGGCAACTTTCAAGTACTAGATGAAAACAAACATAAGTTTCTCAAAAACTAGGAGTCAATTTTATGCTCTTCACTATAACAGTGCAAAAGAGCAAAAGTATTTTCCAAAAATTTACTTTATCTACCAAAGGAAATCAAGTCAAACAAGCAAATAAAACATAAATATTCAGTTTCCTACCTTTGAACAGCACTTGTCTTTTGTGAAATTTCATCAAATAATGCAAAACTGGAAGGACTTTCATAATATCATTAACAAATCTGCAAAATAAAAGCAAATTGTTTCAAACAATTGCTTTCTCCACAAAAACAGGAGCGCATTAGACAGAGGCAATTTTAAATACTACCAGTAGATAAAAACAAAGAGAATTTTCTCAAAAACTATGAGTCAATTTTCTACTCTTAATTACAATGATGCAAAAAACGAGTCTATGCAAACAGTTGCTTTCTCCATCAAATAAGATCAGGTCAATGAAGCAAATAATTGAAAGTTAAGTTTACAACCATAACTTTCGCTTATTTTTTTGAAATTTCATAACACTTTTCACTGCATTGTGCCCCTTTTTTCAAAATTTTGACAAACAATGTGAAACCAGAGTCAAATTTATTGCCTCTTTGACTTATGTTGCAAAAAAGAATGCAAAATTATTCAAACAATTGCTTTCTCCAGACAAGTTTATAGAAAAAAGGCAATTTTCAACTACTGGATAAAAACAAAGAATTTTCTCAAAAAGTAGGGGTCAATTTTCTGATCTTCATTACAATGGTGCAAAAAAACAAGTCTTTCCAAACAATTGCTGTCTCCACCAAATAAAATAAAACATGCAAACAAATAAATATTAGTTTCCTACCTTTGAATAGCACACGTCTTTTGTGAAATTTCATCGAATAAGGCAAAACTGGTGGAAGCACTTTGATTGCATCTTTCACTATTCTGCAAAAAGAGAGTGAAAGGATTCAAACAATTGTTTTCTCCACACAAACAGAAGTTCATGAGAAATAGGCAATTTTCAACCACCACATAAAAACAAATCGAAGTTCCTCAACAGATCGTAGTCACTTTTCTTCTCTTCCTTACAATCATGCAAAAACAAAAAGTCTACGCAAACAATTCCTTTCTACACCAAATTAAAATTTAGTCAATGAAGCAAATAATTTGAAATTCAATTCACAACCATTGTACAGCATTCGCCTCTGTTTTTAAACATTCATAACACTTGTCACTGCATCTTGCCTCTTTTCTCAAAATTTCGATGAACTTTTCAATACAACTTGTCTCTTTATAGAATTTCGTCAAATGATGCGAATGCAAAGTCAAATTTATTGCCACCTTGACTTATGCTGCAAAAATGATTCAAACAATCGCTTTCTCCACACAAAGTTTATGAAAACAAGGCAACTTTCAAGTACTAGATGAAAACAAACATAAGTTTCTCAAAAACTAGGAGTCAATTTTATGCTCTTCACTATAACAGTGCAAAAGAGCAAAAGTATTTTCCAAAAATTTACTTTATCTACCAAAGGAAATCAAGTCAAACAAGCAAATAAAACATAAATATTCAGTTTCCTACCTTTGAACAGCACTTGTCTTTTGTGAAATTTCATCAAATAATGCAAAACTGGAAGGACTTTCATAATATCATTAACAAATCTGCAAAATGAAAGCAAATTGTTTCAAACAATTGCTTTCTCCACAAAAACAGGAGCGCATTAGGCAGAGGTAATTTTGAACTACTACCGGTATATAAAAACAAAGAGAATTTTCTCAATAACTATGAGTCAATTTTCTACTCCTAATTACAATGATGCAAAAAACGAGTCTATGCAAACAGTTGCTTTCTCCATCAAATAAGATCAGGTCAATGAAGCAAATAATTGAAAGTTCAATTTACAACCATAACTTTCGCTTATTTTTTTGAAATTTCATAACACTTTTCACTGCATTTTGCCCCTTTTTTCAAAATTTCGACAAACTTTTTATCGTAATTTGTCTCTTTACAAAATTTTAACAAACAATGCAAAACCAGAGTCAAATTTATTGCCTCTTTGACTTATGTTGCAAAAAAGAATGCAAAATTATTCAAACAATCGCTTTCTCCAGACAAGTTTATGGAAGAAAGGCAATTTTCAACTACTGGATAAAAACAAAGAATTTTCTCAAAAAGTAGGGGTCAATTTTCTGATCTTCATTACAATGGTGCAAAAAAACAAGTCTTTCCAAACAATTGCTTTCTCCACCAAATAAAATAAAACATGCAAACAAATAAATATTAGTTTCCTACCTTTGAATAGCACATGTCTTTTGTGAAATTTCATCGAATAAGGCAAAACTGGTGGAAGCACTTTGATTGCATCTTTCACTATTCTGCAAAAAGAGAGTGAAAGGATTCAAACAATCGCTGTCTCCAGACAAGTTTATGGAAAAAAGGCAATTTTCAACTACTGGATAAAAACAACGAAATTTCTCAAAAACTAGGGGTCAATTTTCTGATCTGCATTACAATGGTGCAAAAAAAACAAGTCTTTCCAAACAATTGCTTTCTCCACCAAATAAAATAAAATATGCAAACAAATAAATATTAGTTTCCTGCCTTTGAATAGCACACGTCTTTTGTGAAATTTCATCAAATAAGGCAAAACTGGCAGAAGCACTTTGATTGCATCTTTCACTATTCTGCAAAAAGAGAGTGAAAGGATTCAAACAATTGTTTTCTCCACACAAACAGAAGTTCATGAGAAATAGGCAATTTTCAACCACCACATAAAAACAAATCGAAGTTTCTCAATAGATCGTAGTCACTTTTCTTCTCTTCATTATAATCATGCAAAAACAAAAAGTCTATGCAAACAATTCCTTTCTACACCAAATTAAAATTTAGTCGATGAAGCAAATAATTTAAAATTCAATTCACAACCATTGTATAGCATTTCGCTCTGTTTTTGAAAATTCGTAACACTTGTCACTGCATTTTGCCTCTCTTCTCCAAAATTTCGACAAACTTTTCATTACAATTGTCTCTTTATAAAATTTTGTCAAATGAAGCAAATGCAAAGTCAAATTTATTGCCTCTTTGCCTTATGCTGCAAAAAAGAATGCAAAATGATTCAAACAATTGCTCTTTCCTCACAAAGTTTTTGAAAAAAAAGGCAATTTCTAACTACTAGATAAAAACAAATAAGTTTCTCAACAAGTTGGAGTCAAGTTTTTTACTCTTCAATCACCTGCCTGACTTTGTACCTGGAATAACAATATACATGATATCTCAGATCACCTTCCTCTATTTATGATTCTGTAAAAGCGAAACTATAGAATACCTTTGAAGATTACAATGTAAGGAACATGAAATGTTTCCAAGCAGAAGCTTTCATTATAAATAAGGAGCAGCAACAACTTATTTCCAAATTACATTTTGATAATTTTGCATCTCTATTAATTTCCAAGTTATACTGCTGTATCAAAATCAAAACTTCCGTGAATTATGCACTGTATCCCTCATACAGAAAAATGTGTCAAGTAAGCCTTGGTTAACACCTGAAATATGTAATCTCATCTAAAGGATAAACAAAATGTATTCCTAATTATGAAGTAAAAAAGGCTCATCGGATTGTGTTATTTATAAACTATGGGAAACAAGTTACTAGGTTGACTGAAGACTCAAAAGGAGATTTTTTTGAGAAAAGCATTATTTAAAATACCCAAGATTCTTACATATTGTTGCAAAATATCAAAAAAATAATAAGTCTTTAATATACAAAAAACAATGCCCCAGATGTGTGTAAGTAGCTGATTAATATTTATATATTGCTAATGAATTTAACTCTGATATCAGTGAAAAAGGTCTTAACTAGCCAAAGACATCAGTTCAGTAGATGGAGGATTAAAGTTTCAACATTTTTGCACTTCTTTTTGTTTATATGAAACTGAGGATGAAGTTCTGTTTTTGACAAAAATCTTGCAGAAGGCGAGGCTCCGCAAAATCATATTCCAACCAAATTTATCAAACTCACCAAATTAGTGTTACCTCCTACTGTTACACATTAATTTCATAAATGTATAAATGAAGGTAGCTGTCCAAATTGGCTTAAAATTGCTCACCCTATTTGTACATCAGATGATTAACCATATTACATTATCTTTAAACAAATCTCTATTTTATTGCAATTTAACAAAATATATATTAGAAAACATAGTACACACTACAATATATGCATAGTTATAGGAGTTTGATTTGATATCCAATCATCAGTAGTGGTTTTAGGCCAATGTCTGCAACTGCCTTTGCAGTGGAAAAATTTACTGCAACTTTTTAAATATTATACTTTGGAAAATAAGCTTCACACCTGTTCAGTAATTTCAGGACTATTTTAAAACAAGCTTCACACCTTTTCATTTTTTATCAAAAGCATTTGATGCTGTTAACCACGAAATTGCACTTTAAAAATTACATTTCTACTTTGGAAAAAGAGGGATTTCTTTGCAGCTATTTTCCAATTATCTTATGAATCAAAAGCAGTAGAAACAGCAAATTTTTTTATTTCTTGCAGCATCCCGGAGAGATCTGCTTTCGTGTCCATGCATGTCAGAATGAGCCGTTGCAGATATTACGGTTAGCTAAGTAGGTCGTGCCTTTCAAACTTGTCTTGCATTTTGAACTTGTCATGTAACCAGTTCAAACAATCGTGTATGCGTATAATCGTGAAAATGGTTGCAGCAAACTTTTTACCTCATGCGACAAAATTGACACTGCTTATCAAATATACGTCTTTAATGGTATGGGTTCTAAACAAAGTCGTAAAATATTAACTGTTGAAACACTAGGGTAAATTTCAACAGCCAAATATCTGACAATTATTATAATTGTGTTAATTTTTAATCTTTACGGAAGGCTGATCTTAAATCTCCAAAATCAGCAGTTGGTCACTTGTTTTACAAAGATTCATTCCAACTTTAACCAGGTGCCCAGATAAAACTCTTTACTATGACTGCACCAACGAAGCCATCAACATGAAGGTCGTGTTTATTTTCCTGACAGCAGCAAATACTCTGCTGGGTCTGGCTTGTTGTTTGAATCGTATTCAGCTTTGACCAGATATAAAGCTGAGTTCGTGACACTAGCAGCATAGTTAGAGTCAAGGGGAGTGCCTATGCTTGCTGTGCTAATGGTTTCTCAGTTCGGCTCTCACCATTACTACTTTCACTTTGCTAGTAGAGGTTACACTTCTCATGGGACCATTTTGTATTTGCTTTTTTAATAAGTTTCAAAAACTTAGTTTCCTTTTACGGTTTGGGTTTAAAGTTCATGTTTTACATCATGTGATAAGCGAAATATATACCCTGTCCAACATAATGTGAAAGCAAATCCTAGCAAAAAAATAAAATTTAACAAGGTGAGCATAAAAAACAGTCTTTTTCAAGTTAATGGGGCAATAGAGGTGCAAACCAATATAAAGTTATTTATAAACTGTTACTATCAGAGCAAACATCCAACTTTGTTCAGGATAGCTCCGAATGGGAGCAGAAGTAGACTAGAAAATTTGCACAATACAGACAGATATTCTACTGTAACTACTTTGCTTCTAAAATATCAAATCCTATCACTGCAGGTCGTGTTGGCGTACTGTTACATCTTTATAGTTTGTTTTGTTGACCATAGTTTTTTGTCATGTGTCTTGTGCTTTAGCCCACATCATTAGCCCAGGATTGTCATGGTTGCTGCATGGATTCCTAAATTCCCAAACTGAATTGGCACTAACTTCTAAAACCATCATTGGTGGTAAATTCTCAGTACTAGAGATGTCACAACCTCATTTTATCACCTGGATCCACTCATAGTCTGATACCCATTACAACAAACCTGTAACCCAACCTGTACCCGGAGTCACTTGTCATTTTCATTAGTAGCAAGAGTCTAAATAAAAACACTGCTGAATTTTGGTTGCATCGATGGTAATAGCCAGAGTCTGAACAGGAGCTGGATTCTCAAAATTGAAAATTTTTCCGACCTGGACCCAGATTGAAAATTTTGAAACAGGAGTAGATTCAGAGTCTGGAAATGTGACTCAACCTTAACCTAACTCTAAATCCTAATCCTAAAAGCCTAACCCTGAAACCCTAACACAGCCCTAAAACCCTAACCTTTAAAAGGTCAATTTCTTGATGAACACCAAACCAGAAAACGGCGTTAAAAATCATCTACGCTACTTGTCACTATGCACTGACAAGGAATATATGCATTAAAACCGTCTGTGGAAGCAATTTATGAAGAAACGCACAACCACCAACACACCTTATAGGCCTATCTGTAAGGTGCCATCACCTACCATGCACAGAGACACAACATGGCGGCGGTATAAAGTTATGCAGAATCAAAATCTTTGTGGATTCCATTGTGGTTATTAGGGTTAGCGTTAGGTCTAAGGTTAGTGTTATGGTTAAGGTCAGGTTATGGTTAGTGTTAGGTTAACGTTGGGGTTAAGTTAGTGTTGGAATCAGGTTAGGGTTTGTGTTAGGTTAGGGTTAGGCTAAACCACAACTTAACCCTAAACCCAACCCGAACCTAACACTAACCAAAAACCTAAGATCCACAACCGAAACTGCAAAAATTGCACATATTTCTATGAATTTTTACCAGCTGCCTGCGAACAACTGCTTACTAGTCGTAATGACTCAACAGTTCAAGGGCGCGCAACTGCCACCATGTTGTGGCTCTGCATGTTAGGTGAAGGTGCCTTATAAAGTGGGTTTGTGAATACACATATCTTTGCAAAATTTTACTGCAGACAGCCTAAGTGCATGGTAACGATTAGGGTAGCCTAGATGTTCTTTTAACGCTATCAATGGCTCCAGGTCAATTTGTAGCTGAACACCAAATTGGAAAAATGTTGTTATAAAAACATCTAGGCTACTCGTTACCATGCACTGACAAGCAACATATGCACGCAACCCATCGGAAGTGAGTATTTACGAAGTTACGCACAACAAAAATTTCACCTTGCATAAAGTATACAAATACCCTACTTTGACCACTTCACCTGCCATGGCGGTGGCAGCGCTGCATGAGAAGTGCTGAATCATTGCATTGGTGGCGGATGCAAGGTTTTACCTGAGGATTAATGGTTAGGGTTTTAGGGGTTTCAAGGTTAGGATTTGAAATAGTCACCTCCTATAGGTTTTGTACTTATGTTCCTTGTCAGTGCATGGTGACAAGCAGCCTAGATGTTTTTCATAACAACATTTTCCATTTTGGTGTTCAGCTAAAAATTAACCCTTGACAAGTAAAAGTCAGGTATTTCAACATTCACTTTTGTAACACTTGTACCAATTTCAACAAGCTTTTTCCCAATCAATTAGGTTTATACAGTACTGTAAATGTGAATTAGTCTATATTGTAGCCTAGTCCTAATGATTCAATTTCAGAGAACCTAGCTTCCCAAAACCTCTGCACACATTTTTAACGAACACTACCAATCCACGTAACTACAGAGCGTACAGTCCACAGACAACACAACAAAGGATAACACAATACACAGGGTTGCCAGATTTAGTTTCCAAAAAAGCAAAATCTTCTGTAACAAATGGCCAAAAACAGCCAACAAAATTGCAAAAAACAGCCAAACACTCAAGTAAAAATGGCCAAAAAAGCCAAACCCTTCACTTGACAAAGCTAATATATTAAACAATTTACCAATCACAACTCAATTTCACATAAAAATACATCTTTAGGACTCACTATGTCTCTACTAAAAAGTAAATAAATCAAAACTTATTATCCCTCTCTTCATGACAGCTCCCAGCTCACATTTAAAAAAACAGTACAGAGATGTACTTATCTCTGCCTATGATGACAGATAGTATGAGTTCTTTATGTCAACTGCATACCATTTCATCTTACCTATAGCCCACTTCAATTTCAAATTGTACATTTCCCTTTGAACACTTCCCTCCTCCCATAGCCATCTTTATTCCATACTTTTAACCCTATTGTACATACTCCCATTATTAACACAACTAGGTTGTGTCTGCTTACCTAGGTTTTGATTGTTTTGTGTGTATTTATGATTTGGTTTTCTTGTTTTGTTGTTTGTGTATTTTTGTGTTTTGGTTTTCTCGTTGCTGCTGGTTTTCTTTTGTTTTGCAGGAAGTATCTCCGCATATCACTTCTGGCGAACAAAGAAATTTGAAGGCAACACCTCTACAGATTGGATCCCAAGAGTACCAAATCAACCATCATCCAAATGCAAAAACACTGCAAACAATTTGTAGAGCTTGCTAGATGTGAAAGGGTTATGACAACCCGGGCAGAGTT
>Ga0210059_1017273_pt1 | contig 10309 bp, 6 predicted proteins | sample Ectturendosymbi2_FD_188042 | JGI IMG/M metagenome (GOLD analysis project Ga0210059, IMG submission 188042) | Ecteinascidia turbinata endosymbiont from Florida, USA - Sample 2 (SPAdes) (version 2) | ecosystem: Host-associated > Tunicates > Ascidians > Unclassified | place: Key West, Florida...
CGTTCATATGAAGAAAACGGAACTTGTTTTCAACAAGCCAGTTTATCTTCGAATGTCGATTCTCAATATCTCAAAGACTCTCATGTATGACTTTCATTATAATTACATGAAAGTGAAATACGGAGACAACTGTAAACTTCTGATGACTGATACAGATTCACTAAAATGTATGAAGTAAAAACGCAAGATTTTTACAAAGACATCAGAGAAGATGTTCGAGAAAGATTTGACACCTCGAATTTTCCACAAAAACATTCTTCAGGAATTCTGAGAATGAACAAAAAGGTTGCTGGCATGTTCGAGGATGAATGTGGTGGGGAAATCATCTCAGAATTTTGTGGACTTTGATCAAAATTGTATGCTTTCAAAAAAGATGGAGAAGAGGAGAAACGATGCAAGGGGGTAAAGAAACCCGTCGTTTAAAAATCAATCCATCTTGAGGATTACAAGCGATGCTTGTTCACTGGAAAAGAAGAACATCGAAAGATGAATGTCATTCGTTCACGAGAACATGAATTGTTCACAGAAACTATCAATAAAATAGCCCTCTCTGCCAATGATGATAAGAGAATAATTCAACCAGGCAAAATAAGCTTATGGCTTTCGAGCATGAGGGGCCTTGGGAGGACGGGAACACACTTGGGGGCATACTGGGGACATGAGGGAAACTGGCAAAGGGGCAAAGGGTTTCGGCTGAACGGGCCAAAGGTCTGAAAGAATGCTTGTGACGTTAGGGGCATTTTAATGATACGCTTGACTGATAAAATGGGCATTTGTCCAGCGGTGAATATAATAAACAAACAAAGAAATAGAAATAATCCAATCAGTCCTAGAACCTACAGTTCCCCTCTACTGTTGTGTTTACCATCAGGTCTGTCTTGTGTTGAGGATTGGATTGCAGATTTGAATTTGTTCTTATCGAGAAAAACAGGTAATGGCAAACACAATAATGTAAATTGAAACATTTAAGAATTGCCAGCTAGAAGCTAGACTTCGGATCAGTAAAATAAAACATTTTATAGATGATGTTTTGTAGAGCTTGCTGGACTCTACTCCATATAACTGATACTTCGCATATATTCAAAAATATTTTCCTGTGTAACTTAACACTAAATCAGAGTTTCTCAACTTGTGGGCCACAAAATAATTTTCGATGGGTCACACCTTCGTATTATTGAAATTGAGTGCGTTTTACAAGTTAAACCTTTATTTGAAAACGCAGTTGGCTCTTCAGCAACAAAAGTCATAATACACTCTCTATATAGTCGTTATGTGTTGGAGATCATTGTGAAATGGAAATCTCCACGTAGCCTGATATGTTGTTGTGCACAACATAGCATTACTTAAGCCATTTTGAGGTAGACAAGCAGCTCTTATCGCCACGGAAACAAAATCTAGAAGCAGGTTTTAATGAAGATGACTTGATCTGTGTATTGTCATTTGTTGAGCATTAAATATCTGTGCTTTCAAACAACGAACAGTCTCATCCTTCGCGTTGATTGTAGCCCACATTGTCTTATTAAATGTTGTTTTGATTTTTGCTCTGTGCATGTGCAAGAGTGGTTACACTGGAGCAATTGTACATTCGGTGGGTCACAGACCCTCTGTTTACTAACTGGGCCACACGCTTAAAAAGGTTGAGAACCCTTGCACTAAAGCCACTTGAGGTTTTTTGAAAAACTTTTTACTATTGCATGAATGGATGTAGATTTGTATTTGCTGTATTGTGGTTATTGCAAAATTCTTTGCTTTGCAACCCTTTTTTTCAATAGCAAACATGAAAGTAGGCTACTTACATTTTGTACCATCCCTCTCAGTAGTGGCAATCTGGATAGCTAACTCTGTTATGGGTTTTATCTAAACCTGGCTATGATATAGCCATCCAAATGAATCCTCTTTCTTAAGTGGACAACTGCATGCGATTGTCATGTACATTTATACATTATTCCAATACTTAATTGGCAACCAGTAAGCTTTTCAACGGGTGGCTATGTAGTTTGAAAACTAGTTTCATGGTATACTTTTATGCACAGCAGTAAAACAATGTGCGTCCAATCTACAGAAAAGAAGTCCATTATTCACTACGAAGCTCAGCCTGCTGTAGCACTTAAATCACTTCACTTATAGTTGACATCGTCCTTGTTTGTGTTAAAATAAGTAAAATTAATCTGTTTTTGAAACGTATGTTAATGCTGTCTTATTTGAACTGACATCGCCCTTGTTTTTGCTAAAAAGAAACAAAAACACTGATCAGTCTGATACATGAGCAATCTGTGAAATATCTCGGTGTTATTGTAGATGAAAAGCTTAATTGGTCGTCACATCGGTGTTATTGTAGATCAGGGGTTCCCAACCTGGGGTACATGTACCCCCAGGGGTACATTTGCCTATCCGAAGGGGTACATTTAAGGCTAACAGACGATGAGAAAAATGTATGAACATATTATTTATTTCCAAATTTTTATACATACATAACTGAGTATTATTTCCAAAATTAATTGTATGCTTATTGTTAAATATGTCTATGATAATATATCTTGTCTTAGGAAATTTTAGGGATACATTTTCATCTGTCAACACGCTGAAGGGGTACATGTTCATCTCTCAGAATGCTGAAAGGGTACACGGTCAGAGAAAGGTTGGGAACCCTGTTGTAGATGAAAAGCTTAATTAGTCGTCACATCTAAAACAAATTGAAACAAAGTTAGCCTTTGCCTCAAGTGTGATCTACAAAACGAGAATGATTTTACCGTTAAACACGCTCAAATTACTATACTATAGTTTTACATACACACATTTAAGTTACTGCGTTACAGCTTGGGGGTCTGCAACCACGTCACATTTAAAGCCGATCTATGTGAAACAAATTAACATTTTCCGCAACATGACGTTTAGTAATTATGATGCACAGGTAAGCCCCATTTATAAGAGATTGAATTTTCTAAAAGTGCAGGATATATATAAACTGGAATTGGCCAAATTAATGCACAGATTTCATGATGGATTATTGCCCAGTATTTATAATTGTCTGTTCCAGATATCTTCGGATTTACATAACTATAATACAAGAAATGCTAGCAATCAAAACTAATTCATTCCCAGTGCCCATAGTAATATTGGCAAAAAGATAATATCTTATAAAGGAACTGTGATATCGAGAGAAATCAATTCGGAATATAAAAATTTACCTTTACACCACTTTAAAAAAACTATGTGCAATTATTGGCTATCGCAGTACTAAATACTTGGTTTCATTTTCAAAAGTGCCTGTCAAATTGCGTAAAGTTAATCAACAGAATATTGTTTTGTATATTAAATTGGAGCATCTATTAAATCAACTTTGGTGAACTTTTGTCCTTATTTTTTGGTGTTCTTGTTTTGTGCGTTTCCTCTGTTTTTTGTTATCTTGCGAGCGTCTGGGAGTATCGACTGGATAACCTAAGCTTTATACGGTCTCCCAACTGCAAGCTTGGGAATGTTTTCAAGTGTTTACAAATGGCGTTTGTTTTTTATTGCATCGCACCCGGTTTTTGCAGTAAACAAGGCAATGCAATACAATGTTTGTTTATGTTACGTATGGTATTGTTGTATTGTGTGTTACACAAAATTAAAAAACAACACACTCAATAAATTATGATAAGTAAAAATGTAGTGGCTTTTTGTTGTTTTCACAACGTGAGCGAGCTTTACAGCAAAGCTTTGTCTGGGAAATCACTGTTCAAGTAGTTGCATCAGCAAAACATGTTCTGCGATTCATTAGATACCACAAAGCTTTGTTAGATCCACCTTGCCGTTTGACTTGACACAGTTCGCTCCAGACTACACCTGCCTATCCTGCAGTGTGGACATCGCTCGAAGCTCCTGCATTTGCAACCTCGCCGTGGACAAAGCATCTTGGAGCTACCAGTCGAGTACTCTTTCTGTTTCAAGCACTTCCCCAGATGACAAGTGTCGCTGCACGATGAAGATCACTGTTCCAACAGACTCGTCAAGTGCAGGTGCTGAAAATAATTAATGCTGCAGTCGCCTATCTCTTCCACGCTAGATCAGTGCTCTTCAACCTTTTTGTCATCGAGGAACCCCTGATATATTTCGCTTTTGTCACAGACCCCATTAACAAAAATTTGAAAGGCAGGAATTACTTGTAAGAAAATCACGTATTATCAGATAATTAAACAAATGAACAGTTATTACAGAATATAAAAAGCAAGAAATTTAATGACTCGCTTGTTCTTGCATTTTTGGAATTTAGCTGCTGCTACATTCAGCATTTGGTCATCCGGAAAAATGAACCCGTACCTGAAATATGTGTCGTCCCAGTTTCTAATGTTGGCAATAGAATTATATTTGGTCCGCTTCGGATCAGGTGCCTTTTCCTTTCCAATGTAAAGTGGGTAGCTGGGGTTGCAAATTTTCATTTAGATTTTCTTAATTGGTAACTCTACTGTTTGTGGGATTTATTCTATTTTATTTTATTATATTTATACTTCACGCATTTCGCAGAGCTGATGATGCCTACATCGTAGGCGAAATATATACTCCGTTAGATCTTAAAGTATCTGATTCTTTGCTGAGAAAGGATCTCTTTCCACAGACAGTGTGCCTATTTTACCATTTGAACTACATTGCTCATTACCGTCCACACCTTCACTGTTGTTATTATTTTACTTCACATATGAAAACATAAGTGTACAGTATAGGGATGCAGGGGATGTGGTCACATCCCCAAAGCTGAAAAATTGGCCATTATTCGGGCAAAAATTTTCAACATTGGGTAAAGTATACAGCTACATTCACTTGTGAGTGAGGTAGTGCCTATTTTCCAAACTAAGGCAAACTAATGCCCAAATCAACGGCAAAATAATCTGAGACTATTTGGCCATTCGTTTGCCCCTGATGGTAAAATAGGCACTGCTCTTGAGTGAACTGGAATCATGTGGTAATTCCAACGGTCTTCATCAAATATGGCCAACTAAAAAAATTCATTCAAGTTTAGGGTAAAATTAGAAACATTTTAGAAAATTAGGTGCACTTGGATACGATCCAACAGATTCAATCAAATTTGGGCAAATCAGAAAAGCTTCATTCAAAGTTGGGTAAAAAAAAACATTCAGACGAATAGGAAACATTTGGGTGAAGTCCATCAGTCAAATCAAATGTTGGCAATTTGCAAAAGCTTAATGCAATTGTGGGCAACTTCAAACAGTCATCGTCACAGGTGGGTTATATAAAAGAGCTCCACTGAAATTTTAGCGCATTTAGAATGTCTGCGTGAAGGTGAACTCTAGGAGCTTTAAGAGCTACGAAACAACATGAGTAGCAAAAAGAACAGCATTATAAGAGCTTTATTCAAATGTGGATGAAATTAGAATCATTTGGGTAAATTTTAGCAACCCCAATGAAATTTGACCAAACTGGGACAGCTTGATTCAAATTTGGGTGAAGTTAGAAATGTATAATAAATTGGAGAAATTTGGGTAAATTTCAACAGACTAAATCAACTCTGGCCAAACGGCAATAACTTCATTCAAATTTGGGCCAAGTGCAACATCTTCATTCAATTTTGGGTAACTTCAAAAAGCCTTATTCAATTTTGGGGAACTTCAAACAGCTTCATTTCAATTTGGGTAATATACCAGTACTTCATTTAAATTTGCATAAAATTAGAAGCAGTTTGGCAGATTCCAACAGCCGCAATCATATTTCGGTAATTGAAACAACTGGGTAGAATTAGAACCAACTGGGCAAATGGGAATAGTTTCATTCAGATTTGCATACGAGGGTATAGTATAAATATTCGGGCAAATTACAGCAGCCCAAATCATATTTGAGCCAGTTGAAACAACCTCACTCAAATTTGGGTAAAGTTAGAAACATGTTGTCGTAAGCCACCATTCCAACTAGCACTAGTTTTTGTAAACCTCAAATTGTTGATGCCGCAAAGTGTACAACTGAAATCTAGCTGCACAATGTTTTCTGGTCATAATGTGGTGCAGGTGTGATATGATTCTGTGAAGTTATTGTGTTTCAAACTTGTTTGATGTTGTGAGATTTGCAAGTGTGAGTCTGTTGCCGCTAATTATTCATGAACAGAATGAACTACGTAACTGCAGCGTTAATACAGTAGAATTTGCCTAATTCGTCACCTCAACGGGATTAGAAAATAGTGACGAATTAGGCGAAGTGACGAATTATGCAAATAGGTGAAAACCCTATCATAGAAGCTCGTATACTTTATCGTAGCAACTCGTATGCACAGTGCTCTTATTTGCAGTAAAATACAAGTTTATGACGTTATGGTTGAATACAACAATTAATTCCTCTACTCTATCCGGACTCTCCATTTAATCTAGCACCTTAAATTTTTAACAAACTGCAAAGACTTCACGCGTTCTTTCAATGGGGAGTCGGGTCGCGCTTCGCACCTCGCGCATAAATTCGATGAACAAAATGCGAGGTGCAACAATTCTTAGACAAAGATCTTTAATTTGTTTCAATTCCCACACGTACTAGCTGCTTAGACATCAAAAGCTAAACTGCAAATAGCGTATACTAGTCAAACAAAACGCTTCTAACGGATAGGAAAAGGTGAGGAATTGAGCGAATTTACGAATTAGAAGATGGCGAATTAGGCGAACAGAAATGTACACAAAAGATAGGAATTCTGCTGGGACCGATGAAGAAGTAACGAATTAAGCGAATTGACGAATTAAACGATGACGAATTAGACTAGTTCTACCGATGTTGTGTGGTAGTAATGTGGGTGTGATTTCATACTTTTTGATTTTCATATTTTCTATTTATTTCATGCAATGAATTTCATATGTTGCATCCTGCCAAATTTTAATGTTTCAATTTAATGCTGTGAAGTGAAGTTTTCACGAACAGCATAGGAACTGTACTATCTATTGCACTGCATAATTCACTAATAGTAATGCAGTCCACTTAAGCACTGCTATTTTTGTAAAATATTCTTGTTGAAGGTATAAGTCATTTGTCATTGGAAATGTGCATTTTTACACATTCCTTGGTAGTTGATCATGTAGGCTGCAGTATTTGCCTGTGTCAGTCCAATATTGCTATTTGTTCTTAGCATGCTGTGTTCAGTAGGCCTACACATTTACTGCAATTAGCTAACCTTTTTCAACCAATAAATATTACCATTGTTCACATGTGGCTATGCAGAATATTGACTGCTAGTTGAAGGCGTATGGCTTCGAACCCCGCTGATTGGTAATTAGGCATGCAGACACCTTGATTTGTTTACAATGGTACGTTTTAGTCTTAACATTACGACTTGCTGTTTATACGTTGTTTGGGAAAAACAAGATCAAATTGGGCAAAAATTTTTTGCATCCCCACAAATATGCACACCTGTACAGTACACCTAAATATGAAAATATGCTATTTTGCTTCATCTGACTTGACTAAATAGTAAAAAGTTGGGTTTCAAATTGTTTTTACTTTATTCCCACAAAGGTTGAACATCACCTCTAGTCTGTGACTCAGTCTACTCTCTAGTAGGCTCGGGCTAAGTCTACTTTCTACTCAGTGTGCTCTACTGTGAACTGTACATCGGCAGCATCGTTTGACTGTGATGCAACAATAACGTTCTTCTTAACTGCACAACAATGAACAACAAGTGACGCACAAACTATCAATATTTCTTGTTCCGCTGTCTGCACCAGGGATCCCACTTTTAGGGAATTTGTCCCTAGATTGGGAATTTCAACAACGTTTGGGGGAAAATTTGGGGAATTGAGGTATCTAGGGATTTTTTAGGGAAACTGCATTTTGTGGGATAAACTTGGGAACAGTCAGTGTGGTCCCGCATTTCCATCAAATATCATATGGTAATCAGATTGTGATTTAAATGTCAATTCCAGGATTTTGTCTATCTGTTGTATTGACATTGTATCTAAATTAGTCTAATCTCTACGGTCAAGTGCAACCCAACCAGGTCTTGAGTATACAGTAGTGTTCCTGAAATTGAATGAACTCAGTGAGCAGAGGTTTTTATGCGGGATTTATTTATGAAAGGGGTTGCAAGGGTACTAACTAAAAACCATTAGGTTTGCATCATCAAGTAAAAAGTCACTTGGCCAAATCTGAAATGAACTCTGCGAGAACTGGTTGTTAAATTTAAAGGATTGTGGACATGAGAAATGAAGAGCTGCTCTTGCAATAGTCTATGGTAGCGGCAGGGCCTACGAGAGGGGCTATGAGAGGTACATTGTACACGGGCCGCGGTAGGTTCAGGGGCCCGCGAGGATGAAAGTACGCACGCTAAGATTTGCTTTGACCAAGCCCAAATTAATGGTCGCTTTCTCCATCTACAGTGCTGCTGGTAGTTTTAACAGTTTCCTCACTAAAATCTTGACAAATCCGAAATTAAAATTTTGAATAAAAACTTGCCCAAGCTTTTGGCTGGTTTATTTGTTTTTGTTATCATCTTCCCTCAGGTTGCAATAATTTGTGATTATTACCTCATCCACATCAAATAACGATGAGCAGATTTTGTGCCGTGTATCGTCGATAGATTCCATGCAGTAAAACTGTAATAAGCCGCATGTATGAAGTGCTGTCGCTTCTCACAAAGGCTCAGGTGTTCAACAAGAACCAGCGCCGCATTTTACTGCCAGAAGATGCATCGCACAGAGGCCCGTCAAATTCTAGAAGAACGCAGTTCCCTTCCAAAGTTGTCCAGTAGGCCTATGTGTGATACGCAACAGTCAGCAGCATGAAGTTAAATTCGGTGCACTACCGTTCTGCAACGTACGGTTACTGACAGTTCACACATTTTCGTAACAATTGCACAAACACATGCAGGGTTGTTTCACGTAATTGTAACTATCGAGCACTGCCATTGTAACTTGTATGCAGGAGTATCACAAATGCAACTCCAAAAATGCCAAGAGCAGTACCAAAAAATCCCTAAATCTGTGGTGGTGCAGCATAAAATCGGAGCGCCATGATAAATGTTAAAAATGCAACCGAACATGATTTATAAAATAAAGTTAAATGGTTCATTTTACACATTTTCAAACTTTTCCGAAAATTCCTAAAAAATCCTTTAATCGGGACAAAAGTTTTCATCTCCTGTACACTTTTGGCTAGTATAAAAACTGCCATTGAAGTGTTATTTACAATGAAGTTACCTTATAAATCCAAGCATGATGCAAATGGCTCATTATTATATTTGAAGTCATTTGTTTGTGCATTTATGTCAGCTGTGTGGTTCAAAATTCTAAGCAGATTGCATCTACTCTTCCTGCTAAATGAAATTTACGACTTCAAGCTTCAAGGAGGTTGTCCAAATCCAAATTCGTATTTGCCTAAGAATTTTGCTCACAATTCCAGCCACTGTGTCATCTGCAGAGAGATCATTCAGCAAGCTTTAACTAATCAAAAATTGATCCCGTGTGGTGCATCTTGCCAAATTGAATATTGAATCCACACTTGCACAAGAAAAAGAATATGGTGATATTATCAAAACCTTTGCTAAGAAGCAGGCACGAAAATGTTTTTGAAATAATCGTGACATGTGAACCAGTTTCTGAATGTATAAGTTGTTTGCACATTATTTCAGATTGAACCTGGCAGGATTTCGTTTGAGTTTAAGAATCGAAATGCAACGGCGCATGCGTGAAATGTCTGACGCCTGAATAAGACGAGAATCCGTTAAAAAATTTCAAACGGTGCACACCTTGAAAAATAGGAAGTCCCTGCTTCCTTCTATTTTCAAAAATCTTGATGAGAAATTTTTTTTTACTTCCTCTACTTAGCCAAACTGAACGTGTTTTGAGGCATTTTTAAACAACATGATACGTACTGTACAGTAAAAAGCTATGGTTGTTACTTTATACTAGGAAGATATTTTTCTGAGTACGAGTCTACTGAAACATACGAAGCTAATAATTTGCAATGTGTTATAGGTCAAATAAAAGCTCTAGGTTTTCTGAGGGCTTTCGAAGAATTAGCCGACTGGGGTCTGCTTTCATCTTTTTGCGATGATTCAAACTTGCATATATCTGTATTCAAGTAACTTCACTTCACAGGTCAAACAAGCAAGGAATCAATCGCAAATTTTTAATAGGAAATCAATTTCATGTAACGCTACGCATCTTCAGTCCTTACATCTTTATGAAATAGTATAGGCCAGTTGCCACGCAGGCCCGTAGCCAGGTTTTATTTGGGAGGACACAAAAAAACGTGGGAGGGGGCACTGCCCCCGAATGCACCCGGTGACTACGGGCCTAGTTGCCTCTGTAAATCTTGGAATGGTAAATGTTTTATCTATGGTAAATGT
>Ga0210059_1017274_pt1 | contig 10309 bp, 5 predicted proteins | sample Ectturendosymbi2_FD_188042 | JGI IMG/M metagenome (GOLD analysis project Ga0210059, IMG submission 188042) | Ecteinascidia turbinata endosymbiont from Florida, USA - Sample 2 (SPAdes) (version 2) | ecosystem: Host-associated > Tunicates > Ascidians > Unclassified | place: Key West, Florida...
CCCCTTGTTGCAAATCTGGCCCCTCCAGTGGCCCCCCCCAAATGAAAATGTCTGTCTCCGCCCCTGATGACGAGCATGTCGACGGAGCCCCAGGTACAGATGACCCAGGTACAGGTGTAAAACTCAACCAGTGAGCTTTCGTTGACCGTTGACGTTTGCGCCAACAGACAGATGTGCAGCTGTGTTGGCATCACTGTTCATTTCATTGCAAAGTAAAGGTTACGCAATGCTTGTTGGCTTGCGGACGATCCAAAGGTCATCACACAGCTGCAAAGATCGTAACCTACTTTGAAGAAATAGTCATCAATTTTGAAATTATTAACAAACAGCTTTTCAGCGTTGTTGGACTAGTATTCAAGCCTGATAGATGTTCTTTCATTGATAAAAGATTTGAAATGTTGATATTTATCAACTGTGACAAATATTTTAAACACTGATTATTTTTCTATAAATATTGAAGTGTTTGTTGATTCTTGACTGCACAAATGTCTGAGTAAACAATTTAGGCGATGTTTCTTTTGTACAGTTATTACTCCGTATTGATTCGTAATTTCATATGTTGTAGTCGTTCATATCTTAAATTGCCTGAAAATACTTACATCAAACCATGCAAATGTTTTGTTTCTGTCTGAGGGTATCTCGCGACAAATGTAATTGCGAGTGTAATCGTGATTACTTGCAATGTAATCGTAATCGATTACATTGCGATTTTGTTTATTCGTAATCGTAATCGAGCATGTGGCAAGTAATCGTAATAGAATACGTTTGTGCTGTAATCGCCCCATGTCTGTCGTATAGCACGGTTGACTAAACACGATGACGTCATAAAACCACTGCTCAAAGGGGCCCCGAGCCTAGGCCTTGCATTGGGCTCCTCACCTGCCAGGGCCGGCCCTGCTGCTATTACTAGTTTTAATTTGTTTCTATATCTGTTTGTGATAACTACAAAATAGCTTTCACTGGTTTAAGAACGTATGTAAGATCTCAAGCGGAATACGTTGAGTGACGAACCTTTTGGGCTATTGTTTCAAAGTTTTTGCTGTATGCGTGATTTTTAGTTGCGATTTTGTTAATCCCGGCCGGTGTGATTCTTGAGAACAACTTTAAAGAACACTAAAGTTCAATATAAAATCGTCAGCGTTTTGGTCAATATTACATGATGACGATATGACACAGCGATGACGTGCGGTGTGACGACACAACGAAGACGTGCGACTGGCTTCCAGGAAATTGCAAGCATTACTTTGGATTTGGACGGTATCAAAAGAAGCAGATTTGTTTAATTGCTGTTGTTAGCAATAACGTAACGCAACCAAACAAAGTCTATCTCACTGGCAGAGTTAACGAATTTTGAAAATGATTTCTTCTATTTTTAGACGCAATTTTCATCAATAAAGCAGTTTTCTTTACGTCACTCGTTGTATAGTTCGTTGTTACTGGAATGTGATATGAGGAAAGCAGCTTTTTGATAAAACGGCAGTCCATATGCTGGGTCACAGCTGCAAAGTGTTTTGTTTGCAATGCGTATACCTTCCGAAAAAATTGTTATGACATTCATCTAAAGTCTACGAAACACTACTTAAGGAACTAAAATGCCCACCTTTCCACAGACTGTTCCACACATCACTGGAGCTACAACCTCTTATCAGAAAGCCGTCTGGGCCATATAAAATAATTTGGCAAACTCGAATCTGGAAATCTGGAAGAAGCTCTACGGCCATGTAGTGTACGCACCTTTGGTCACGTTCACAAAAACGTGAAATAACCTTGAGAACGCATTTTCCAAAACTTGGATGGTCTGTTAAGTACACTTCACTGTACGGTGAGCCATCGTCCAAACGCTTCTTGTTTGTGAATTCACTGTACTGGCATTTGGTAAGTTGGTTCTTTCTCGACATGTCAGCATATAAGCACAGGTTTTCACTACTGTGAAAAAAGAAAGGCGATTGAGTAAGATGTCCTTTCACGCAAATGTTCTTCTGGAATATTGACGATTTCTATATACTAAGCATTCAAAATACGCATTTTGCCAGACTGTGATCACCTAATCGAGTGTTTCTCAACCAGTGGGCCATGGCCCTCTGGTGGGCTATAGAGCAGTTTTCAAGTGGGTCACGGAGTTATATGAAATATCCAAAAATTACTAAACTGGTTTATTGTGTTCAGAAGAAAATTTCTCACTGGATTTCATGTAAGTGTAAATTGCAACTTTAGAATGGTTTACATTTTTTATGCGTATAAAAGCGGAGCCTGTGTCCACAAGATAGTGGGCTACATAATTTTTACCAAACGTGCTCTGGGCCACGTAAGGAAAAGGTTGAGAAACACTGGGTTGATCAGTTGCACACGACGACAAAAGAATCTAATTGCAACGTCACAAGACTAGAATTTGTGAAAACAAGTCAGGGCAGCAGGCTATCAATGTTGTTCAACCTTTCTGAGCCACGAAACACTTTAATCTTTCACTGCTCGTCGGTTTAAAATCATGGGACTAGAATACAGAAAGCTTTTTCATCAAATAACATTTGGAGAATATTTGTTGGTTATAGACGTATATATCCTCAGAACAATCTTTTTAAACATTTTTTGAGCCATGGAACATTTTGATCATTACTCTCGTAACATGTGGAAGATTGAAGCTGGTGATAGTGATGGTTCTCTTGATCTGGACGCTGGAGTTCTGTTCAATGCCGGTTGAAACAACAGAAAAAAGTTAGAGAAAGCTTTTTCACCAAATACTTTGCTTTCGAAAGCGCGCCAGTGGAACCGTATTTTCGTCAAAAAGTAAAACAAATTCTGACAAATCTTAACCACTGGCTCCGTGGGCCTCGAAAGGATTTTTTCCATGAGGGGGCAATAGTGGATTTTAGTGTCTAAGGCGGCGGTTAAAAGCATTTTTTCAGGTCAGGTCAACAGTGATGAAGTTTCATTTCACCAACTCGAAACTAAGAGAAAAACATTTTTCTACTAAACAGTTAACCGAAAAATATAAAATTTCAAAATCCACGGGGGGCTCCCCCCCCGGCTGCACACCTTTCCGACCCCAATGACTGACTCATGGCTACACCCGAGACTGGCTAACTGCCGTGACATGTGACGAAACGGTGGGTTCAGGTTGCAAAAGCTTCATGCTGCATTAAAAGTTGGAAACTTATGTTCGATGATTAAGTTTCGGTCACGTGTCACAAGTTCTGAACATTTCAACGAGCAGCTGGAGGTTGTTATCTTGGGCTTGACCAGAAGCCAAGTGGCGCAAACGGGAGTTAGTGTTAAATGTAGTACATCCACTGTTCATTTCAGCAATTGCAAAAACGGCCATCAACGCGTGCAGGTTCAGTAATGTCCCGCGCACATTCTGCTTCATGCAACCCTCGGCTTGACCTGGTCAGTAGCGATGATATTTTCTTCCAACATTTTGCTTGCTGTTCAAAATTGTAAGCTTTAGTGACTTCCATTCAGAACTGCCCATTCTCGTCGCTAAAACCTACTGTTTTGTGATCTAATAATGGCTCCGTTTTTGGTGGCTAACAAACACACAAAGCTGTTTTTAGCAAACTTTGTAAAATACGACCCCAATAAATTCAAATCTACAGAAGTAGGCCTAATTAATGCCGTACAGATGATTTTTGGACTGAGTGCAATACCCATATCCAGGGCCGGATTTAACTGATACAAGGCCCTAAGCTGATCCACTTGTGAGGTCCCTCTCCCACTGTTGCGAGGAAAAAAATGGAAAGCGTTAATAAATTTGCGAAAATCAGAAAATGACGTTCTGAAAGTAGGGTCAGTAAAACATTCTGAATCATCACTGGAGTGCCCACGATCACTGCGGTTGTTGCTGCAGCTTCGACGCAAAAGCGTTCAATTGCACGAAATTGTTGAAATCCTACTTGGCTGGCGGGAACAGGATTATTAACTGCCACAGGCAAACGAACCGAAATCACCACAATTGAAATATTTGACAAAACACATGGTCTACGTTTTTTATAAGAATCACATGTTTTTTCTTATCTGTGTTCAAAAAAAACAAACACACTGCACCTATATAGTATGTATGTCGGCATAAAGACTTTAAAGCACAACGTGATGACCACGTTGCAACTCGCTTACCACGACTGCAAAAATCTCACACACACGAGCAAAACACGTCACGTAAAACGCACCCAAATGGTTGTAACTGTTAGGTTCACGATTTGCATGTTTCTTACTTTTTCAAACTGGTAAGAATCGAACGCAACTAAACTGTTGCGTGAAAAGATGTGAAGTTTAAAAATCAGAACCGTCGCCAGAAAGTCTTGAATAGGGATTTAAATTTGCGCAAGGGAACTTGACATTCTGAAAATTTGATAAAATCTTTACTGATTTATAGTGTTTCCAGTGCCGGATTAAGGTAGCGCGGAGCCTGTAGCATTTCGAGAGGGCGGGGCCCCTAAGTTTAAAAAATATCTCAACAGCTGCTAAATCATAAAGTGCGTGGGTCAGGCAACCCCGTTACCATAGCTTTACTCTCTGCATGCTTTCTCCAGTTTGCATCGCGAAACGACAGTCTTGGGTGTATCGTGCTGACCGCCAGTGTTGCCAGATGGTTGTGACTTAAAGCTGCTAAATGGTGCCACCATAACTGCTAGAATTTGCTAAAAGCCTTGTCACAGATTTTCAGCTAAAATTTGCTGAAAGCAGTGAAATTCTGTTAAATATACGTAATTTGAATATGATTAAAAAGAAACCAATAAAGTTATACAATTTAATTTTTCGTTTTGCACTCCCTCTCAGTAAGCATGGGCTGAAAATGCCGGTCTTGGCCAACACACTTTTCTGCCCACAATATTCTGTCAGTCATCATTTTGAGCAACGTAACTGCAGCTTACTTCGTTTTTTTGTGTGACACACAGTTCTTGATGATCTCTTTCAAATGGTTGCATGTTTTTATGCTCACCGCGATAAACAATCTGAGCATAGCTTCAGCCCTACAACTTTCTAAGTCTGATCTTTGTAACTTCAAACTTAGTGTTACATTCGTGAGCTTGCAAAAATTTCTTTATTCTTATCCGAGTGCTTTTGCTACCAGTTATGCCTTCTACGCTCACACTGTTTCTCTATGATTGCATTATTGCAAACTTCGCAGACTTTTCTTGAATTAGCAGGATAGGCAGTAGGACTATAGGCACTGAGCCAACCTTTAAGTTCTGAATCTTGCAACCATATATGTCGAAAGTTTTGGCGGCTTTGGTTTACCAGGAAGTTTTTTTACCAGATATTACTACTTACTAGTGCAACTGAACCACTTGGAAATATCGTGCCGTGGGATAAAAACATATTCTAACTATGTTGTCTTTAACCCAACGCGCTCACTAAGGTAAGAACACAAGCAAATCATTTAGGCTTCACCAAGCCATCTTACTTGTTATTATGATACAATTATCTGCTTGAAGCAGCTTCTTTGCATCATAATAAATACTGCAAATAATTGCAGGCAACTGGTTGTGCTTTATCATGGTGTTACCCAATTGTTACCCAATGCCCAAAAAACGTCATAAAGAAGAGTAGTATAGTTTTGATGAAGAAGCTGCAAAACCTTTCATCTTGAAAAACCATTGAAACAGGTTTTCTGTCAGGAATTTGTTACTTGTTAAAACTGCCAAGTGGCTGGTAAAATCCTGCTAGAAAACCAGCTAACGGCTAGATTCAAAAGTTTGCAGCTAACAGTGAGAAAATCCTGCTAGATTTAGCAGCATATCAGCTAAAATGACAGCACTGCTGACCGCAATCTTATGCGTTTTGTTATGTACCTGTACAAAAAGAATCAATCAAGAATTTCCGGACACAGACAGCGTTCAACTGAAAACCTTCGCTAGCTACTTACGGCAAATTTAGCAAAATACTGACTTCTTTGACTGAAAAAAATCTTACATATAATGTGATAAATAAGATTTAGGCCTATTGTAGAAGACCGCGGGGCTCCCAAAGGCGGGGCCCATAGGAATTGCTACATTTGCTACTATTGTTAATCCGGCACTGAGTGTTTCATATTTAAATTTAGAAGGGCTGAGCTCACCAATTAGAGTTGCCAGATGGCCGGTATTTCACCGGCCTGGCCGGTATTTTACTGCTAATTTAGTAAAGGCTGGAAAAAGCCGGTATTTTGAAAATCAGTGCCTGAAGCCGGTATTTTGAAAATAAATAATTTGCCGTAACTTCAAAATGAACTAACGCAGAATTTTCTCAAATTATAATGACTCTAACAGTGGATCTTGTCAGAACGGATCTTTCAGCGAAGTGTATTTGTTTCTGTTGACGCAATCTTTGGAGCGATTGCCACGTCACACACACACCGAAATGTAATGGACCAGCCAAAATATGGAAAAATTATTGTTGCATAACAACACTGATTGTCTCTCTGTTTTCCTTGTGCTGCTTACCATTTACGACACAGCTTAGATTTGGCACTGTTGACCAAATGGCCAGTATTTTTACAAAACGCACCTGGCAACCCTATCGCCAATGCCTACCGTGGCAACTGGTTTAAATTTCGCGTATGCGTTATGGAAATACGTCTAAACCAGGTTTTTTTTGGGAAAATGTTAGACACCCGATATGGATCTGTAGGGACCCCATTTTATCTGATTTTAGAGACCCAATGATAATTTTCTGTCATTCTAGGGACCCGATTTGAAATTTTAGGGACCCGAGTCGGGTTCCTAAAACGTCTTAAAAAAACCCTGGTATACAGAAATAAAAAGCTGCAATCATCGGATCAAGTAAGGCTGAACATAACACAGCAAACAGTTGGAAGGGCTTCATCCTGCCTTCTTCATAAAAAAATTATCTAAGAATTCATTACAATTTGTTTGCCCACGTTTATCACTTTTAATGTACCGAATACTTAGTGTGGACAACCTCTCCTGGAACATTTTGACCGTTCAATTCATTTTTAATTCTTTTCGATCTTGAAAAGGAACTTTCGCTTGAGCAGTTAGTGATCATCAAGCTAAGAAATAAGGCTTCGCGTGGTTGCATAAACTAAAAACCACTAATCCAAGGCATCAGACCCAAACGCGCTTTTGTCATTTTTTTTGCTGTTTCCCTGTCTCGTTGAGAAAGAGTTCTGCGGTTGTCAGTTGGCAAAGTGGCTTTTGTTTGCTATTCAAGCTCATCAAAATCTTCTCTGATTTGCTTAGCATGGGAGCAGTACAGACTTGTGCAAGTACTCAATAGCAATCTGATTTCTGAATGACTTTACTGAAGAAAATTCAAATGGAAAAAATCACATCTAAAAATACCAATCGAGCTTTACGCGATATAAACGCTGACAAAACTACTGTATTGCGCAGTCACCTAAGAAACAACTATGTTTTTGTTGTAGGATACTGCTGCTAGTCCTACACATAGCTCTTATCTGCAGTACAACCTTGCTTTGATCAGGTGCAGTCAGGGCCGGCCCTAGCAGGTGCGGGGTCCAATGCAAGACTTAGGCGCGGGACCCCTCTGAGCAGTGATTTATGACGTCAGCGTGCTCAGTCAACCGTGCTTCGACATTTTTGAGAAAATGGTCTATATCATACAAACGACACATTGCAAATGTTTCGATAACTCCTGTTATCATTGCAAATTTGGCCTATTAAAATATATCAAAAAACACGGCGAATTATTTGAATTGATCTGTATGTAGATGATCTGTATGTATTTGTAGATGATATGTAGACACAATGTATTCTTTTCATTTGGAGGTGTGTTGGCATAGCTAATGTGACCCCTAACTACGTCCATGTTTATGACTAATATGCTGCTGTGGTGGATAGTAGATAGTGTACCACTACGACTCGTAATTAAGTCGTAAATTCTAAAGGAAGCTCTGCAATGGATATTTGAGCGGCCAAGTGGAAAGTTACGTAGTTACCTCAATCAAACCGAACAAGCGAATTGAACCTACAATGCAATATACTTCACTCTTGTAAGAGTGAACGCCACTTTCGTGCGAAGGACCAGGCCCTAGCCACGGGGCGAGGTATTCGCGGGCAGGTCCCCCCAAGTTTTTTTGTGCCCCTCCCTCATTTTGTTGTGTCCAGAAAAATTTGTCTTAAACATACAATAAAAACAAAAATATTGTCTCCTAAAAATGTATTTTCCCCAAACCTCAAAAACCTGATTACGTGCCTGCGAAAAATGACCGACTTGGAGAAAGTTGCTAACATAAACTGATTAACCTTTGTCACTTTCAACAACCACAAGCGCAGACGCATTCTTGTATAAAGACAAGGTCTGGGGGCACGATCAACTGCACTCTGTATGACGCAATACACGAAAAAAACACGCTTCACTAGTGAGCAAACCATACATCCGCCCAAAGTTCCTCAAAAGCCCAATTTTATAGTCATTTTTTATTGCATGGACTTGGATACCAGCGCAAACTGTTCTTCATGAATCGGAAATATTTCACAACTATCACGTCACAGAATGTAGAAAGAACGTACCGAACGCAATATATAACGCGCATGGTTGATTGATCAAATAGAAGCATATAGCCGCCCAATATGATGAACAGGAACGAGTGTGCTGGATGACATTCACAATTTTGGCCTTGCCTAGTTAAGACGAACTGAAGCTTTCATTCAGTGGTGTAGGAGCTGGGAGTGTCCTTAACGTTGATGTACCTGGACTTTGAAGTAGTGTTTCTTTTACCTATTTACACTCGCAAATAGCCAAACACGATGGAAGTTTGGTGGAGTGGCAAATGATAAATGTGATGGCTTGAATCCAACGAGCAACCCTTCGTTAGTCTTTGCTCAGCTTCAAACCATTGAACACTTGCCTGAAAGTGACAATTGGATTTTTCATGCTCAGCGATGCGCACACTTGCACTGGACCAAAAATTTTTTTTTTCGTCGAAAAAAGTCAGATAACTCAGTAGTAAACAAACGTGTCGAAATCTCTATACCCGATTTTTCAGGTATTTCACCCGAATTTTCGACAAATCAAAACTTTTGAGGTGCACTTGCTCCCTCAGCTCTACACCACTGAATGGACAGCGCGACATAAACCTTGAAAAAAGGTTACAAAAAAGCAAAATATCCAATTTTTCCAGCTGAGTGCACCAGCCATTTCAGTTGCATCACCTCTCCATTGGATAATTTATGTTGTAAACAACAACTTGGAAAAGTCCTGCTTGTTACATCTTTGGGAAATTCATAATTCAAATCTAACTTATCTGGGCTTTCAGTGTTTGCAAAATCTCGCTTAGCTGTTGAAAGTGGTTTAGGTCAAGACGCATGATCTCACAGTTTTCGATAAAGCTAACATTAGGGCCATCACAAATGAAAACGTTTGGGGGCTCAGTGAAAATAAAGTTTGGCGCACTGGACATTTTTCCCAACGCAAAGGCCCCAGCGTGCAATTTTTTTCAGAACAATGACCAACAAGCTTTTTGGCATAACTACCGTTTCATGCTACTCAACATTTTTTGGGCGACTGCCCAGACAGGCCGACATGGTTCAGTGTCCAGTAAAGATCAAGCAAAAAATGCAAAATATAACACTTTTTCCTGCTATGGTTGAATGGCCAACTGTTGGAGTCTTCGGACTCGAATAGAAGGTCTACGTCTACGGGCTTAACCTTTCATCTTTTGTGTCAATGTTCGTTCTAACGAGAGCATTGTTTGCTAACAATGAGATTTTTTCAGCTGTTTCTACTGAATTTGAGCGCAAGCAGTATTTGGCAAAAATGAATTGCTATCCAAACACATGGCGCGAGGCCCCCAGAGGCGCGAGGCCATCAGAGGCCCGGGTCTCCCAGAGGCGCGGGGCCCAATGCAACCACATCGGTTGCATCGGCTTAAGGCCGGCCGTGGGTGCAGTGACGTAACTACAGGTTTGAGCCAGGGGGAAACTTGGTTGAAGGGAGCCCACTAGCTAACACTCAGAAAATAGTTGAGAAACAATAGCAAATCCAGTATTGAACGGCTATATAAAAACCCGAAATCACCGGAAAACACTCCGAAAAACGCAAAAAACAACAATCTACTGAATCCAAAAGAATATTAATACCAAAATACAAGCTAGGTAGGGGCTATGGCGAAGCAACGCAATATACCGCCCTTGGATTTTTGCACGAAATGCCGCCCCCCCCCCCCTTAAAACCGTCGTAAAAGCTGTTTAAAATTCCACACAACGGAAGAATTAAAGCAGTGTTTGTTTAATTTTATTGAAAGTTCAAAATTCAATACGTCTAGCTTTCATTGAAGCAAATTCAGAAATTATATCGTCAAAAGATAATGTCTCGACTAAATCACTTTCAATGGACAGTATTGCTAGCG
>Ga0210059_1017276_pt1 | contig 10307 bp, 4 predicted proteins | sample Ectturendosymbi2_FD_188042 | JGI IMG/M metagenome (GOLD analysis project Ga0210059, IMG submission 188042) | Ecteinascidia turbinata endosymbiont from Florida, USA - Sample 2 (SPAdes) (version 2) | ecosystem: Host-associated > Tunicates > Ascidians > Unclassified | place: Key West, Florida...
ATCCACATATTGATTGAATTTCATCCAGTTTTGCCGACCTTTTGTTTTTTTCTTCGAGGATCAACGTAACAATGAATACGCTGTGCTACTTGAGCTATACATTTAAACAGTCGTTTTTCCAAGCAAAGTTTGAAATGTTGTTTCCCGCAAAAAATGTCTAAAAGATATTGCATACCACAAGACCAAGGGGTTTGAGACCGAGACCTGCACCACTCGAGAAGTACACTCATCCCAGCGGGCACTGAGATGAGTCTTGAGATAACATGAGTGGTTTAATCCGTCATGAAACAACTGCTTTTATTTTAGCAGTACATTTGGAAACGGCCTTTTTAAGTGAAGCATTCTAACATCCTGAACAATTTATCATAGATTGAACTGCAGAGAGCAATACGTTTTTTTTTCTTATTTTAAATGTTAATCGGTTTACTTATAATATGATTTTACTTATAACATTCTTCGACACGTTAAAATTGAAAATTTATGAACGCAGTCTTTCCACTGAAAAGTTTGCCCATCTCTGAAATATATTAAAACCGGAATTCAACTAAGTCTGCCTGCTGTAGCTCTGTAAGAATGTAAAATAAGCAAGTTTTCTTGCTCGAAAAGCATCGTAGGTACTGTATGAGCATAAAGGTGGTAGTTGAACTAAAACCGAAAATGAAGCGGAGAAATGTTTCTGTACAAATGCAGTGTCCTCATTTGTGAATCACGTCACGTGACATCCTCGTATTGAGCTTGGCATTTTTTACTTCTGGCCACTTGTATTTCGTAAGTTTTGCAATCAACTCCTTGATGCAGTGATATATTGGTCCGAGTTCTTTGACCAGGACAAGTAAAAGTAACAAACACTGCTGTTTTCTTTTGAAGGCAGATTAAAAGGTGAATGAATTTCACATTTCCAACCTTCAGCAGTAATGCGGTCTCAGCCGACTCTAAAAAGATAGTTTATTCCTGTTTTTCAAGTGCTCTTTCTATGCCAACGACAGGACTGCTGTAAAACATTTTTAGCAAGGTTGTTTGTGGAATTCATTGTTGTCATAGTGTAGCCTGAAGCAACGCTTTCGAAAAGGAAGTTTCGAAAGAAAGGTTTCGGTATGAGGGCCATGGTTCAAATTAATTGTGCTGAACAAAGCCTGTCAAATCGAGCGAACCACTTTTACAGCGATGTGAAATTTAAACTACAAATGTTTCATTAGTTGATAGTTCACATTTTTCGAAGCAATGAACTCAGGGGCGGATCATAGCAAGTTATGATCCGACAGGTTCCAAGTGAACTCAGCTAATATTTCCAAACTTTCTTGGGTCAAAATTCTTGGGTCTGATGCGAAATCTGAAATAAGTTATCGCCCTCCCAACTGCTATAAGAGTTCTAGGCTTGCACTAGTCAAAAGTTCACATTTGTCTTTCGTGTTGGTGTGGCAGGTGGTAATTTGTTTACTTTTCCGTAAGGCACAAATAATATTTTAATTAAAACGAAACCTTTCCGTAAAGCACAAATTATATTTTAATTAAAAAATCTTTTTTCTACAGATATCAGCAGATCAAAAAGACAGTTGAATCCCACAAATTTGATTCAAGCTGTTAAACTCACACAAGCAATAAAAGACGATATAGTCGGCAGACACAACGCTTTCAGACGTCAAAGCAATGCATCTGACATGAGGCTAATGTCATGGAGCGACGAACTGGCTGAATTTGCTGAAAATCATGCCAAGTAATAGAAGTAGCTTGTACACGCATACTGACCATAAAAATTTTGTTTCGCAACTTGCCCGTACAGGCAAGGAAAACAAGAAGTGACTTTCACTCATGAAGAGAACGTAAACCTGCAGTGTGCTCCATATTACTCAATATTTATGACGTCTGTTACATTGCTGTAAAAAATCTCCCTGTGTTTATTTTTGGGGTTTCAAGAGCGGACAGTGATGAAATTGCGAGGTTTCAGCTCAATTTAGTTAGTCTTGTGCTTCCTTTTCTGCTTGGCGATCACATCTGTTTTTACAAAAACGAGAAATTTTCGCTAATGATATATACTTGCACGGAAAGTCGTTTCGTTCGACCGTGCTGACCAGAGGTATAAAAACGAAAACGGAATTTCGTGCGTAAATTTTGAAAGATTGCCTAGCATTTGTTACTTCAAGCGCAACTTTTATCTTTTCGGACGTTACAGAAACGATGAGCAACGTTTCCTTCTACACTTCCACTTTTCTTCACCTTTCAATCATAGACCAGCAAACCAGGCTCAACATCGACAACGTTAAAATTGTTAAGTGCCATTATACCAGCTACGAAATCTGGTAATTTGGAAGCTTTGGCGGTCTAGTAAAGTAATGAGAATGATCAAACAATTAGCATAATAGTAGATTGCTTGAATTTGGAAATGGAACTCAGAGCATGCGATTCAAAGCAGGCTGAAGTAAATAGTAACTCATTAATGCATGAAGCTATCGTCACTCCGGCAACTTTTCAGTATTTCTGCTGAAGGTAGCAGAAGTGGCGGTCGACCACAAGCAGGGAAAAGATCTATACGTTTCGCAGCGACCACAGAAAAATCATCGCTTTTAACCCAGAAAAGTCTGCGCAAAAAAATTATTTTCTATCGAAATTTTTTCAATTAATATTGGTTTTCACATGAGTGTAATTCACTTGTAAAGGTATCATCTAATTACACAAAGTTGACTTTGCAAGTAAAGTTTCACAATGTATGATAGGCTACACCTAAAATTCATTCTGCATCCCGAAAATTTTTGTTGCTGGTTACAATTAATTTAAAGAGCATTCTTACGCATACTTTTGGTACATGCTGCAAGATCATGAACGATGCCAGGCAAGTAGTTCAACTTGATATGAAAACAAGTTTTTCAATTAAGCAATGATTCAGCCTTGCAAAATATAATGACAAGACGCTTGACTGATGTGACTACAACCATGGGCGTCCGCAGAAATTTTTCCAGACGGGGGCAACGTCGACACTCTTTTCAGGTTTCTGATGATGCAATGCAAATGGATGCTCACAAAACGCTTTAGCTTACCCCAGGCCTGCACAACATGCTGCCCACGAAAGCTTTTCTTGCGGCCCGCAGGAGCTTTCTCAATTTTAGAAAATGTTGCAAAAGCTCGACTTCCAATATGTACAGAGTTGCCAGACACCTTTTGCGCAAAAAAGCCAAACCGTGTCTAAAAATATCCAAACCGGGTAAAAAAAGCCAAATCGTTAAATAACATGAAATTGAAATTCTTTCTCAATCTAAGTGAAAACATTTTCTCCTGTTGCCTTAAGTACGGGAATTAAACCCAGAAATGCAGTGATTATTTCATTCCTCTTTTCATTGAAATAACGAAAGCGGGATATACAAATGCTTTTGGATGGAGATGTCAGTTGATTCATCGATGATAATTGCGTATTTCCTGCCTTTAAAATCATCAATTAAATCTGATTTCACGGAAGGTGAAATAATGTTCTTTGTTAACCATGTAGGCCTACAATTAGTTCTGTGCATCTTGATTTCTTCTAAAGTGCTACCTTTTGCATGTGTTGCCACGATTTCTCCAACGTCGAATAGCACTGTGACAGGCTATGCTTACGGGAATCTGAAGTTCAGCCACTTTCAATGCATCACTTCTGCTGCTTGAAGTCTTAACAACTTTGAAGGCAGTTTGTTCTATTGCGTTGTTTGTTTTTTTCATGATTCATCAAGTTACTGTGCCTTGATATAATCTTTTTTAAGGTGTTTTAGGGACCCGATTCGGGTCCCTAGAATCAGAGAAAATTAACACCGGGTCCCTAGAATCATAGAAAATCGGGTCCCTAGAATCAGAGAAATCGGGCCCCTATGTGTCTATACCGGGTACCTAACATTTTCCTTAAAAAAACTTATATATTTGTAGTACTGTGGTGTAATTTGCAATATGCATCTTCTGAACCATTACTGGTTTTCTCCAACCAAAGAAATGTCTTTTCCGAGATACTATTGTATTTCCGCCTCTTATCACAATTGCTCTTCCACTTTGTGGATGCCATACCCATGATTTGAATTAGTTTGTGATGTACAAGTGCAAGGCAACATTTTTGAACATGAACGACAATGACAACAACTGCATTGAACGAATCCTGTGTTCGGTTCGGGAGATATGGGTTTCCAGATAACTTTTGAGAAAATACACCGAGCACTGTCTGAAAAACCTAATAGCACTTTTCAGCAAGATGGTTAAAAAGCCAAGACACCAGTGTGATATTATGTGCCAACTGCCTCCAAAAAAACAAATATTGAAGAGAAAAAGCCAAAAAGTTAAACACTTTTTTGGACGCCAGCTGCCCCCTATAAAAAAAAGTCAAAAAAAGTCAATCTGGCAACCCTAAGAAGTGATTGTCGTTGTAGAATTTCTTTAATACCACAACGAAATCGCTACATCGAAATGAAATAGACTTTTGTGGACCGCGGCAAATTTATGTTGATAATTTGGCCCTTCGAGCTTTCTGAGTTGTGCAGGCCTGCTTTACCCTTTCTCCTCCACAAAGAAAATGTCCCATGTTACAGCAACAGTCAAAAATGCGCTTAATTGGCAGCAATTTTGCGATAATTTACGCAAAAACCTATCTGCAGATTTTCAAAGTAGGACACTTCTTTGCGAAGAAGCATTGTCACAGAACCGTCGTCAGAAAGTTTTCAATAGGGGGGCTTTGCGTTTGTGCGGGGGGGCTTGACATAAAATTAACCAAAATTCCACTTATACTGTTTCACGTTTCAATTTGGGGGTGCTTGGAGCTGTATTTGGGGGGCTAAGCCCAACAAAGCCCCCCCCCGTGGCGACGGGACTGCATTGCCATGGTCTTTAACGCAACCACAAATTGTGGCTTTATTTTAGTTAGCAAAACTCATCAGCGTCACTTCGAAGCAAGAGTCTGGGAACTCACTCAGAAATCAGAATTAAAAACCTTAACAATTAAGACGTATTCCTTCAAGCCTGCGTAGACGTATTCTAACAAGTCATGTAGTTTCAAACTGTGTAAAACGAAGAATGCATAAGCGTAGTTTGATTACGCGTTTCACTTGGGCACATTCACAGTCTCACACTCAGTGGCGAAACTAACGGTGGGGCAGAGGGTCGAATCGCCCCTCCCCCCGGGCAAGAAAGTAAAACTGGGCCCCCACTTGGCTTATATTTCTGTTTTAGTATTCTTCGGGTTTTCAGTAGATGGTTGTTTTTTGCGTTTTTCGGTGTATTTTTCGATGATTTAGGGTTTTAGTATAACCATCCACATCCACACTCACCATCATTTCTCAATTTTTTCTGAGTGTTGGCTCGTGGTCCCTTGCAGTGGCAAGCCCCCTTTCAGCTAAGTTTTCTATCCCTGGCTCGAATCTTCAGTTACGCCACTGCTCACACTAACAATGGATTTTCAGACTTGTGGAAGCATTGCTGCAAATTCACTCATGCTTCTTTTCACACAGTATAACACTACGTGGCTTACCCCTATATCAGCAGTCACTGTCTCAGTGCCAAGATGTCTGAGTTCAACAGTCACAAGTGGCAAAACACCTACTACCGTAACCTGAAGTGAAACTTCGAAGATTGTTGTCATGTTATTGTTACGCAATAAAGCCCAACAGCACAACAATCCGCTCACACGTTTTGGCATCATGCCTCTGCAGAAAAAGAATCGGACATGAGTGAACTGCAAGTTCATCCACTGTGTGACACCGGAACAGCGAACCTGGCTCTTGTGCAGAGTGAGTGTTATAACAGCAAATAAACCGTCATTGCAAGAATTAAGTGAATCAATCGGAATTAAGCTGCTAGCTTCAGGTTTTCTGGAAGTTTTTGTTTCTTAGTCGCTATTTCCAGGGGGGAAAACGCCCGTTTTGCCCCTCCCTGCGGACGCCCATGACTACAACGTGTAGTTGAATCTGGTAATGTGCTCGAAAATAAACGAAATAGTGAAATCGGGGAAGGCATTTGAAGATAAATACAGCTCATAGGAATAAGCCAATTCTTTGCCATAAAGATACCGCCTTAAAATCTTAATTTTTATGATCCTACTTGTTTTGCGCTCTTTTGTTACAGCATGGCGGCAAGCCGAGGCCTGAAACATGCCGCTTTTTGCGGCGCTGCGCGCTTGAGACCGCAAAACTCTTCAAGCTTTCTTGCGAGTCACCTAATGACTTAGGATTGATTCAGATACACCTCCTATGTGAGGGAGATTTTTTTGCACTGGGCTTTTGCAGTTGCCACAAACAGTGTCTATCGAAAGGAATCCTTACTGGATTTACAGGCCTCCTACTTGGTTCACAGGCGAAAAATATAATATCCTAAGATCTTATCGTCTGATTCTTGGCTGTAAAGTTTCACATTCAAGAATCAGACATTAATATTAGGTGGGCATCATTAGCTCCTATTCAAATAGAATTCCCGCAAACACGTTTGATTTGCAGAAACTGCAGGTCCACGCATTCTGTGAACCCCACTGTCCAACCGTTTGGCAGGGTTGGCGAAAACATATATATAAGTGCAACGACCTCGGGAAGTTTCAGCACTCAACCAATACTTCAAGCTACTACTCAGTGGCATAAAGAAGTAAGTTTCAAATATACGTAAGGCAACTTTTGGTTGGCTATCTTTTTAGAGAAAAACAAGAAAGAATCCATATCCAAACAATAAAAAATAAACATACAATTACTCTGCTGACTCTTTTAGTTCGTCTGGGAAAAGCACGAGTTGCAAATATTGCGGCAACAAAGGGTTTAAATTCTGGCATGCAGGTGTGAGCCGATAGTGAAAAAAATTGTCTTGTCGCAGCTCAAGGTTGTCTCCGAAGTAAAAGAGATTATAAAAATAAATTCATCTCCAGTTTGCAAAAGTAAAATGTTCTTCCAAAATTACACCAAATCGTCCGTCTCTATATTTTGCGTCGCATTTTAGATGGAATATTAACTTTTTGTTATGGTTAATTCTTTAGAAGAGTAAATCCGCTCTCTTGCTTCGTTTTAATAAATCACCATATCTGAAAAAAATTCAGGACAGGCTGTGGTTATTGTAGCATATTAATTTTGCCACTGGCGCTTGTTTCTTAGGCAATTAATTTTTTGTAGTGTATTCTCAAACCAGTTTCACAATCAATAGATATGACGTAAGACCAAGAAACTCAATAGCAGTAATTTAATCAGAAGTTTTGTTATCTATCTATCAGATTTCTTATTTCAACTACGATGACCGAACTTGCGCAACAGGAAAAGTATGTGGTCACTACACACAAGTGGTCTGGGCGAAGTCTTACAAAGTAGGATGTGGAGCCGCGTTTTGTGAGGACGGGACGTGAGTTTTGCCGTTTTTTGGTAAACTAGTTTAAAAGACGGTTGTGCTATAACAATAACAAACTGTACACAATGGCAACCGGGATAAACAAGCAAAAAAGCAATGCTTTTTAAACATATTCTGCACGCATGTTATACGTCAAAATACGTTTAAGCAGAATCTAGCAGCAGCAAATGATGACATGTCTTAAACATTTAATCTATTTTGACGTTGGTATTAACCAACTCAGGATAGAGATCGCTTGTCTAGAAAATCTGTACTCAAGCAACAGAAACGTTTTTCATTATTCATGCGAAAGGTTGTCACTCTAGATTACTATTGATTTCCAATGTATGGTTTCACAGGTTTCACACAATTGGAAAATAGAGTTGAGTTCAATATATCTCATGAAGCTCCAATGGATCCATCTGAAAATATATTTGCTCGATGTTAGGGAAAATTTAAAAATTTCATTATTTTTTGCAGGAAACCGTCTTTTCGAAACCTTCTCGTTACTTGCAATTACGCACCTGCAGGAAAGTAAGTTTCCACCAAGAAGTTTATTCCAGCATCTAAATAACCGATAATCCGCTATAAACGATCAATATTCTTTTCAGCGTGCGCAACGTTGGTGAACTCGTGATCATGCACCCATTTCAAAGAGGAACCCCCTGTTCAAGTTGCCAAACGCCAAATGATTTCTGTGTGGATGGGCTGTGCGCAAACACCGATCGTGGTGATGTGGCTGATCCTTCTTCAACTGCTTCGCTGCATTCCACAGATACTATGAAAGCAACATCTAGCTCTGTTGTAACAAATGTAGCTACAACTCACGGTCATCAGCGCTTATGGGGGCCTGTGGTCCTTTGTGTTAATTTGTTCTTTATTATATGCAAAGATGGACAGTAGAATTAAGATGCCCGAGGCAAACTCTCAGAAAGAGGAACCTATATTTTACGCATGCTATACAGAAACCTTATTAGTTGAAAGCAAGTTTAATTTTTCATTTTGTCTGGGAATTTGCTTCTGCGTGAAAGTCCATTTCACATTGTAAATTATTTGAGGTCATTTGAGTTTAAATTGTTCTTTTTCTACACTTTGAAGTTGTTGAGGAGCCCGTCTGCCGTTTTGCCCATAATTTTTGCTTCATTTTGACAAACATATGACTTGCTTCAGAGCTTATGAAATGTGACTCCATAGTGATTAATAAGCTTTTTAACAAAACCAAGCAAAAACTAAGTGCGAAGCTCTCAAAGATGGCCGCAAACGACCGCCTCGTTCGCCTCCCCTAATATCCACGCCTGATTATATGTATATAATTTTTGCAGTCCAAGAAGTCACTATTATTTTATCAAATTTGCCGTAAGCACTTTAAGCGAAAGTTTTCAGTTAAATGCTTTCACATTAGACTACTGGGAGTTGAAAATTAAAGTGTTGTACACTAATGTGGATACGTGCGGGACCACTCAAGCAACAAGGCGAAATTCCAGCAGTTTCCAGATATTGCTTGATTGTATTGTTATCAATGTCATTTAAAAAATATTATTACATAACCCGTTCTACAAGTTGCGTTACCCTGTTGGTATGGTACTTACAAATGATTTGGCCAGTGGCGCCAAACCTGGGATTCTGCACCAGATCTGGCTTTTCAATGCCTCTCTGGGTTTTTCTTCTGAAGGTTTCGGGTTTTTAGGATTAGCTGCGCAGCGGTGATTTAAGATAGGGTATGCTTTATTCTACTTTGTATGGCTAATCTCACCTTTCTTTATCTTTTTTTTATCAAGGTAGCCTACCTTAGTCTTCAGCATACCTGATAAACAAGCAACTGACACGCATAAGCTGTAAATATTAGCTAAGTGCAATGAGTTCAAGTGACAGAGATACTAATGAAGCAAGCCTAAATAAAGGATTTTGTTGTACACACAGCAATTTTAAGGTAGAGTGTTTGAAAGATCCAGATCTCAATGTTAGCTGCAGAAGGGCACTGGGAATGAAGTCTTAATTATTGTAAATTCTGCCAAATCTCTGCCAGAAATGCAAAAATGTCTATGTTAGTGCGATATAAGGATTTGGACAGACACAAAAGTTCCATGCGGCAATGATCAAATTTGTCGATCAGTCTGGAGACAATAATTACTGTATCTGTACTGTACTTGTGAGCTGTACACAGTAATGTATTCCTTGATAATAAAAAGATACGCATATGCGTTTTTGATTAGAAAAAGATTTAGCCCACAGAGCCCACCATATTGTGTTTACTGTATGACTAGGTTTTCGTACATACTGTAGTAACTCTATACTACACGACCTCAACAAGCCTTTATTCAGAAAAGAGAACAGCAGTTAACAGAGCCACGGTCAAAACAGAATGACAATGACGAACACGAAAGTAAGGACGCAAACCAAGGAATGCACAGCAAGCAATCAACGCGCGCAATGTTACGCTTTAGGGAATTGATTACCACAATCTCCCCCCTCGCACACGCGTGCAAAGCAACGAGCGGATTGAATGCAGCACATCGGGCAACACTAACTCCCAATGCGAAATATGGAGCTTACTGGCTGGCGCACACCCCGGTTTGCAAGATCGAATCTTGCTATAAACTACACAACAGGGTTGCCAACCTGTCTTCACCAAAGAAAGCCAGACCTTGTTCTAAAAAAGCCATATAGCAGTTTTCAGGCACATACACATAAAACATGCACAACCACACGCAAAATAGACATTAAAACTCGTCAAAAACATCAATCTTTAGAAGCATATTCTTTCCCCGTAATTACAATGTCGTGCATTTGTCTTTTATCAATAACATAGATGATTTTCAGGGCAACAGTAAAATTTTTGCAATATTTTGTCTACCCTGCATGGTAATAGACCCTCGTGGCCAGAGATTTGTAATGAATATGCAGCTCAATGTTTTGCCAGAGCCAAGCCTATCCGACTGACAATAAGCCAGAAAAAGCCAGAATTTTCTGGCTTTTTTATTTCCAAAAAAAGCCAAAGGTGTTCAAAA
>Ga0210059_1017277_pt1 | contig 10307 bp, 6 predicted proteins | sample Ectturendosymbi2_FD_188042 | JGI IMG/M metagenome (GOLD analysis project Ga0210059, IMG submission 188042) | Ecteinascidia turbinata endosymbiont from Florida, USA - Sample 2 (SPAdes) (version 2) | ecosystem: Host-associated > Tunicates > Ascidians > Unclassified | place: Key West, Florida...
CTGGTAGACGAAAGACCAGCATCGCATACACATAAACAGTGGCGTATGCAGAAAATTTCCGATGGGGGGCCAAGTTTCGTCACGATCGTATAACGTCACAAATCAACTTTAGGGGGAGTGCCGAAGGCACGACCATTCTAGGGGGTCCGGTGGCATGCCCCGGGGAAAATTTTGCAAAATTACACCTAAAAATACGCATTTTTGTGCATTCTGTAAGCAAGTTTTAGACAATACTGTTTTAACATTTTTTTATTTTTAGGGTCTGAGGGGGTGGCCATGGCACAGTGGCCTCACCCCTCCGTACGCTAGTGCGCATAAAAGTAATCCATCTCAGCATTTCAGGAAAGCTCTGTGAAACAACCTTCAGGTTTTCCATGCTGTGTTACTGTTTCTGATGGCTTAGCCTGGTGATAAAAGTAATGTCATGAACTCTGAAATAAACTAAACTTCATAGTTTCACATGTCATTTTGCCTCAAATTAAGTCACTGTGCAAGCAAAATGTTCTTTTTGACTTCGCTTGTATTTAATTGCTTTGTCGCCCGAGCGAAAGAAATATTTGTGGAGTGGGAAACTGTTAAAACACCCTGACTCTGATCATTGTGGTAATACTAGTTTGATGTCTCTCTTTCTCATGTCGTCATTTCAGTTATTAAGCCACAGTATGGGACGAATTTGCCACCGGGGCTTTCATGTGTCAAAGTCCTATTGGGGGTAGGAGCTCGCTTAGTTGCGTCAGTGGTGTTCGTACCGGGACTAATGGCAATGCGATAAAAACCAACGTAGCCTAATACTTGAAGAGATGCCAACAACATCCAGGGAATGTCGATTGGCTTCCTCAACCAGTTCGTTTTCTTTTGCTGTGAGTGAAGTGATGTTCCAGTTTTCAATTACTATCTCATGGCAAGATTGCCGCTTACGCGTGTCTTTCAAGTGTCCCAGAGTAGAAGCACTCTGCTCTGTCTCCATTCGCCTCCTCAGATGCATAGCTGGCGCAACGTGGCGCCTGCACTTGTAGATTTTCGAAAGGGGCCCTCTTCCTAAATCCCGAGAATGGTACTTGGTCACGCACGAGACGACCGATGCGCGATGGGTTTGATTAAGTGTGCGTATTTCATGGCAGTAACTGCGCAAGTTACACCGTTGGACAGACCAATCGTGCTATTTACACAACAGCTTTTGCAATATCAGGGGGTACTATGGGAATTAGGCGCTGCTGTGAGGACATTTGTAGGAGAGGCCTTGCATTGAGTCTACTGCAAGTGCAATCAAGTACAATCAGTACATCTGCAGAGAGAGCTTCCTGTGCTTCGGTCAGTCACAGATCTTTTCTACGAGACATAGCACGGACGATGTTTTTGTCCCTTCTGCCTCATAATCCTTTTATCAGAACTTATTTATACGTCACTCGCTGATACAAACTATTTGCAATCTACAGACTCATCCTTTCGAAACACTCCGAGACAAGCCCAACTCCACAAGTCAAACCATGCAGCTGCAAGCTACGTCAGAGCACTAAATTCGAACGCCGCTTTAAACCTACATGCCCTAGATGCTCAAAAGTCGACATTGCTGATTGCAAAAATGTTTAGCATAATCTAAATTGTAATAAGTAATATCGGTACAGAGAAATTTAAATTGTTATCAAAAGTAATTAACAGCGTTCCCAAAATACGCTGCAAGGAACACATGCACACAACATTTTATAACGCACATCACTGTTTACTAAAAAACAACGATATGCAACAAAACCCAACACGTATACTACTAACTACATTCGTGTATAAAAATTGTTAAATAAGAGAGAGAATCATACTGCATTGCTCAGAAATTAAAATTAACTTTCAAGGTAAAATCGATTTTCGGGTAAAATCGGGCTTTCAACATAAAATCGATTATGATTCCAAGAACGAATGTCAACAAATCAATGCATCGTTTTTACCCGCGCTGCTCAAGAACACAAGCATCCACGTGAGGCCGAAAGAGACCATTGCGTCGAGAAAGAGAAGTAATTTTCCGGATTCGGTGTTCGGTTCAAAAATGCAAAGCGGCGCTTCTTCAAGGGCTTTGTACGCCCACACTCCAGTTTTTTGCAATGCAAAGGGAAGAATTGTAAAAGCTGCTGCAATGACTGTGTTACAGATAGCTGATATAGCGAAGAATACCGATCGCTGACTCGACGAATATGACATCGGCCTTGCTATAACGAGACACCTGTAACACATATTTTACTGTTCAAGAACCGTCGGAATATCCCATATATTTACCTCTCTTAAAAAAGGTGTTGACATCGGATACGTTGTACATAAACAAACAGCTTACGCATCGATTTGAGCTTGCGAGAATATTGCATTACTTTGACATTTCTTATTCTTGGAACCACCATTACGTCAAGTGACATCAGTATCACTACATTTGGTTGACACAAGGTACTGTAACTATTACCTCCAATTTTTACATATAGAGTTCCATACGCTAAAAACTCATATGAGGTTTCAGGGTAAATAAAGGTCCCAGGATACAGCGTATTGTTCCTTTTCGTGCTGCTGGTAAAATCCTGCAGCTGAGTGAGCTTGACGAACGTTGCAAAAATCCACAACATCACAAAAAGTATGAACGAAAATCATGACAGATGTCACTTTTAAAAGAAACCTGTTTAATTTACAATATTTGTGAAAAAATAAAAGTTGCTAAGTCTGGGCAAGAAGTAGGCCTATTAGAAGCAAAAACGCAAGTACCATTGACTTAGAGACAGAGTAGACTAAGTCATAATGTTTTGAACAGGCCTACAACTATTTTCATTCTCAACAAACTTCAATTGGTTTCCAATTGAGGAGATGGTTTTCCACAAGACCTGTGGTCGAGTCGCATTCTATGCGAGTCCTTAATAAACCAAAATACTCCCAATCTTGATATCAAAACAACTATGATGCAAAGTAACAAAAAATAGGCGGTGTTATACTTCGAAATTTCCCTAAGAGTGATCCACGATGTCACAAATGATGGTGGTAGTGCTTTCTTTACTATAGTTTTTATATTCACACAAAAAATCAAAATTATTTTGTCAGTATATGCTGCACTCATCACAATCAATGATAATTCGTGCTACTTTATCATATATTTTGTTCCGGCGAAGTGGAAAAGTAAGGTATTTTATAATGCTGGTATGCTGCATTGTTGTGCTGAGTGGCAGTGTGTGTTGTGTACGCTAATAGTTTATTTCAGTGTTTACACTACATATCTTTTGGTTAGAATTTTGAACTTTCTTTTTCCAGTTTATGCAGCCAAGGTTTTCTACAGGACAGTTTGTAGTTTTTGTAGGCTACATAGTTGTACAATATTTTAAACTGTGATCTACTCTCAGTGTTACAAAATCAACCCCTTAGCCGTTTTCAAACTTACAACCGTACGCACTCTAACTTTGAGCGATATTTCAACTTTCTACAGTTAAATTGATTGTTTCATGTGATGATGCTTTGCAGTAACTACAGCGTATTTTATTCAGCTCTCAATTAGGCTTGTTTAGCCTACTGTTACGATTTAGCTTAACAGTAGTTTTGTTGTTCCTTTCATTTTTCGAGATGATTAGGATGTATGAATTAAATGTGTTAAAAATCATAAAGCAGCAGCTTCAGCCTTTTCATGTTTGCCAATGTCTATTTTGCCGTCATCAGCAAAAAGTACTGCTCGATCTATTTCGCCTGTAGCTGAACCAGATTGGTTGAATTGGTCACATGACAAGTTGTCTCTATTAGCAAAGCCGAAACAAAATTGCTGAGAGCCTAACCGACGACCACTCACACAGCAGGAATTCCCACTCGACCAGGTTCATCGTACCAACTGCTAGTGCCACGAACTCAGTGTTATAAGTGGACAAAGCCGGATACACTACAGTTCAAATGGCAAAATAACCCCAGCAGAGATTTACCACTGGCCGCAAAATACACACTGCCTTTTCGTTTTTCATGTTTTAATTCCGATTGTGAGTGCACAACATGTGATGTTCTTTTCATGGATTATTTTTTTATGGTCACAAAATGACAGGGTGTTTTTGTTTGGAAGTGGCTATAGGCAGGGGTGCAGTGGGGTGGGAACGGCATTCTCACACCTTTTTCACGTTTTGCTTTAAAATGAGTTTAAAGCTGCTTTAAAATGGCTATTTTTTGGATGTGTGTTCCTACATCTTTTTTTGTTGGCACTATACCCCTGGCTATAGGTCCGCCAGAAGTGACACGGTTAGAATAAAACGCTGAATTTGTCACACTTGCAGCACACTGTAGTCAGTCAGATGTATCTTATTGTGCAAATGGTTTTTGCGTCGACTCTCCACATGATCGGGCACCTTTCGTTTTGGTGGTAGTGGTTGCACTTTCATGGTACCAGTTATTATTTACTTTTTTCAAATGTTTCCAAACGTTTGTGTTCAGATTTGCGGTTTAGGTTTATGGGTCAGGTTCAAGAGTTAGGCTTAGGTATGTTATGTTTCTGCCAAGTGTAGTGCAGTTTCCTGCACACTCTCATGCGTTAGTGAATAGTGTCACGTTACAGGAGGCGGACGAATAAGTTTTCAAAAATGGAGGTCCACTGGCGGACCCATAACCACTGCCTGTTTGTTTCGTATTTAGACCAATCCCGTAGCCACGGGGGGGTTTGGTGGCATTAGCCCCCAAACAAAGCTCCAAGCCCACCCAAATTGAAATATGAAACACTATAAATTAGTGGAATTTTGATCAAATTTGAATGTCAAGCCCCCCTTGCACAAACGTAAAATCCCCCTATTGACGACTTTCTGGCGACGCTTCTGATTTAGCCACTGTCGTATTCGGATACGGATGGATATCGGATACAAAATGTCTGAAATTTTCGGAGAAGGATTGGATATGGATATGCAAAAATTTTTCGGATATGGATCAGGAGTTAAAAAATCAATATCCGCTCACCTCTAGTGTAGACTAGAGTGGCAGTTTTTGTGAAATTCTCAAAAAGAAGGAATTAGTCACTCCCTCGTTTAATGTAGCTCTCCTCGCATTTTATTTGGTGCTGCGAAACTGAATGTAATGTCAAAACTGGAATTAAAATACAGATGTAAAATACAGAAAAATACACATCTGCTGAAAATGATGTGATAGAAAATTAAAGGGTGCAAATTATTCGCTGTTCCGTGCCAAATCATATGAAAAAAACGAGAGAGGAAGTAATTATAAACAGACTGTCACCAGCAATAATCTCTTGTTTTTTTGAGCTGACCCAGGAATTCAACAACCAAACCACGCCTCACTAGTTTATACCATTTATTAATATTAAATACTTAAACATTTTCACGTAAAATGGGGGTTAACTCACTTAAACATGAATTGTAAGATTGTGACTTAACTAGGTTAAATGCGAGTTCATTGTTGTGCAAATGCACATTTTTTGTAGGATCACATATATTGTTTTCTATAAAACACACTGCAATTTGATCTTTCAATACAGCGGAAAAAAGAAGGCGAACGCAAAAAGTGTTCTCTACTTTTTTGCAGTTCGAGTCCAGCAGCCAGCGACTCGTATTTTTTTCTGACCCCTAGTACTGCCACCAATAAATAGGATGCTCAGCAGGAATAATACGCATTATAATAACCACTTGCGAAATCATTCAAATCTGTGTTAAATATTGGAACAGTTCTGACAAGTAACAATTTAAACTGCAGCCTAAAGCAAGATTGGGAACCTGCGGCCCCAGATCAGCATTTTCGTGACCCAAATTTTGTTGGACTTGCGTATTAAAGTCTAAAATCATGTTGGATTTGCGTTTCAAAGTAAAAAAAGAACATGTGCACTTGGTTCCTAGTTATATTTTTCATCATGTAATATAGTTTGGAATTTTCGCGGCGCGCCCATAACATTCCGCAATCAATGCGACCCGCTATAATAAATAGGTATACCACCTTTGCTGTGAAGCAACAATCTGAACTTCAATTCTGGTAACAGAATATTCATTATGTGTTTAACACATTAAATTTTTATACCACATATTAAACATTGTGTGTACCACATATTATTATGCATAATGTTTAACATTATGTATATAACACATATTAAACAAAGCTTGTCTGAACCGTTTTCATACAGCAAGGCTCAAGTTAACAGAGATCATATAGTCTGCTTTGAACAGATGCACTGTAGACTTGGAGGTGGTCAGTTCTTCTCTTCAGTGTTTGTGCTAATTAATGCTAGTTACTCTGATTCAGCTTATCTTTATCGAAAAATTATAAAGTTAACGTTGCGCTTACAAATGAAAGACAAATATTATCGAGAACTGCTATACTGTTTCAAGGCAATGGAGTCCTCAAGTAAATTTTTATCTGTAAATAAAAAAAAATTTGCCTCTTGAGAAGATATGAACGAACTCATGCTGGCGTTACACTTTCTGATGAAATCTGGACTGGCAACCTGCACTGAGTATGATAAGTTTATTTAGTAGAAATTTTTCGAACCACTCACTTACCTGTCAATATATGTGAGACAAAATGTGTAAGTTGAGGAGCGGTATAAAAAAGCAGATATGGATCCGAAAAATTGACAAAGCTGTTGTCCGCCGTGCTTTTCCAAAATATAACTTTTGTCAGCGACTGCGAGCAAGGTGCATGGAAGCACCACAACTGCGGCGCATATTTCCAAAGCACAAATTTGAGCCAAAGAAAGGTACGAGTTCCTGTCTGTAGTTTTGCAGACTGCTCGTAGAAGGGTGATGTTTTCAGCCAAAGTAAGTATAATTGCAATAATCAAATAGACTGCCAAGAAAGCGTTTTTAGAATTATGAACTGAATCATTTGCTTCTTCCATTTTTCCAATTTTCAATACAACTTCTCAAGGAATTACATATCCAGGTCGACCTGTGCCGCAATAGTCTATTCTTTCAAGACGGAGCACTAACTGTCCATGTGAAAGCTGTGGGTAGAAGCTCAGTACAAAGCAAAAATGTCAATTCTAGCACCTATTTTGCTTCCACGACAAAGATAAAACAACAAGCGTAGCGTTCTGCAGCTGCTTTGATATCAACTATTGATTGAAGCCCGAGACGACTGTCACAGATTTACGTAGCTCAAGTCAAGCCAAAGGCAGCGCTTTGTTCACAGATTTTTACAGGCGTTCAAAACGGTTTTATATTTCTCCTGGCTCTTCCTTCCACGCGACCCGGTGGCTTAAATAATTTTTTGTTTTCATAGGTTTTCGTGAGGAAAACAAAAACCTTTCACTTCTAATACTGTCCACAGAAACTTTTGATTCGGCATATGCTGCAAAATTTTACACTTTACACCTTTATACATAATTTTGGAGTGGGAAAAGTTATTACAATCGATGCATTTTTTTCTTTTTCTTTGGCATCAGAACACTTCACTCGCGTGTGTTGTGTGCACCTTTGACGAAAGCTCTTACGTAATTAGAGTTCTTACTTGGATTGAACATTTGTAATCGCAAAAAGGACTTGTGTTTGTAGCTATTTATTGTTACCTATATTTACAAGAGCACCTGGCATTCAGTACAACTTCAGATTCTTGAAAGTTTAGACTAGAAATTGCAACGCAGAAAGTTAGTGTTTATACAACATCTGCTTCATCATCAGCAAATTTAGTTAGTGATAAATAAGATGTTAAATCATAAACTATGCGTACCTTTCTTGTGCTTATACCGTGGTGTCTGCGCATTTTGTATTACTATTTCTTGAGTTCCGCTCATTTACTTCCGCTGACAATGAAGATAACGTTCAGTATTTTTTCCATTAAATACGTGTCTTTCATGTTGCAGTTTTTAATACTTTGAACTTGTTTTTGAAACTGTTGCAAGTTGTGAAGTCACTATTCATTCTCACGACATTATCGCAAAAATATTGGTTTGATGAGTAACTGCATTAGTTAAAACTTTCCTGAAGATAGTGGTGACATCAATGACCAAAGCATAATTTTCAATTTCAGTGATAGCCAACAGCGACAGTGATAACATACCACCAAATAAACAAATAAATGGTAACTTCCGAAAAACTAGACACATGCTCGACTTGCTAGTCAATGTTTTGAAAATATATGAAATCAGAAATAAGTACAAGTGTAAGCGATGCTACATTTTTTGTATTATTAGCAAAGCAAAAAGAAAACAAAATTTTGCAGACAAATTTGGCAAGTAGTAGGCCAACTTTTGGTAAAAAAATGGCAAAGATATTAATCTATCAATATTTTACATTACCGGCTTTTTCAGTGGCGTGTCTAGGGTATGGCAGGCATGGCACGCGCCATGGGCACCACATTGATGGGGGCGCAAAAACTGCCTGGCAAAAATTAAAATTTGCTGCTTGCAGTTTTTTCAACCTCTATTTTGCGCCCCATACAACGATTAACTGCATCGATACAACGTCCGTAACCAAAGCAATAATTCGAACGAGTTGCGCCAGCACCAAGTATTGTGACAGAACAAGAACGCTCGCTTGCAATGTCTACAAGACCTGGTCCTCACGGCACGCTACAAGAAAGGCTAGCCTTGGTAGGTGCTGCTGCGTTTCAGGCAAGAGGATGTTAGTTAGAACGTGGTTGTGACGAGTTCAGGGATGGTGAGAATCTGACTGTTACGCAATTCATTACTCTTTAGCTCCCACAGATTTTCAAATTATTTGAAATTGCTGTGGCCCACCTCTGACTTCACGAAATTTCTTCGATGGCCACTAGTGTTCGATAAATATGCTAAACCATGGGTTGTTAAACTGGAAGCGTGAAAGATTCGCAAAGAGGGCGGGGGTATGACAGCGACATATTGTTGAAAGGCAGGATAATGCCAAATGAATTGTTTTTCTGTTTTTTGTGTATTATTTTGAGGTTACACGAGGCGCGAATATCAATGACTAACACCAAAGGGAGCGCCTAAAAAAGTTTTAGAACCTCTGGGCTAAACACAACGCGCCAGCCCACTAAGAAAGAGAACCATAGTTGCAACTTGAAACATCAGCAGTTAGTATCGTTACCGTACCAGTTGAGCAAAAAATGGTAACTCATGAACGAAGAGATGAGCTAGCTATTTTTGTGAAGTGGTTTGGCTGCGGCAGGTTCAGACGTGGTGTCGCTTTTGTACACGTAACTTATTGTACCATCCAAATTACCTGTGGTTCAGTTCAAAAAATTTGTCATTCATGGTTGCAATATGTCATGTAATTCTTCTGCAAGATTTATAGTTTGTTCAATATAAATTATATGTATATATATAAAATATAAAACAAAAATTATCAGCCAATACAACATAAAATTATGTATCGTTATAATTTGAATGTTTTTATAATCTTTATAACAAAACTAAATTAGCATAAAAGTATTAAGCATATTATGGTCATTATGTACAATTTACAAATTTATTTGCTGAAACGTTTAAAGCAAAAATAAACGTACCTTTGTTGTTTTAAATTTTCATTTGCTTCATAGCTTCTCTTTCGAAAAATTTGCGCCTATATCTAATATTTAAGTTATTGAAAAAGGCGCACATTCAAACTTTGCCATGGGTGCCATTTTGCATAGATACGCCACTGGGCTTTCTACTAGTTTAAGAAAAAAAAACGACAAACGAAGTATGAATTAAGCAGATAAATTAGATCTTCTGGCGATTTTTATTATTAGCCGACGTTTCGCCCACCTATTCAAGTGGGCTTCCTCAGGGCAATGTTTTTCAACCACGTATAACATGAACGAAGCTTATCCGTTACCGAACCTCCTTGAGTTTGCCTTCCTTTTTTAACGGCCTTTGTGCCTGTAAATTTGCCAACTCTCACCACGCAAGTTTTACACTTTATCTGTTCTCTATTTTATCCCATATCTTCACGCTATTTCACCATCTTTGTGCATTTTTATGTAGGTTTTACGCTATTTATTTATTGTGTTGTTATACTTCATCATCTTGGTATTTGTAAGTTGCATGTCGCAAGTTTCGCAGCCTGAGGAGCGACAGAAGTGAACTGCAAGCTTGCTACTATATATATGGCCCATGCCGTCGCTTTCGCGGCGATCAGAACGACGAAGACACGAGAACACAAGAATTGTCCTTCCAGTGCATCGACGATCGCCCGGGCAGAGATTTGTTTAGGGTGTTGAAGAGAATCGCCCATTTCTCAACCGCACACACTTGGTCTTCGACGAGGTTATTCCGATGGGAAGGCAGTAGGCAACACGACCGGACTCCGACGAAGATTGCATCCGCATTGGAGAATTTTCCTGCTACAGTCATTATGCCGAGCGCTTGGCCAGACTGAAGCAAGTTCCAATCTTTAAGGTCTTGGCACGACCCGGCCGAGATT
>Ga0210059_1017279_pt1 | contig 10305 bp, 9 predicted proteins | sample Ectturendosymbi2_FD_188042 | JGI IMG/M metagenome (GOLD analysis project Ga0210059, IMG submission 188042) | Ecteinascidia turbinata endosymbiont from Florida, USA - Sample 2 (SPAdes) (version 2) | ecosystem: Host-associated > Tunicates > Ascidians > Unclassified | place: Key West, Florida...
TAATGTTCGCTAATGGTTGGTTTACTGCATGCGATGGCTTTTATGGTGCTTCTGCTTATTGGCTGAGTCATATGAAACAATAAACCATTACCGTTACCAACACCAATTCGCCGCGGGCCGCAAAAGTCTATTTCATTTCAATGTAGAGATTTTGTTGCAATATGGCAGAAGTTCTGAAACGACAATTACTTATTCGAGGTCACTCTTTTGTAACATTTTCAGCAGCTGGAAAAGCTCTCGCGGGCCACAAGAAAAGCTTTCGCGGGCCGTATATTGTGCGGGCCTGCTCGAAGCCAATAATTTCTTCGAAGGCGTTAAAATCATCACGTTACGTCGCGATTGTTAAAGCGTCACAACGCTAGTTACTGGACTACATTCCCACAGCGAGGAAACCCATACTCATATTTTAACTACTGTCAAGTCAGATTGATCTAAAAGAAACACATCATTGCTAGAAAGGGCGTCCTAGAAAAATAAAATCACTAAAATTAAAGAGTAGGAGTGGCTTACGTTCTTGTCATCAAAAGGATGCAATGCGCCACTTCTAAGCATCCAATGCGCCACTTATGGCGCATGCGCCACAAGTTAGTCATCCTTGCTGTATACAGTGGTATTTTGCTGAAGTTTCTGCGCTAGAGCTGACTGCTGAGTACCATGGTTTGTTGAAGCGCGTTGTGCCACCGTGGTGATTCAATGCTATGCTGTCCCTGTTGACGGAGTGAGGTGTTGCAGAATTGCTTTGTGTGGTCACATAATTCCTTGAGCTGCTGGAGCACGCGCCTGTTTTTTTTTTCGCTAAGACATCTCGGTCATTTGTCCCGTAACAGTATTAAAACTCGTCGTAACGGTATTCACTGGCCTACTTTTTAGGACCTTATGACCGAATGGTTGAGTTAATTTTTAAAAAAAAATTCGGTCTATGACTGAAAAAAATAGGCATGCTTAATGCATTTTTGTTAGAAACCGGCAAGTTGTTTGCTAACGTACAGGGGCGTAACGAGGGGGACACAATTCCCCGGGCGCCGAATCACTGCGGAAGGCTCCGAAAAGTCCCTATAATGTCTCAAGTATTTTCTTCAATAGATATATATAGAGTACACATGCTTCCGAAAGACCTCAGGTTCGAACATGGGGTTGCCTAAATTACTTTTTGCCCCATGCCCCATCTAACCTTGTTACGTCCCTGCTAACGTGCAAATGTTGCTATAGCCTTTCGTTTTCACATTATACATTATGGTTCAATCAGGGCCATTAATTCCGACAAAAAACTCATCCACTTACCTTGGTTTTGCAAAACTAAGATGCACGCGTAGGATACTGCGGAGCGAACTGCACTGATAGCAGACCTGACACTGGTTTTTCGCTTTGCAGGCTTCTAAAACCTTACGTCAGTTCTAAGTTTTCCATACTTAATGTCTTCCTATCTTCACTACTGCTTTTCCTTTCAAAGCTGTCACCCAGCATTAAAAAAATGAACTTGTTAAAAAACAGACCAATTTCGCCGAGCCCAACGGCAAGTCCAGAACTGCGCTGGCGAAAGAGATCGTGTTTGTGATTGCTGTACAGTTCTTGCGCGGAAAAGAAATAAGGGAAAAAACAGGAGTAGTATTACGAAACAATAGCAATGTTGATTCTAACCGGTAAGAGGCTGGGTCAAAGTTCGTAACGTAAATACTGAAGTTCAACGAAGTGTAAAGCATTCTTTAGTTTAGAGATTGAGTATCTTTGCTTTTGTTTCTCCTCCAATAGGCACCAAAAAGGGGCGCATTTCTATCACAGAGGCGCCATTTCGATGGGGAGCCACAGCTGTTTGTGGGGGAGGTTGCCCGAAACTTCCCCCACTGGATCCGCCACTGCTGCTAACAACCTATGAAGAGGGTCTTCAACGTGCACTGGATCGGTTGTATACTACGTTCACCCAAGCTGTAATGAAAATCAGCACTAAAATGCAGTGATGTCGTGATTAGAGAAATATTTCAATTCGATTCGATTTGTGTCACGATTTTTAAGCACTCGAATCAACTTGAGTCACGTTTAGAAGCGATGTTGTGATACTGATGACTCGACTCGTGATGCTTTTTGACAGAATGCTCTGGGCTCGAATCAAAATCTCCAAACCTCTGATTGACAAAGTAGTTGGTTTGCCCGCAAAAAATGACCTTTTTTGCATTAGTGACACATGATTAACATTGGCGCAAATTTTCTGTTGTAATTTTTTCTCCTAGAGATGTTTTGCCAAACTGTCACGCAACTATCCAAGATAGCGCTAGACATAAAAGAAACTATCTGGGATTGCGCTATAGGCATGAAAAGCCGGTGTGTAGGCCATCGTTTCTTAAAACAAACCAAGAATCGTGTAAGTGATTGATCTTTTCAAAGCAACGCCATCGCATGCTAATTTCCTCACCGCAGTTGCCTTCTCAAAAAGAGAGTGAGACAAATCCGAGCAGGGAACAGAAGGACACAGCTGTGTTTGCAAATAGAAACTGAAGTAAAATCAAATCACTTCACTCACAGAAGTCACCACGGTGAACAAAACAAATGTACGTCACGAAAGAAAAAATGGTTGCTCCGAATGTTATATAGAAGTTTTGTATGCAGCCTCGAAATGGGTGCAAAACATTTGACAAAATTAAGCCCGAACCCAGACCGACCCGAAAACCGCGACCCGACTTACAATTCTGGGTGATTGGGTCTGTTAAGCACCAAAGAGCAGTCACACCCATCACATTACATAATTCATTAAAAGTCAATATTTATAAACGTTTCTTTGTTAGTTGTTCTTGAGGAACAGAAGTTTATGCTGCACTCACCCAATAAAATATCACAAACTTATATTTTAAACTGTTAACCAATGTCAAATGTGAAGAACCGCCTAGTCGTTTAGTTAATTGGAAGACATCGCTAGCAAAAAAACTTGAAAACTTGCTTTAATAGATAAAATGCATTTTCTATTTACAGTACCTCAACAACATTTCTATATCTGAGAATATAAACGTATACAAAATCAAGGATAAAATTTTGAATTTCTACTATGCTGTCAAATTTTGAGATCATATCAAGACATTTGGGCAAGTTAACAAATTAAACGATGGATGATGATACAGAATTATAGAAAACCTTGTACTCTTTCAAAATTATAGAAAACCTTGTACTCATGCACTCTTTCAGTGAATTTCAGGATTTTAGCAAAGGTTTCTTTTCACAGTTATAGTTTGAAACTGCTGAAGATTGTGATATTGATAAGATAATTAGCCTATACTACATTCGTCAACATATTCTATTACTGACAATTTCGTTTCTAATACAAGCTAGTGTTCTAATGGCTTTGTTCTTCACAACCGCCTGAACTCAAACTACTACCTCCATAACTTTGCCGCAGCTTTGTCAAGCATGAGAAGACAGATAATAATCATTTCACGTTTGATTGTAAGGTTTTTCGACATGTCAACATCATTTAACACCAAATATACGTCATCACTTTCGGTGTTTTTCAAACAGCAGAGGAGTGTTTCATGACATTGAAGATAATCTTTATCTTCATATCCACCACTTCATTGCAACCCATATTCAACAGGATATAAAAGGTCGGAGGAAACATTTTTAGCCAGTAGCTAAGTTCAGCCATGCTGATTTAGATGCAATTTGCATTAAACAAAAACAGACACGAACCTATTAAATTTTTCATTTCAACGAATAAAAACACAAAAGATTCACTCAGGCAAATATAGCAGTGGTTTGTTGGACTCTGCTGACAACTTGATTTGCCTCCATAAATTAGGATCTGTTTATTTTCAAAAAAGTTGAAAAGATAAAAATGAAATTTAAAAATTACGTTCGTGCTGAATTTCATAGGTTTTATGCTACACTCAAAAAATAAACAAAAATATATAGACAAAACAAAACATTTTGTTTGCAAAATACTTTTTTCTACAACTATATTGTCTTTCATATTCAAGAGTATGTTGTTGAAGGAAGTTACGCCAAATCACTCTGTTCAGAAATAGCTATAATGGTTATTCACATTCAAATGTAAAAATCTTTGAAATATTATCAACTCAAAACTTCCGGATTTTACTTTTCTTTCCATTCGTCTTTGTGAGAAAGAGCCTTGCTGATATTTCTTTGGCTTGATGCCACTGATATTGCCTTCTCACTTGAAGCAGCAACTGCTTTGGTAGGAACAAGTCTCCGTTGAATGTTACCATATTGTGCTGGAACATCCACAAGCTCTACGCTTCCTGCTTGAACTTTTGGTTAATATGTTGTTGTTGTTGTTGCAGATGTTGCTGTTGCAGCTGTTGTTGTTGTTGTTGCAGCTGTTGTTTTTGCAGATGTTGTAGCTTCAGTTGTTGAGAAAGCACTTTAATTCGGAAAAAAGCGATTGTTTGTTTTCATTAGACAAAATTGGAAACAACGTGATCCGCAAATAATTTCACTGAAGCCAAGGATCGATATGTGTCTCAATGTAAGAAAGATAATCCTTTTTCGCTTGAGTTCGTACTTCTTTGGCCTGACATATTTTAACGTCAACACATGCGCTTGAATTGCAGTTTTTTCTCTCCATGTTAAGGAAAGTGTTTGTTTCTGATATTTAAATCAATTGCAGCTTCTTCTCTCCATTGAAATCGTTCTTTTCAGATATTTAAACTCACATCACACGTCTAAACATTGTGTCCACCACTTCTACATAAGCGGGATGAAACACTTGGGAATAGTTGATAGCACATTGCTTAAAACCTTCAAAGCCCTCTGCTACTTGATACACGCACATGTTTGTTTTTACCTGGGTAATCACTATGTCCTGAAGCCGTTGTGATATACAATGGATGAGCCATAGGTTGAACAATTGGTTGTCCGGGCAATACTTGCAGAACCTGCCATATAATGAGTTTTCTGAGAGAATTGCTCACAAGCTTGCTGTAAATAAATCGAAGTAGGTAATAAAAACGTAACACAAGAAATTGTAATAAAAAAATCAAAATTCACATTAGTGTATTCTGACATTTTTTTCTTTTAAACCATGTCTTGGTAACAACAGTTCAGCACAAAAGATATGAAGTCAGTATAAAGTAAATCAACATTCTGATGAACAAATGTTATGAGAATATTTGCAGAGATTACTGTACAGTACATTGAAAAGTCAAAGTTCTCAGGTTTGATCACATAATGTTTCAAGAGAAAATCCTATGTTTAAATGAAATCATGAAAGGAAAAATCAAATGTACATGACCAATCTTGAACGCAGGGAACCATTCTGTTCTTCGTTTTGATCTATTTCAAAGCTGCCTAAAACGCGGTTAAAATTACCCCCAGTGGTACATTTGCACGAGACATAACAGTGCGCGAGGGTATAGCCAGTAAGTCAAGTTCAAGCATGTTTTTGCAAAACTTCGGTAGCGGAAGGAAATGTTCAGTCTGATATCTTGCTTAGCACTTTGAAAGAATTTCTGCATCAGAATCCTCACTCTACGAATAAAAACTTCATACAATAGTCACTGGACATCTGATGAAGTTGGAAAACGAAATCGACGGCTATTTTGATAATCTTGCTGAGGATGGTCATATATTAACTGTGATACAGATATATATAATATTTATTTGTTTTGATGACAATTTTGTGACAAGCGCTAGCTTGAATGGTGCAATTTTTTCGGATTGTGTCGAGCTTTCAAAGACACAAGAACAAACACAAATAAATAGTATGGAAGATATACATTTAGCCGCCAAGTAAGAACAAACACAACAAATCAACTTGGCCCCAACGCTCAAAGCGTTTAGCAAGACTGCATTTTGTCAGAATCCGCGAACATTATTATATAAAGTGCTGCTGGAGCGGTACTGTGAAGGTTGCAGTGAAAGAGGCAGGTGTAGTTCGGTATCAAGATCGCCGCGTGCACGAATAGGATAATAATTATTACATTTGGTGATATTTGACGTGCTGTGGGCGAAACATGCAACGTACAGACGTCAGATGGGAATCGATTCCTAACAGGTGATGCGTGGTGTCTTTTAGATATGTCAATGAATATTTAAGCGATTCATGAAAATTGGTTGGCTGGGTGAAGGCTAGATTACCAGTAGGAGAGAGTTCCACAAGTCGGGAGCCCTATGGATAAAAGTTAGAGTCTTACTTAAGGATTTTTTTGAAATTGGAATCTGAGAATTTTGGATGTGGCGTGATGCACATGAAACGTGTTGTTTGAGCGATCCATCTTGACAAACTGACAGGAAAGGGTGAGGGCGTCATATCATTCTTTTTTTTTGTATTGTATTGTAGAACGTCTTCACTCCCACACGCAACACGCAAAACGCTAGATTTTTAACATGCATCGCAGTTAAGAGAAAAGGAAAACGCAATTACACAAATGAAGTCGAGGATGTATGCACTGCGGTAGTGTAGAGTATACGCTTGATGGCGCTAATGCATTTTCTGCACTTTGATGAAACACAAGCTTTTTAAGACACTTTTAAGATACACGCATGAATGACGCCATCACGATTACTGTAATGAAGAAACTGCAATGATTTCCACGTACATCGATGTATAGAATGCATGAGGGAGTTGGAGGCTGCGAAGGACCAAGGGTCATCTAGGCTGCAGACCTATCAAAAAGTAATTTGGAGAAATGCCGGAGCAAAAATATTGCTCTACGTGGATGTAAGCTTAATAGGTTTGTAACTGTTAGCACACTGTTAGAGAAGATAGTTCAAAGGTTAGAAACAACAAAGTGCCTAAAACAGACCCTTGAGAAAAACTAATTCTGAGGTGTTAGACTTTACAAATGAAACATGTATGATCAATACGACTAAAAGGTTTAGAGATGTCAAGGAAAAGTATTTTTGTATAAGTTCCATTTACTGTAAACGCTCAGGCGCTACCTCTGGACAGGTATGCAAGAGGATCTGATTGAAACACAAGATGATTGTTAGCCGCACGATGTTTGGGTATTCCGAGAGGAATTTATGTGGCATTTGGATTTTGATGCGCAATCAACTCTGACGAATTTGTCTAAGCGCTATTCGAGTATTGTTGTTATTTCTAACATCAAGGCTTCTTGAGGCACTTTTTCAGTGCTGTTGAGAATGGAATCAAAATTCAGACCACATATCAAAACACCTCAACATGGTCTTCGTTGTGCTGTTGCTAAATTTTCCCCTCGTATGACTTTACTTATTTCCAAACACCAGTCTTATCCTCCTAATTACTGTAGTTTTGACTGACAGGCCTGCTATATGACAATGTTAGCGCATTGCATTATTACATATTTAACTTGAATTTCATTAGTTTGAATGATTTTATGAGCTTTTGATTGTCAATAATCACATGCAAATTTGATACCAAGCGCGGACACAGGGGGGGATGCAGGGGATGCATCCCCCCACCAGATCTAAAGAAGTGTTGATATGACACTTGATTTCATTGAAAATCATCGCCAAAAATATTTTTGTACTGCATATTACTTAATCGCTAAAGATGCTAAAAATTAACTTATGCTAACAATTAGTCAAAAATGTTTCTTCGGTTCATTAGATGAGCTGGCCTTGTTTATGGAACCTGATATAAAATAGACAATGATCGCACGGGTTTTCGCAGGGGGGCAAATGCCCGTTTCCCCCTGGAAATTGGGATTAAGAACCAAATATTTCTCGAAAAACTGACGTCGGCATCTTAAACTCCGATTAATTGATTTGATTCTTGCATTGACAGCTTTTTTGCCGGTATGAAACTCACACTGCACAAGAGTCAGGTTCACAGTGATAGTGTCATGCAGTGATGAGCTTGCATTTCACTCTTGCCTCTTCTTTTGCCTGCAGAGGCGGGTTGCGAAAGTCGCGAGGGGCTTGTTCTGCTTCTGGACTTTATTGCGTAACAATACCTTGGCAACAAACCCGCAAAGGTTCACTTTAAATTACGGTAGCAGGCGTTTTGTTGCATGAGACTGTTGGACGCACACATGTTGGCAGGTAATGCAACGAGACAGTGACATGCTGATAGAGGTAATCCACGTACATTTGTACTTTGTGAAAAGAAGCATGAGTGAGTCTACATAGCAATGCTTCCACAAGTTTGAAAAATCCATTATTAGTGCGAGTGTGACCAATGTGCCTGAGTGTCAAACTACACTTATGTAGGTTTCTTTTCATGCAGTATAAAATTACGTGGTTTGCTAGAATACGTCTATGCAGGCTTGTGGGAATATCTCTTAATTGTTAAGGTTTCGTTCTAATATCTGAGTGAATACTGAGTGCAAAGCTATATTTTCTGTGACGAGTTTTCACAATTCATCTGGTCAGTTTTGCAAAACCTACGTGGCGTTTTAATTTTAGTAAGTTTGTCCGTAGTCGTGTCAACATACAGGTCTACTTAATTGTCCGGTTTGTCTAGCAAGGTTTCATTGATCGCATTAGGCGAAATCCCAGACTTCTGCAGCTCTTGTTTCTAAGTGATGCTGACAAGTCTTGCTAGCTGATCCCGCAAGTAGCGGGAGAGCGACCTGGCAACCCCCCCGAAATTTTCAGAAACATGTTCAGTTGTTAGTTCAGATGAATATATCAGCTGGGTGCGGTCTTGCTTAGTAAATTAAAGTCGTAATTTGTGTTTTCGTTGAAAACCATGGCAACCGGATGCTTCTTTACAAATCATGGTAATGCTTACTTGAAAAGAAATGCCCTGTGTTGAAAATCTGCAGATAGCCTACTGTGTAAGTTGTCATAATACTAATATACCTGGCTATTACTGCGTTTCTTGTGATTGTTACCGTAACATGTGGCATTTCCTTTGTAGTGTAGAAAGGATTAAGCGATTTATTAACGTCCATTTGCATTGCACCGTCAGCAATTTTCCTCTGAGTGCGCAAATACTCAGGACCACCAGAACTGTTGCGCAGTGAAATCTCATTCTCGCGCACTTGCAACATTCCAAAGGAATGGAAAAACACGCAAGCAAGAAGCTATTTGAATGAAATGTTATTTTGTTCGTATTTTGATAAGATTTGCATAATTATTATATAATTCACAAAGTTTGTAATTCATTGAAAACTCCACTTACTCAGCCCTAAAATAATTATGCTCACTAAAAAAATATTTGCTCAGTGAAAAATTATCTTGGAGGGAACACTGATCCTCAGCTATTTGAAACTGATAAACAAAATGTCGACGTTGCTTCCCTGGAAAAATGTCTGCGGACGCCCATGAATGATCGTGCTTTCTCGCTTTCGCTTTTTGTTACTTTCGTGCTTTCCCTCATTACGAATTGTTTGTTTCTTTCTTTCCGTTTTCTTAATTTCGGTTGCAAAATAAACAGAATCAACCCGTTTCTTGTTTTTTCATCAAAATTACCTGCCGTAACAAATGTTATACACTAATTACTATGATCGTTGCAGACTATTCCAAACGACAATGAAAAACTGTCAGGTTCCCCATTTAGAAAGAGCACTGATCTAAACCTCATCGAAGTGACTACCCTCACTTGCTGCAGCATACAAGTCAAACAACACTATGTTGGCTACTGCCAACAGTAATTGTGCTGTGACAAACGTAACATATAATGAGAATAAGTATTATGTCCTCACGTGAATTGTTTTCTCAATGTACCTGCGCCGACGCCGGGGACAACGTCACCAGATCGTTGTTATGTGCCACATTGCTTATTGGTTCCGTAGCGGCACAGTGATAACGTTTGACCAGTTGTATCACTCAAGCTTCTTCTAAACAAGGGGTCTCAAACACGCGGCCCGCGAGGGCCTTCTGTGCGGCCCGCGATGCTTTTTGGGACTTTTCAAATAATTAACATTTACATTGACAAGTGCGTTGAAAAAAGATGCCGCAAAGTAATTGAACCAAACCTGAATGATGCCCAGTGCGGTTTTCGTCCCGGCCCTGGCAATATTGACCAAGTTTCACTTTCCAGCAAATTTTTGAGAAATCTTGGGAGTATGCCAAAGACGTCTACACATGCTTTGTCGAACTCGAGGAAGCATACGACCGGGTTCCTCTTGAAAAGGTTTGTGGAGCGTTGCGGGAGTATGGTGTTGACGGTCGGCCGTCAAGTAACTGTATTCCTGATCAGAAGTTTGTGTCCGCGTCAGGAGAGTAAAATCACGACCGTTCACCGTAACTGCGGATGGACTCTGATAAGGGTGTGTGCTGTCACCGGTGATTTTCATAGTCTACTGTACATCAGGCCTGCACAATTCAGAAAGCTCGAAAGACCAAATTATCAACATAAATTTGCCGCGGGATGCAAATGTCTATTTCATTTCGATGTAGAGATTTCCTTGTAGTATGGAAGAAATTCTGGAA
>Ga0210059_1017280_pt1 | contig 10305 bp, 9 predicted proteins | sample Ectturendosymbi2_FD_188042 | JGI IMG/M metagenome (GOLD analysis project Ga0210059, IMG submission 188042) | Ecteinascidia turbinata endosymbiont from Florida, USA - Sample 2 (SPAdes) (version 2) | ecosystem: Host-associated > Tunicates > Ascidians > Unclassified | place: Key West, Florida...
CATGAACATGTGTTGGATGGCGTGAAGCAAAATGAGCTTACAAGATTGACGGCTTTGTGGAGCCAGTACCAAGCAGCACTTTGGAGCAGAAGATACAATGAGGTTTCTGAACATCGTCTGCTATGGTGAAGGTGACCCTATGTCCGTTTATGATTCTAGATCAATAACTCATTCACTAAACAGACCTTCACTGTGCTGGCTGTCCACTGTCCAGTCTATAGCATGCTGTGAAAAAAAGAGAAAAATGGCGCTACAGTCTGACCATTGTGAAAACAGTGAAATTTTATTGCACAATATAGGGCTTTTCAATTCTGAAAGAGTTGCAACCTCCTTTTATGTACAAACTTCAAGTGAAGTCGTGAACAGGAACAGTGTTGCGCGAATGAAGTGCTCAAATGAATCTGGTAGCCTACATGTGTAAAGAGAAAACTAATCACTAAGCATAACTCTGAACCATAATCCAAGCTGCAACATCTCCAGTTTGTGTGATATATCTGTAAAATTATTTGGTGATAATGCTCTGTGACGACTGATGTGGAGCCTCTCACCAATCTACGAATAAAACACTGCCCGATGTTGTTTTGTTTTGTCCTGTAACTATTTGGCCTAATGATCCAGTATATAACATTTTGCAAAAATTTAGAAAAATTTACGTTTGTTGCAATTTGTGACGCAGTAAATTTACCCCCTTGGAAGATGAAATTTATCTCAGGTTAAGAAACGCAGGTGTAGATAGACGTTGCTAGCTTTCTCTGCTCTTGCTTCAGTCCTTCAGGATTTTACAGGTAAGCTTTTTCTTGCAGATTTTAGGAATGCGGATGCGTACACTTAACATGAAATCGATTTCCTCATTTTAAAAAATTTGCTGATTGATTCGATTGCGTAACCTTTACGAAGACTACTTTTGGTGTTCAGATCAACCACAATTTTCAGTCAAGATCTTTCGAAACAACCTCGAAATAATGTTACAAATTTGGGTGCTTTGTATTTTTACAAATATTTGGCAGGTACTTACGTTATGCAAAAGTATGGAAGAATTCTAGCGACTTGCAAAAAAAGATGAAAGATCTTCTGAAATCATGCCTTAGTTGGGATATTCATTTTGATGTTCATGAACAAATTGAGAAAATGTTTACCTATGTGTTTCAAGTGAGTCGAGTGGTGTTCGTGCGTGAACTTCTTGCAATTCAAATTATTGCACGAAACAAGCATGATACGTTTTTACGCTGTTTGTTAACCAACTTGGGTCTTCGCAATAAAATTGTAATTCGCTGTGAAATGAGCAGAGTTGTTAAGAACATTAGCCCATCACAAGTTTGCGTTAAAAAATCATTTTATTGCAGTACTTGATAATTCTTTGCAGCTTCTCGCTGGTTTTTAAGTTGATTGTTTGCATATTGTTAATTTTACCACAAAAGGAGTTCTTCAGAGAAATGCTTGCATGATTTTTATAACTGATGAGAATAATTTTGTAGTTTGGCGTATTAAAAAATTTCACCACTTACCTATTTTGTGTATTTGACAGTTTATGATTTCCACACCTGAACATCAGATGAAGACTGAATCAGCTGAAGCAAGTATGACAGAAGTTACACTTCAGTGGAAAAACGAAAAGGAGTCATTTGATCCAATTGAGCTTGGTGATTTGGTCAAACTCAAATTTGAACCAATGATGAAAACTTGGTTGTACGTTTATAAGTTTTTTTGTTAATTCTTCAGTCAGTTTAAGCAACGTTTGTTTTGCTGAAGTATTAGAACTTTGCCAGTTATGCTTTGATTCAGGTAGGTGAAAACAAAGTTAATAAAAAATGACATTAGACTTCGTTGAGAGAATGCAAACAACTTACCCTGGAACAGTGGTTTACAACCTGGAGGTCGCGATTCCCAGAGGAGTTGTGAACCATTTTTGGACGGGTCGCTTGTTGATATTTTATGTGCACAGCTGTACTGCATGTGCTTGATTCGAGTTCTAGATGGGGATCGTTGGGTTATCGCGGTTGATATAATGGGTCGCGGCACAAAAAAGGCTGAAAACCACTGTCCTAGAAGAAACAAGGTTTACGATGATTAATAGTTAAAAAACTGTCGTACAAAATGAATATGCAGCATATGAATTTAAAATATGCTTCATTCGCAAACACTTCATTGTCGGAGTGTATTTGTCTAGTTTCATTTTTTCGGTCATGAACCAAATTGTTTTTTAAATGACCGAAAAAATTTAGTCATTTCTATCTTAATCTCCGAAAATATACAGACTAGCGAATACTGTTACGGCGAGTTTTATATTTGATATACTGTCATGGGACAAACGACCGAAGTTCCGCAGCGAAATGAAAACCAAGTCGGAGTTAAGCGAAGTAAAAAAGAAATTGAAAACATTTTTTTGCAGGGATATTTTATAAATTTAACAAAAGTTTTACTTGGTGCATACCCACCATACACATCTTATCACTAGGGCCATTTAAAGTCATAAAAATCGTATTTTTTTTCTGTGCTTCAGGAAGCTATGAAACGAATTTTAAAACAAAAATCGCACCTCTACGAAATCTATATCATAAGTTATGAAAGTCATATTTTCCATGTTGGGTCATAAAGTCATATTTTGCATATTTTTAACCTAATTCAATAAGGAAACCATTGAAACTACCTCAATATCAGGTGAAACTACTGCATCGGCAGGTCTAAGGCGCATCTTGCAAATTGAACCCACTTGGGATCCGTGCAAATTTTGGCAAGGACGTAGGTGAACAAAGTTATTTGGATGAAATGTAATGCACTGCCTAAAAATGCACGTTCTTGCTGCTCCAAAGAAATAAACGAATGTCCATGCATCCTTTCAATTTGGTTCAAAGTTCAAGACATGCCATATGTTTTGCTCAGGTGTTTAACTGTTTTTTTCAGTGGGGCTTCAACAAACCATGGGGCTACCATCTCTTATGCCTATTTTCGCTGGTAATGCTTCTTTGTACAGTAGTTGTAAATGTTCTAGCGCAGTAATTTTTGTTGGGTCATGCAGTCATTTTCTGAAGAATAAAGCCAGATAATCAATTGTTTAAGGTCATAAAATGGTCCTACTTATCACTCATTAACCGTGACGTCATAGGCATAGGCGAGTTTAGTGCCAATGGAACAACAGGGGTAGAAATTTGTACAGTAACTAGAAATCAGTTATGCATCGAGGTGTCAGTGGGACGTAGGAAAATGTGTCAGTGGCAGTACAGACATGATGAAGTATCACTGAGGACGACTGCATCAAAAATGTCGAATTTAAGAGGATCATAAGGAGGGTTAATTTTCGTTATATTGCACATGCACAGCAACGAAAACTTTCAACTGGCCGCACAAAATTTTCGACTGGGCCGCTGGTTGCACACAGGTTAATGTAAACCTTAATCTTATTGATAGGTTCGTAGAGGTTTGTGTGGCTTTGTATTTCTCAAATTCTTTTATCACTTGACCTGCAAGGTTCGTGCTTCTGACCTCGCCCACTCGTTTGTACTAAAATCAATCTCCTATCCAATAAGACTGTGTAGGAAGCATTGTTTTGCTGCAAATGTTGCTAAGTATACTGTAGTTTATGAAAACAACGCTTTTCTTGACACAGCTATAGTTTTGAATACCTTGTGGTTATGGTAACTTGGTTTGAGAATCTCTGGTTTGGAATTACGACTACTTTTTATGATGAAGTTAATCAAATCCTTAGTTGTACTTTTCAAGAACGCAGTTCTACAACCTTACATAGGCGCAAATTTTTTTGGCAGACCAACTCTTGGACTTGTTGGTAAGCTCTGCGAGGTGCCTCTGGTTAATATGCTAGAAACGGAGATCGACCAGTATATCAAAGAAACCTGCAGTGGCGAGTTTGAGAGGCGGTGGGTGGATGGTTCGGAAGGAGAACTGGAAAAGGTACTCAGCTCTGTGAAAGCGCCGTGCTGCTTTTGATGAGAATGAGGGTGAAGTTTGGAAGGAGTTCCTACGAAAAGCTCTGCATGCTAGTTTTGTTACAACGACGCTTTCAATTGTTCATCGAAAGTCAGAGCGTTGCTTTCGTGTGGGGGAACCGGTCAATTCAACACGACTTTTTGTGAACTTAAAGCAGAAATCGTATTTTGAAAAGCTTGGTTACTTTCTTTAGCCATCGTAATAAAAAACTTCTCCCGCGCAGAGGGTCATGCACGATAATAGTTCTCATTCCGGTGGAATTTGTGTGATTGAGACCACGTTATCATTTCATATAAATTCAAAAATGCTTCGCAAATAAAAAGCTGAAATTGTAGATTATCCTTCTGACGTCTCAAATAATTATCGATCATCATCGGAACGTTTGCCCCACATTAAAATTTAATTTCAGTAATAACCAGGAATTGCTCGGTATTGCTTTTGAAAGTTAAAAATTTAATAATCTAACCTGGTCTAAATTGAGGCATTTGTGTAGCTTTTAAAGTAACCAGGTAGTTTGCATGTTGATCCAAACAGACTTTAAATCGCTCGGAATTTTCTATGTTCCAATGCATTTTAAATGAACTGATTTATTTTAGTTTTTCGAATCCATCAGTCGCAAAATTCAGAGAACGTTGAGTCTTTCAGTAAGAAAAGTTTGTTTGCCATAGTTTCTAAGCTTTTTGCCCCAACTATCGCTACCCTGCCATCCAAAAAACAAATCAAAGTCATCTAGCGCTAATGTGCGAAGTGCGTGCAGGTTAGACATTTATCGTAGCAAGAAGTAGAAGTAAACGAATTTTTAATGCTTTGTTAATGTTTAGTCGATAACGATAAAAGTTTCTTAAACAGGATAGTTTTATAAGAACAGGCAGCTTACTGGGATGTGAAAATGTCATTCCCTGCATTGACTTAACAAAAGAATTAAATTGCTTGTGGCGATGCGGCTTTCTAGTCTACAGGCTTACCCAATATTTACCACTAACCGCGTGGTGGCAATATGATAATTCTGTCCTGGGACGGCTGCAACCTGAATTGTGATGCCTATCGCTTGTAATTAAATGTAAACAGAGCGTTCGTGGAAAAACAGGCATGCAGTAGAAAGAGGCATGCTTTGTTTGATGGTTTTTGGTAATGACATCTTTGTACCTGTGAGCGCAGTGGTCACGTATGTGATATGACAAAAACACCTGTTTTTGCAAGCTACTTTTATAAGGAAAATAAGCGTCTCCGTAATGTCACTGAGAATTTTGTAGAACAGAGTTTTTTGAAGTTATTAATGCTGTGAGTTTAGCTTTTGATGTATGTGCTTTCAGTGGTTGAATGATCGCGTAATTCCTGGTTTGGATCGACTTTTCCATCTGGATTTCAGCAGTAAAACTTGGAAACAGACGTTGCTACACATTCTGTACACGTCGTACACGAAGCTTCGAATCAGTGAAATGCTCAACATTATTACAGGTGCTTTGATTCATTGCTTATTACTTTGATTTGTTTGCACTGTAGAATTCACAGCTTCCTGAAAACCTGTTGCTTTCGTTTGCACGTTGAAAAACCTTCGCTTTCAGATAGATGCACATGGCTAACGAAAAAGTGTGCATGACGGGTCGAAATTTGAATTCGTAATTTTTGAATGAAAAAAGCATTTGTCGCTCAGCTCGCGTTATCTTCTCACTTAAGTAAGTTTCTTATAGATTTCAGTTAATCACTTTCATGTGCCCTTGCGTTGCAGAGCCATGTAAAAGTGGTGACAGGCAAATGTTGCCCTGGCTGCTTGGTGTTTTTGAGACAATTATTGCATCATAGCAGAGAGCAACAATAACGCTGATAGGCTACTCATTTTTATAATTCTGTGAATTTATAACAATGTCTTCATCCTCATCCTTGTTGAAGTTATCTTCGATTGTTTGAGGTAATCGTCGAAATGTTCCCATATCTGCCACCACTGGGCATGACTTGATGCAAAATTTTAGTTTAAACCTTCGTTAAGGCGTTGCACTGGCGCTCTTGATAACTATTGGACATCGTAAGTGACCCTAGGTTTTGCTTTTGTTGAGTGACATGCCACCAAGTCCGTGCATGTTCTTTTGCATCTTTTTTCCGGGCGTTTTCGTCTCTCCAAATGTCTATTAAAATGTGAGAATCGTCTCTGTGCCTGTAGAATGGCATGTATATATCAAAACATACAGATCTGTGTCCTGTCATGGAACGTCAAGTCTCTCGCCAACACACATTGGTGCTCCTGCTTTGATGCGATGTAGGGATCTTGCCTTTCATCAACGCTGGTCAGTAGATTCAAATACGAAAAGAACATCGCCCGTGGTCTTATCTGTTTTTCTGTCGTGTGATCGTTCATTGAGCTCAGTGATGGTTGTTTTTCTAGAAATCAGCGCGAGCCCGTTCGCGGAATCCAGGCTGGACTAAAATAACTACGCTGTTTTTACTCCTGAGCTTGTCGTTTGCTGTTTTACTGTTAAACGCTTGCGTTCTTCAGATTACCCGGATAGTCTGCCAGTGATATGCGACCTCAAGATTGGTTTGCAACATACGCGACAACGACCACGACTCATTGAAAGCTTGAAGAAGGACTTTAGAAGCAGAGTCTTTCATCCAGGTAGTAATAAGAGCCTACAAAATTTTAGAGCTAATGGCTTGTTCGCGCACCGTTTGGTCAGACTCACGAGGTATATGTTTGAAGACGTTTTTCACACATGAATTTTTCCTTGCAAATACTTCTCAAGGTTATTTTTTGACGTAACCGTTCTTTTGCATTTCTGTCATCAACAAGTTTGCAGTGTCAATAATAGGAAGGTGTTCAGTGTTAACTGCAGTTGCGAGAAAGCCCCCCCCAAGCCGCATCGCTGTGTCTCCATTGCAGGCGTCAGCACGCAGAACATAATCTCGGTCTACATCAGCGCAGTCAAAGCACTACGCGAGCTGGACCCGAGTGGCGTGGTCATGGAGATGGTACTTGAGCCGTGCACGACCTACCTCACGTAAGAAGAAAACTTACGTTTCGCATAATTAACCTTGTCGAGATTGACGTAGTAAGATTGCAATGTTCCACTGAAACGCAAGTATTTTACGCAAAATCGACTCCATGTTTGAAAAAAGAGTTTTAAAAGTTGCGTTTACTTAGATTCATTTACCTTCAAGTCGTGCTTGTGTGAGAATTGTGAGTCCATTGCCAGAAAAAATCGATTTTCCTCCTGTCAAACCAAGACCTCCTAGAAAATACTATCTAGGAGGCCTTGGTCAAACTCGTCCCGTACCACTACGGAAGGTGAGCGCGTGGGCTGCGCGATGAAACCTCGTGTCTGGAACATACTGCAGACGATTGGAACTTCTGACCAAGTCAGCTATGATCCATCATTGACATCAAGTGCCACACACACATACAACGACGTTGCAGTTCGTTGGAGCCCCTCATCTACCCTCGTTAAATCAGTTCTTGTCAGTTTTTTAGATTGCAGTGAAGTTTGGTCCGATTAGTTTATTTCTGGAGAAACTCGTATCAGAGTGTTTCTTAGCCCGACGTCGTTAGCCCCCGAGGAATGAATTAGTTAGTTTGAGACGCAAAATAAAAGTTCGCATGATCTGAATTATCATTGGCAGTCGTATTAAATGCTTGTGGGTTTCAGTGAAGTATTTCCACTGGTTGGTCGAAACTTGATGCCATTTCCGAACTGTGAAATACTACGTCACAATATTCTTTTCTATGTCAAAACACTGAAGATCCGGGAGCAATTTAGACTTTGGCAGTCTCAGTGCCACCAGCCATTTCACGATAGAACACGGAACAAGACTATTTAAACATCTTTGATCTTGATAAGAAGCACAGAAAGACAAGATCCTCGAATATTTTATAGGTTCTAAACACATTCATTTGGTAAACCGTAAACTTTGGAGCATCGAACTGGCACAGACAATTATTAACTTCATTAGTTAAAGTGTCATTAGTAAATTCTTGTAAGTTTCTACGATATTGTCGTGTTATTTCCACTGAATGGTGCGTTCGTCAGATTAATTTTATTTTTAGTGGTACTTCTGACCGCTATCAGCACTGCGCATATTTCCCAAGAAAGGAAATCTACTTCTAGGCAGACGCCATTCATCCAAGTGTAGTCATATTTATCGATTCTTCTTCATTCATTTCCAACCGCCCTTCCTTTCAGGAGAGTCGCAGGTGGATCAGACCTGAGGGATCTCGAAACCCCTTACGGTTCTCAGCAACGTGTCATAGTTCTGATTGATCCACATCTAGGTTCGACCCAGCCATGTCAGACATGTGTTCATGTCATCTGGTCCTTTGCCGGCCTTCCGTCGCTTCCTCGTGGGTGTAGCCAACAAAATTTGCCTTACCAAGTTTTCTTAGTCATTCAGGCCTTGTGGGCGAACCACGCAGCCTAAAACTTTCTGTTCGGCAGAGAAGTGGCTCGACATTGAGGGTTTTACGAATTTTGCCACCGTGCACCTTATCACTTTGCGTTACGTCAAACTCTTTGTAAAAGTCCTGTGTCTGCTGTTATTTCTGAAATGTGAGCTTTGTATATGCGCTTAGTTACGTTGTCTCTCGTTATGGTTTTGTGCGGGGCAACATGATAGTTGAGGCTTTGTTTGGGGTCAACAAGACAAAAAGTTTAGAACCAGCGTAAAGTCGTATTTGGAGCCCTGGCGGTAAAATTGACCAAACTGCAACAAAACCATTGTGCAATAAGTGCCGTGTGTAGCCGAACCTCAGAGACACAATGGAATGTGCAAGATAGTTCGAAGTGACATATGCTCATTTTTCATGTTTGTAAGTTAACCTTCCAGAAACAAAGATCGGCAACGCAATAACACCTCAGAGGTGACAGAACGTTTGGTTGCACTTTTTCATTTTCACTCCGTTCAAATTGACTGCGACCACTATCGAAGGCGAGCACGTCGAGTTTACGGTGATCACGTGACCTGACTCGCAGACGCCGGGAGGACGCAGTGCGAACGATCATGCAAGGGTTGCTGGGAGACGACGCGAGCAACGACCTGGCAGCGGAGTTGGCCAAGCGTCAGGAGCCGAGCGACGGCCATCACTGGAATGAGCGAAGGACAGAGGCGCCCGAAGACTGGATGCCCGACCCGCGGGAGGCCGACCCACGTATGCTGTGTTTTCACACTGCGATCAACGCTGAGTTTTTCTTTTCGCTGAGACATTTTGTTTTTTTGCCGAAACAGCTTCAAAACGTCTGTCAGTTTTTTGTTTTCGGATATTTTTTATGACTGAAAAAAAAACGTTATGATCGCGAATAGACTTAATTTGGTCATTTAAAAAAATTCGGTCAACTACCAAAAATACCAGGATGAGCGTTTTATGTTCTGGTTTCCCTGACAACAGATGCTCCATTCTGACTTCAAAACCATCATCGCTCGAATCTAACGGTAAATTTTGGGTTAAATCATTTTTTATCATTGTTTTTACGTTTTCGCCGCTATTTCCGAAATGCGTTGAACTTTTCAAATCCGACTCGAAAATAGAGCAAATTCGAGTAATCTGTTGCTGATTTGTTTGCTTCCATCGTCATCACTGCCACTGAAGTTTGACAAAGGATTTCATGACCACCTTGTACTGTTCACGCTCAGACAAAATCGACAAGTCAACGCGAACTTCTGACATTGTTACTTTGTTCATCGGAATGTACGGAAGCAAAGAAAAGTTCATCAAAGAATACCAGGTGATTTGTATCTTTGCTGCTATGTTCGTAATTCCCAAATGTACTGACAAGGACATCTACAAGAAAACGGGTGAGTTGATGCTGAAACGAATTGTGATGGTTGTTCTGAAAGACACGTCAAAATTGTAGGCGAGCAAGTCTGGAAAAGTAAATCAGTGCTTTTTAAGTTTTTGTATCTCGCCGACCCCCGAGTCATGTATTTATTTTTTGCGGACTCGCGAATATTCTAATTAAACAATGAATAAAACAATACACGGCCTACACATGAACGAAATACACCGCTCCAATATTCACATCAATGCACATACAAACTCTTAGCAGAAAAGTACGCGGACAGCGTGGACTATTACATACAGGGTGACACAAAAAAGGTCATCACCATAAATCGAATAACTTCCAAAATTATATTTAGATTGACACAAAACTTCAGCTACATTAGGTCATCAAGCCTGTGTAGCAGACATCTCCAAAGTTTCAAGTCTGTACTACAAAAACTCTTTGTTTCACTGGCGCTCAAAAATGTGCTCCAAATGAGCTCCCGGCGCTGCAGGCACATTTGGATCCGGCGGGAAAAGTTCTCGATGACCCTCCCGCATTCCTCCCTTGGGATCGCTCTTATTGCTGCCTTCAGGTCAGGGATAGTCTGGGGGTTGTT
>Ga0210059_1017281_pt1 | contig 10305 bp, 7 predicted proteins | sample Ectturendosymbi2_FD_188042 | JGI IMG/M metagenome (GOLD analysis project Ga0210059, IMG submission 188042) | Ecteinascidia turbinata endosymbiont from Florida, USA - Sample 2 (SPAdes) (version 2) | ecosystem: Host-associated > Tunicates > Ascidians > Unclassified | place: Key West, Florida...
AGTGTCAGACATATTCCCATTCTTGTTTTTGCATATGGGAACTATTGTTGTGTTTAAACAGGAATTGGGTATATACCCGTGAACAATACACATGTTAAACAGTTCACTGAGAAAAAAACGCAGAGAATCATCTGCATACAGCAGGTGCTCTGCAGAAATATAATCAGGCCCTGGAGATTTGTTCAAGGGCAGCTTTTGAAGAAGTGCTGCTAAGGAGACAAAAGAGCACATGTGTATTTCAAGACCCAGATAGTTCTCCTTGCAGTCTATGCTATGTCCCACAGACTCTGCAGACCCATTGCCAGAGTTTTCAGAGTTTAATATTCCTTTAAAATAGTCTTTCCACATTTTAACAATCTCAGAACCACCATTTGCCCCTCCCACCAATGTTGACAGTGATGAGGATCTGTTTTTGTTATTGACCTTTTGCCAAAATGACTTCTTGGTTTTATCAGCCTGTAATCCAGCTGCTAGGCCATTTGCCTTGTGCATTTCAGTATTTTTGCGGCATTGCCGCAATGAATATTTGAAATCTTTTTTTGTTTCAGTCATGTTTCTGTATATGTCACCAGTCTTGGGTCTATTGCAGTTTACCCATAGCCGGAAGGCTGCTATTAGCCGGAACCCATAGCCGGAAGGCTGTATACTATTGAGTTATCTGACTTTTTTTCTCCGAAAAAACAACATTTTTGGTCCAGTGCAAGTATGCGCATAGCTGAGCATGAAAAATCCAGTTGTCACTTTCAGGCAAGTGTTCAATGGTTTGAAACTGAGCAAAGACTAATGAAGGGTTGCTCGTTGGATTCAACTCATCACATTTATCATTTGCCGCTCCACATAACTTCCATTGTGTTTGGCTGTTTGCGAGTGTAAATAGGTAAAAAAACACTACTTCAAAGACCAGGTACATCAATGTTAAAAACACCCCCAGTTCCTACACCACTGAATGACAGCTTCAGTTCATCTTACTAGGCAAGGCAAAAATTGTGAATGTCATCCAGCACACTCGTTACTGCTCATCATATTGGGCGGCTATATGCTTCTATTTGATCAATCAACCACGCGCATTTTATATTTCGTTTGGTACGTTTTTTCTACATTCTGTGACGTGATAGTTGTGAAATATTTCTAATTCATGAAAAACAGTTTGCGTTGGTATCCAAGAATTGGGATTTTGGGGAATTTTGGGGCTTGGGCGGATGTATGGTTTGCTCACGAGTGAAGCGTGTTTTTTTCGTGTATTGCGTCATACAGAGTACTGTTGATCGTGCGCCCAGACCTTATCTTTATACAAGAATGCGTCTGCGCTTGTGGTTGCCGAAAGTGAGACAGGTTAATCAGTTTATGTTAGGAATTTCTCCAAGTCGCTCATTCTTTGCAGGCACGCAGTTAGGTTTTAAGGTTTGGGGGAAAATACATTTTCAGGAGACAATATTTTTGTTTTTATTATTTTTATTATGTATGTTTAAGACAATTTTTTCTGGACACAACAAAATTAGGGAGGGGCACAAAAAAACTTGGGGGTCCTGCCCGCGAATGCCTCGCCCCGTGTCTATGGGCCTGGTCCTTCGAACGAAAGTGGCGCTCACTCTTACAAGAGTGAAGTATATTGCATTGTAAGTTCAATTCGCTTGTTCGGTTTGATTGAGGTAACTACGTAACTTTCCATTTGCGCCCGCCGCTCAAATCCCCATTGCAGAGCTTCCTTTAGAATTTTCGGCCTAATTACAAGTCGTAGCGGTACACTGTCTAATGTCCACCACAGCAGCATTTTAGTCATAAACACGGACATAGTTAGGGACACATTAGCTCAGTGGCGTGTTTAAGGGGAGGCGAGCGAGGCACTTGCCTCGGGCCCCCGTTATTTTGGGGCCTCCCCTTGAGGTGTTAAGCATTTAAATTTTCCTTATTTTTGGTGAAAAAATTTTTATCCACTTATATAAGGTGCTGCAAAGCAGATCATAAGCAAGTACTCTGCTTTCAAACGGCCCCCATAATACAGAAACTGTAATGTGCAGATACTTTGCTTTCAAAGGGGCCCCCAACAGCAAATGCAATTTGTAGGTAATCTGCTTTGAAAGGGGCCCCCAACAGCCACTGAAATGTGTAAGTTCTCTACTTTTTAAACTTCCTTGAAGGGGCCCGTTAAAGAAACTGCAGTGTGTAAGCACTCTGCTTTCAAAGCGGCCATCAACAGCAACTGTAATATGTAACTTCCTTTCACAGGGGCTCCCCAACAGCAACTGTAATGTGTAAGTACCCTGATTTCAAAGGAGCCCCTGATAGTAACTGTAATGTAAAATTCCTTGCTTTCAAAGAGACCCCCAACAGCAATTTCAATGTGTAGGCTAAGTACCATGTTTTCAAAGGGCCCAAACAGCGATTTTAATGTGTAAGTATCTTACTTTCAAAGAGGCTACCAACAGCAACTGTAATGTGTAAGATTTTTTGCTTTTGAAACTTCATTGAAGAGGACCCTAAAAGAACTGTAGTGTGTAAGTACTCTGCTTTCAAAGGGGCCCCGAACAGCAATTGAAATGTGTAAGTACTATGCTTTCAAAGGGACCCCCAACAGCAACTGTATTTTAGAATTCTTTGATTTCAAAGAGGCTGCCAACAGCAATTGCAATGTGTCTTGCTTTCAAAGGCAACTGTATTTTCCACCAAGAGCAACTATATTTTGCAAGTACTATGCTTTCACGGGGACCCAAACAGCAACTTTAATGTGTATGTAGGCTAGTGACCTTTCAATGGGGCTCCCCACAGTAACTGTAATTTGTAGCCCAATTACCTTCCTTTCAAAGAGACCCCCAACAGCAACTGTAATGTGTACTATACTTTGGGCGGCCCCACCACCATCTCCAATGAACGAATAAAGACAAGCTTCAAACCAACGTCTATACCTAAAAAATTGTGGGTTAAAATTTCTTCCCAAAAGTTCCTGATAGACACTAATAAAATGAGAGCAAATATTTATACCAAATGATGATTTTTAGAGAATGGAGTTTTTGGTTTATTGATAATTTTATGAAAATGCCACAGTTGAACAGAAAGTCTCTAAGTGCAGCAGCAAAAAGAAGGAAAAAGGAAGAATACATAAAACTGATGAAAAATGTAAAGGTCTTCTGGACCGATTTGTTGTTGTCGCAAGTAGTACATGTGACCTACAGAGGAGAGTGCAGCTTCAAGCACCAAAGTTGTTAAAATCGTAGCTATGTCTGTCTAGTGCATAATCAGGTGTGCCATGCACAAAAACTCAACTTTTGTAAAAATGAAGTTGATAAATACATGCTTTAGAACATTCATACTTTTATCCAAGGATTCTTTTTGATGTTTCTGAAATGAAAAGGTTAGACAAATTTCTTAGTTCTTGTGATGTTGTACCCAGGGGCGCAGCCAAGAATTTTGTTCGGGAGGGGCCAGTCACTGACCTCGTCAGATTTCAAACTTTAGCTATTTTGCACAAAGATCATTCTGATGTCATTGGCCAATTTCTGGTCTATAACAACAGGATATGACCTTAAATATCTTCTACTAGTCGGCATCGATAAATTTTAGCAAAGACAAGAAAACGTTTGCTTTCGCAGTGACAATTATCAAGCAGTTGTTAACCAAACAGTTTTCAATGAACAGAAAGAGTAGAGGAAAGCGAAGCACCATGTAATGTTGTCCTCGAGAATATCACTAATTATGCCTATTGAATAAGTCAAAATCAACTAAAAGTATCTAAGTTGAGTCATAAGAACAAATCAGAGGATGCAATAGCCAAATTTTTACTTTACAAAATATCTGCGAGCACAATTAAAAGATAAAATTCAGTCCACGTTTCTTTTTGAACAAATCGTCGATGACCATCTCAAGATCAATGTCACATCACGATTATTCGTTAAAAAAGCCAATCCATCCGACGGTTTTGCCCAGGTCCGTCACCAGCTAGGGACATCAGGTGGGGCGAAGAGTTTTTCAGAGGGGCCCAAATTTTTAAGCTATGTCCAATCAGGCTCGTAACCAGTTTGGGACACCAAAGATGGCGAAGAGTTTTCTGAGAGGGCCCAAATTTTTCAAACTATGTCCAATAGTTTTCAACAATCCCAACAGATTTTTCCAGGGGGGGGAAGGTTTGCAGGGAAGGCTTCGCCCCCCTTCCCCCTGGTTACGGGCCTGTGTCCAATAGTTTCAAAGATGTCCAACACATTTTTGCACGGGGGGGCGAAAATTTTTCTAGCCAGTTACGGGCCTGGTTTTGCCCCATAGCGCTGCGTAGATAGGCTAGCAACCGTTGAAGCGTTGAAAATGAACGTTCATTTGTTGCTGTTGTGACAGGCAAAGTTGTAAATAAGTGCAACCATGTGTGAATGTTTGAGAAAAAGACACAATTGGAGAGTCTCTATAAGGTTTAACTCTCAGCTTAGAGTTTGGGTTACTGGCTCAGGGGCTATGAGATGAGAGGGGTGTCCAGCAGGTGCCTTTTTCCGCGGCCCGACAGCTACGGAGGGGCCTGAGACATAAGGCATGCTCATAACCAGTTTGAGACAGCAAAGGAGCGAAGAGTTTTCTGAAAGGGGCACAATTTTTTAAATAGCCTATGTCCAATAGTTTTTAACTTTGTCTAGCACATTTTTCCAGGAGAACAAAAATTTTTCTAGGGGAGCCTTCGCCACCTGCTACCCCCCTCTTTGCGGGCCTGCTGAAGCGACGATTGAGTGGTTGTTACTAACACACTCGGAATAATGTAGCAAAATTAATCCTGCCGGGCGATAAAACTGGTTTGGCCTAAAGGATTTGGTAAGAAATGTGATGTATTTTAATGTGAATTGCTGATGGTGAATTTTCCCGATACGATGTATTGATAATAATTATTAGCAGTAATTATTGTTGAAATTGAAGGTTTGCTTACGTTGTCGAATTTAAGACATTCACGTTTACTGCCCCAGTGTGTCCATTTAACTTAATATTCCTTTACGTCTTTCATTTTTAAACATTTTCAAACAAATCTTTAATAAAAACTCTCTCTAATAAACCAAGAGTTTTAAACTAAGAGATACTTCAAACGAAATTTGATTGGAAACATGCCAGTTCAGAATACAATCTAATCTAACAGCAGTAGCCCTCGAATGTTGCGCATACATGTAAGATAATAACTGAAAATTTAAAATTAACAAGTAACTGCAGTGCAGGACGTAAGTGCTTATAGTGGACCGCGAAGGTGTGCTGTGCATTTTGCTGATCATTAAACTTGCGCCGCAAGCTGATACAAGGTCGAATCGAAAGTGAGTTTAGGATTAGCGGACATACCCAGAAATCTGAAGATTTCGAAACATACAGGAGAAAAAAGCCACTTACAGTATTTCGACAATGCTTTGAAGCAGTGGTCGCCGCCTTGTAGCCTGTGTGGCTTGTGTGAATTATTTCCAAATGTTTGCATTAGCTTGAGAATATTCTTGACAATTCCAGCTACAGTAGCATCTGCTGAAAGATTTTTTAGCAAGCTTGAACTTGTAAAAAATTATGTGCGGTCTGCTATGTCACAAACTCGACTTGTTGACCTAGCAAAATTAAACATTGAGTCTGGCATTGTCAGACAAGTTGATATTGATAGTGTTATTAAAAATTTTGCAAATAAGAATACCAGAAAATCGCTTATATAATAGTCAAATGATTTTTTTCTAATTTTTCTTTGATTAGATTATACTATGAACACTTTAAGTCATGTTTAAAAAATGATAATATGGTCACGTTTCTTGAATACCGTTATGTTTTAACGTAATGTTTCATATGATCAATAAACGAGCACTTCTTATTGAAGTATGATGCACATTAATTAGTCTCAATTTTTATTCATTTCAAAATAATTTTGAAAGTCTTAGGGGCCCAAATGGGTTTTGTTCCGACTCCGCCTAAAAAAATTTCTCTTGAAGGCCCTATGTTGGCTCACTGCACCACGTAAATATCCATCTGTCGTATTCTGCTCACAAGACTAACGAAGAAGAGTCAACACCAGCTTTCACACAAAATCACCATGGCTGTTTGGTGACTAGTAATGGCTGGCCAGCTAATGATTTTTTATATTTGCACTCTGAAATTGTAATAAATGTGATATTAACAAAGTTTTTGTGCCACGCTGACAGTGACTTGCTGTACATTTCAAAATTGAGTCCCTTCTACCTGGCTACGCATACCCACTAGCCACAATGCCAACCGTGCTGTGAGAAACATTGCATTGTTGCATAACACTCCATTTTGTGGTGCTCTTGGGGTTGATCATGTCTTGACCAAGTATGTTTCTATTTGGTTTGGCAATGCTTCATGCAAACAATCATCTCAAAAATGTCTCATATGAATTTGTGCTCCTTTGCAAGAAAGTTGCGCCCTTTTATTTCATTCAGGCTACACCTCAGCTCGTGTTGTCCGCATTAATTGGCAACTTTGCTAACCAAGTTGCATGCTTTAGTTGCATAGTTTCGCACCCAATCGCAAAAAGTCACGTTAAACCTTGGCCAGTGTGAAAGCACGACGCTACGTGAGTCCGACTGTTTCTTCCGTTTGTTTTCGAATAGTTGTGATTGATGTAAAACACCAGCGAAAAATCTTAAGTTTTTTCGGAGGGGGCCATGGCCTCTTCGGCCTTATTCTGGCTGCGCCTCTGGTTGTAACTTAGCAAACATTTCCATCAGAAAATAAGACAACACGCAATTTTTATAGCAGTGACCATAGTACATCTTTTAGTTTATAGAACATTTCCTTTTTAGTTTACAAAGCAATTTTGTGTTATTGCTGTTGGGCTGGAAAGACTGTTAATAAGCAAGGCTACATTCGTGCTTCTTATCAGGTAGCAGAAATGGCATTTTTGAGTATTATGAGTACTCATTTTTTCTACAGATGTTTTAGTGTTTTTAATTTTCTTGGTTGTTTATGGTTTCATGCATTCCCATAAAGACATGAATGTGAACAAAGTCAGGATACCAACTCCCAAGCATTTTATCAATGGGGAAAGTGTGAAACTTTCAAAGAGGTAAACTTTGTAGTTTATTGATGATGAATGCAGAGAAGTGGGGCGTGAAAATAAAGAAGTGAAGCCGATGCCAACTTGCTATTGCCTAACTTTTATATGTTGCCGGCCTTGTCTTTTCATCTTTCAGTGTTTTCAAACTTTTCTCATGAACACTCTTTTGCATTTTCTCTTTGTGCTATGTCAGTCATGCCGTAGCCTCAGGAACGTATCCTTCGGTGGCCGCATCTTAGGCTTGATGAAAAGTGCTTTTCACGGTTGGTTGAGTATGATGACATCATCAGAGGACCCCCTTTGCAGTCTTGCCTCGGGCCCCCCAACTCAAACCCACCACTGCATTAGCCATGCCCACACCCCTCTAAATGAAAAAAATACTTTGTGTCTACATATCATCTACAACTACATATAGATTATCTACATATAGATCAATTCCAATAATTCGCGTGGTTTTTGATATTCATATAGGCCAAATTTGCAATGACAACGGGAGTTGTCGAAACGTTTGCAATATATCGTTTGTATCATATAGACTATTTTCTCAAAAACATGAACACAATGACATCAAAAAGCACTGCTCAGAAGGGCCCCGTGCCTAAGTCTTGCATTGGGTCCCGCACCTGCTAGGGCCAGCCCTGCACTCATCCTTGCATGGGACCAGGGCCGTCGCCAGCGGGGGGCCAGTGGTGCCCGGTCGCCCCATTTAAAATTTTCAACCCCCATTTCACGTTTGGCCCCCTGGTTGCTGCATACATCCAATGCAGTATATTAAAATTGTAGCCCCCCTTCTGGTTTTTGACCCCGCTGCTGCTAAATCCTGGTGATGGGCCTGCATGGGACTGAGTTGTTACAGATGTCAGGGTCAACTACGCAGAACATGCATTGCAAACTTGTCATGTGACTACTTTAACCAATCGTGTTAAGCTAAAGGCAAAATGATCTCGGTATTTAGGCAAAATAGACACAGCACAAAAATGTATGTTGTGCATCATAATACACTTTCGGATAGTTTTCGGATACGGATAGCATGATTTCAACCAAAACAGGATTCGGATCGGATATCATTTTTCAAAAACAGGATAGGATTGGACAGTAAATATCCACCATCCGATCATTTCTTTGTCGCCACTGGGTGCTTTGGTGGGCTTCTCCCCACACAAAATTCCTATCCCCCCCAAATTGAAATATGAAACACTACAAATAAGTAGAGTTTTTTCAAATTTTAGAATGTGAAGCCCTCCTTCAGGCCCGTAGCCAGGTTTTAAGGCTTGAGGGAAAACACATTTTTAGGGGGCAAGATATTTGTTTTTATTGCATGTTTAAAATAAATTTTATGGGCGCAACAAAATTCGGGGGACACATAAAAAATGAAGGTGTCGCTGCCCCCAAATACCACCAGTGGCCACTGGCCTGCCCCCTTTACGGACGTAAACTCCCCTATTGAAGGCTTGTGGCGACGGTTCTGCTTAGAACTACTTCTAAAAAAGTAATACTTTTTATCAAAAGCTTGTTGCCTCACAGAAAGTGCCGCCCGGGGAGGAGCCACCAGGGTCCCTTTTTGCTACGCAACTGGGTGGTCTGTCAGTCCCGTCGCCACGGAGTGACTCTGGTGGGCTTAGGCTCCCCAAACAAAATACCAAGCCCCCCACAAAGCGCCAAATCGAAATATGAATCACTATAAATCATTGGAAATTGTTAGAGATGTGTTTTCTCGAACTTTCCTTGTGCACGTTTGGCGCAAATGCCGCAGCGCTGATCGTTTCTGCCGGAAAATGATTTATTCTACGTCGCGCGTTGATTTGTTTTGCGCGCTCTGTACCTCGTGGTCAGTTGCTAAATACTGTCGTTTTTGCTGGAAACTCATTCTATTTGATACGCGCTCTGCAACTCTACATTACTGTACGAAAGCCGAAAGCGGAACTGTCTGCCATGTTTGCCGTTTTGTACAAGGTGCTCTGAGTTTTGAAGCTCTGTCAGGGAAAAACACAGCAGAGTTTTACTGGCGACGAGGATTCTCACTCTTTTCTTCTGGACTGAACGAAGACGGGGGATCGCCAACCACAGTCAATTCGAACCATGACAAAGCTTGTCGAAATGATGCAGTTGCAAATTCAGCAACAACGGGAAGAAATGTAACAACAACGAGACGTAATGCAGGCTCAAGAACAGCGGTTCCACGCCCAAGCTGAAGCTCAAGAACAACGATTCCGAGAGCAAGCAGAAAGACAACAGGCGGACATGAAGGCCGTGCTTCAACTCCCTGCGAAGTCCGCTCAATCGGGGCAAGCCTTACTGCCAGCGACCACTTCAGCCACTCCAAGGGACCACTTCAGCCACTCCAACTTTTTCGCCCTTTGACTCTACTTCGGAGCTGTGGAAGGATTATTGGTTGCGGTTTCTCACCTTTACGAGAGCTCATGCTGTCCCAGATGACCGAAAGGCGCATGTTATTCTCATCAACCAGTCGTCGACGGTGTATAAGTTATTTTCTAACCTTGCTGCACAAGAAACGCCGCCGAGGGAAATCAACGATCTTCCGATGGAGCAGATCGTGGCGTACATGAAGGTGCATTTTGATCCAACCCCTTTCGTCATCCGGGAACGTTTCAAGTTCTGGACTACCATGCAACGTCGACCCGGGGAGTCCATCCAAGAGCTCGCTACACGCATACGTCAAGCAGCGGCCACGTGCGATTTTGCTTCCATTGCAGACCCCTTGGACGAAGCATTACGTACGCGCTTTATTTGCTCGGTGAACAATAAGCGGTTCTTAAGGCACTTTTAAGATGAAGGCGGACGAGCTCGACTTCACCACTGCTATCCAGGTTGCCATCCAAACCGAAGACGCCGCCAAAGTTGCGAAGGAGACGGTCTACGGCCCAAAATTCGTTCCGGCGTTGGCGATTGCACAGAAACCGTCTCGACAACAGCTAATGCTTCAGCGCCCTCCCAAGAAGGAAATGTCAGTTGGATAGCAACGATGCTACCGTTGTGGCCATATCGCAACTTCGTGCAAGTTCAAAGACGCCAAGTGCAATTTCTGCAAATTAACTGGACACTTGAAGGCTGCGTGTCGAAAGAAAGCATGTTCGAAAGCTCAAGGCGTCAGATGGATCGATGTCCTGGGAATGGTTAAAGCAGCGCCGTGTCGCAACTCTGAAGTCCACAAGCTTCATGTGCCTATCCACATCAACGGGAAAGCGTTTACCCTGGAACTGGACACTGCCGCCGGTGGAAATTTCATTTCTACTCGCGTCTGGACAGAGTTGGGCAAGCCGAAACTTCAACAGGCTCAGTGG
>Ga0210059_1017282_pt1 | contig 10305 bp, 4 predicted proteins | sample Ectturendosymbi2_FD_188042 | JGI IMG/M metagenome (GOLD analysis project Ga0210059, IMG submission 188042) | Ecteinascidia turbinata endosymbiont from Florida, USA - Sample 2 (SPAdes) (version 2) | ecosystem: Host-associated > Tunicates > Ascidians > Unclassified | place: Key West, Florida...
CCTGCTTGGTCCCTTCTTGGTGTGGAGCCAGCAGAACTATCTGAGATTGCTGTTGACCGAAAGGTATTCCAAGTCCTCCTAGGGCTGTTGCTCCCGCAACCCTCCCTAGAGGAAAAGCGGGCTTGAAAATGGATGAAATGAATGACATTTACGCTTCTTCAGTTTATTCACCGGTGTTTCAAAGTGCTCAGCTGGCGAATGAACAATTTCCGTAGGCGGTTAGAACTCATTAATACGAACGTAGAGACGGCTAGAAATGCGTTGCCTATAATTCATGATAGCTTTCGCAGGAAACAAGATGTAAAAGCTGTTTTTAGTAAGTTCAGGTAGCGCTATTGTTGCGTCAGCGTCATAATGCGGCCCGCGGGTTACTTACAAGTCCTTATTTGGCCCACGGAGCAATTTGAGTTTGAGACCCCTGTTCTAAGCTGACAGATGAATGCAAGCAGAAAGAGGTTTACAACTTACTGTAGGGTACGCGATGATTGAATTAATATCCACAACACAAGTCCATAACAAGACATCGCTACCAATGAAAACTGCAAGTCCAGAGCTTTAAAAAGCTGTGCCTCAGGTAGGAAAACAGTTTCTATACAGCATACTGAAATGCTTTGGAAGATTTGGTCACATGCGTTAAACCTATATTTGGAAGAGGATATCAGAGGTAAATCGTTCTTGTACAACTCAACAAGTCGAAACTGCAAAAATTCACTCGTATTTTCAATAAAATATTGTTGACGCACTCTGATTATACGATCCACGTCTATTTCGTAAAGCAAGCTTTTGGTTTCTCACTGAGCGAAGCTGTGCAAGTTAATTTCTTTTCAAGACAAAAACTTTTCCAAAACCGTTAAGTAAGGGAACCGGTCTTTGGCTGATGCAATTTGCTGGCCTATGACGAAATTCGTTGCAGTAAAGTTTAGCCCAACAACTAAAGCGTCAAATAAAGGTGTCTTTTACATTTACAACTCAGTTACATAACTTGATTAGTTTTTGTATCATTGTTTTTTACGACAGTTCGTCTAACAGCAAAGCAAATGTTGCCACATACTACCTGCACCTGAATCATTTCATATAGGTTTGTAGAGATTCATTCAAAAGGAAAGAAAAATGCAAACACTAAACAGCTCTGCAGCATATCATATGCAGCTACGAAAGATACAAGAAATGATTTTCTAATATTTCAATGCAAAACAGCGCTGAAGCCCCGAAAAATTCGGCTACAGTGAGAATCGAACTCACGACTACCAGAAAGTACCAGCGTAACCAAATCACCATTGGGCACGTCTCACACAAGAGCGATGTTCCCTAAAAATTCATACTTGGGTATACATCGGCATTGCAGTGATTTTGATAATGCACTAGTGAGAGAAGAACAAAAAGTCTGTACTAAAGTCAGAACCACTACGAAAATGTGATACACCTGCAGAAAATACTTTGTAAAAAATTACAAATATTGCCGTCTTTGATGCGTTAAAACCAGTTAAATCCAATCCGTAGACATCCATCAGGACTGCAAGTTGGTGGCTGTTCGCTTTGCCGTTTTATCATAAAAAATAATACTTTTGAATCGTCTTGTCTGTGAATCTATTCCAGCAGTAAATATGACTAAAAGATTTTTCAACGTTGTGAAATCTAAAAATCTTTCAGATAGTGACAAAAAATTATTTGTCGATATCTTAATTGCAAAATGTTCACAGCAATACATTAAACTGCGACGAAGTAGATGAAAAAACGTAGATGTGTAAGTTGTGCAACGCCTGGAAAAAAAAAGAGCTTACTGCGGTCTTGAAGGTAATTTTTGGCAAATTTCCTGCTTGCCCGTTCTAATCAACTCTGTTGACAAAAAGCGCCAACTTGAAAAACACTTGATTGACTGACGCATCACCGTATTTCTGGGGGAAAACATTAAAAACTCACTTCACACGCTCTTGCTAGAGCAAATCCTGCTCCAAGAAGCAGAACCACGTCCCAAGCTAATCTGGATTGTGCTGTTTTCCATGGCAGCAAAGCTGGCGAGGGACGAATTTCCTTCTTTTTAGTCGGTTCTTTTTCATCGATTTCTTCTGATTTGCGGATATAACTCAAGGGATTTTTTGATGGAAAAACAAATAGGCTGAAGCTGACCAGCATTGCTGCAGTAGAGTCTTTCATCAACCTTTTCACAAATTGACAAACTCAGACTCAAAAATGTGATAAGGGCATCACCACAAACCCTGAGAAATTTGACTATCTTGAAACAAAATCGAGTTACCAAGCGTTTGAAAGAATTAGGGTAAAAAACGACAATATCGATTATTCTTGTTCTACTTACTGATTGAAAAGTTAGACTCATAACTTATAAGATGAACAAGAATGATTTGCTGTAATTTGCTTCAACTGAATTTTGCAGTAACGCTAAAATCAGGATTACTGTAAGGTTTGCGTCCAGTAATTTTGAACTATAATTTTGGAATAAATGAAACTGAAAAAGTGCTTTACAGTAATTACTGAAAACGTTCAAACTCTTTTTCAAAGTACCGCAGACAATTTGTAATTCTTTGTAACACTTAAGAATAAATATGCAAATCTTTCAAGCAGACTGGTTGAAAATAATGTTTCCGAAAAAAAATATAAAAACGCGTCAAACTCGACAGCGTATCAACATTTCATTAAAAAAGTCTTTTTATATGAACATTTCATGATTTTATAGTAGAGAACAAACACAGATTTTAAATAAGATTATCCACTTCGTTGCACCAAAGAAGATTAGAAGATTAGTAAGCTATACAACCCAACATTGGGGTGAATCAAGTGTTGCTGCCTAGAATTCGATTTTCAGTCGCAAAGTATGGCTCATTTTTGGTGTTTCATTGTCGCCGCATCGCCATTTATGAGACGGCCGGACCATGGTTTTTCATTCATTCATGTATTTCATACCCGCTTTCCACTCAGCTGGGTCGGGGACAGCAGCTCGAGGACGACTCGGAATACATTACGGTTTTCAGCAATCTCTGATAGTTCTGCTGGCTCCACACCAAGACGGGACCAAGCAATGTTGGAGATGTATTTACACCACATCTGTTTCTTGGTCGACCTGTAGGCCACTTTCTGTTGGTTGTTGCCAGCAGGACGTGCCTTGACAATCTTTTCAGGGGCAATATGGTCACGCGGTCGACCCACCGTTGTTGGGACCTCCCTATTCGGAGGCGAAGGGACTCAACATTTAGGGATGTACGAAACTTTACGGTTGCGCACTTTCTCACGAGGTGTCACACATGCGGTCTTCGTAGAAATCTCATCTCTGCCGCTCGCACTTGAGACATCATTCTTTCAATCATTACCCAAGATTCATTACCTGCTGAGGATCGGAGCAAGGACCGATTCAAAAACTGGCAGCTTTTCGGTGTTTGAAAGATCCTGTTTTGTGACCACGGAACTAAAGCTCACGCAGAACTGCGTTTGCTAGACCAATCCCTGTATTAATATCCCTGTTCTGCTTTCCACCATTCGTGAACACCACCCAAGGGCACTTAAAAACTTCTCGACCTGTCGGACCACGGTGATGAAAATTATTATCACACATGTGCAAAATCTTTGCTATTTAAGCATTTGAAAGTCGCGCACTACAACGCTATTTAATTCCTAAGCCATGCACGCCAACTGTTATTGCGAACTTTATTACGCAAGAGCTTAATTAACAAGATCATACCCATTCGGGAAAATCACCTTCCATCCGTCCACAAATTTTGGATCTCTGGTTAACCAGAGGATTGCTAAGACAAGGAAGTGGCCAAGGACAGCAAATTCACCGAATCTGAAATGGAAAACGGTTCTTAAGAGTAAATGACAACATTGAACCCTTGTGCGAACACTTTTCCGTTGGTTAACTCAGGCCGACGATGGTTATGTTCTTTTGGGGAAGAAAAGGTTTGAAGTCCAAAGGTCGCAACCAGCCAAAAACTTTGAAGGTGGCAAATAAATGAGGAATTAAAAAATTGAAATCTCTATAAAATTTAGACATTTTGTCAAACATCAAATGGCTTGAAAATTCATTCGTTTGATCTCTGTTTTAAGTTAACTGCGGTTGTAGGCTACGACTGTAAGAAACCACCGCATAATATCTTCAGTAAAACGCAATCCAAGCATAACTGCTTCGCTACATTGCAAAGAGAGTACATATCTTTAAAGAAAAAGTGAATAAACGTTATTTAGAAAACCATACATTATCTTTGACCGTTATACAAAAAAGTACACACTTTCACTGTGTACGAATAAAACCGAAATAGGATGTTAGCAATGCTTTGAAAATGTATCGCCCTCAAACCGTGAAACATTTGTAAAGTGAATTTGTCAGTTTTGTCCTTATTAAACTGTTATTAAAGCAGTTTCGTTAAGTAACCATTCAGAATAATAGGTATAGAATCAAAAATATATGAAGACGTATTTCAAAATTAAACTTTTATTTCAATTCTTGGGCGCCTTTTTGCTCCGTGGATATTTATCTGCCTGCATTTAACGCCTTGTTAACTTTATACAATTCCTAAGAAAAATTTTTTCTGAAGAAAACGTTTCCTAGAAAAACATTGCTTTTTTCAAAATGTTGTGTTTAGCAAGACTGCTTTTCAACTATATTAGTCTGCTTCAAAACTTCAACGCTGGAAGCCTAACAAAGACGTGCATCTTGCAATCAAAATACATTTCATTCACGTCTAGGAGCAGTCAACCGCAGTGATCAAACTTACTTCATGGGACCAAGTTCGTTGTAGGCCTTCTTCATGTACTGTGATATACTCTCGTCGTTCTCTGCGTTAGACTTTGCCCAGAGGTTTCTGCACACAGGCGTGAAGTATTACGAAGGAAACTCCACATCGGCTACGTCTTGCAATCTCCTATTTCGGGCTGTTTAGCATCTACGATCGGAAGAAGTCGCTTTGGATAACCAGCGGTCGCGTTCCGAGCATTTTCTCCAAAAAGAAGAAAAAAGTAGGCTTATCAATCCAGACATCGGATTACCTTATATCGGTGTATCTTATCTGGAGCCACATCCACGTGAGAGCCAAGCACACAACAGATATCGGCAAACTGAAACCGAGCCAAGAAAGGAAGTCCACGTTTTCTGAAGCTCCGGTTCCGAACCTGAAAATGAAAGACTTGTTAAGTGAAATGGTAATTATTGGGTTTTACCACAAGTGCGATGCAGTTGAAACAATTGCATCGCCAAGTTTTTGTCACTGGGGTGGAGCGACGTGGACAAGAAAGGGGGAATTCATTAATGCAATCGAAGCCGTTGCAATGACACAACCCTTGTCAAAGAAATGAGAAGGAAATAAACTCTCCAAAAGAGTTTGCTAATTTTTAAGTAATGGCTAAAATGTTTGTCACTACATTCGATTACCATATTGCGACAAACTTTCCCAAATTCTTAGGAAGTTCCACCTAAAATGCAATTCACAATGAAACAGCAAACGCCAAGTCGGGAGACCTGCGGTTTCAACGACAGGCGCCACTGGCGACGGCCCTGAGTTAAAGAAAACTTCCATCTGGCACCTACACGGCGTCCAATGCTCCGGGAAGGATCAAGTTGGACGGTGTGCCTATCAGAGTAGCAAATCCTCCGATGTTGGCAGCGTACGCCACGCAGAGCAGCATCGCTTTGCGGAGGTTTTCCGCCTTCCGCTTTTCCATTTTCATCTGCAGTTGCGAAACAACAGAAGCACGGCTGAATACCTCAATAAAGCAACTGCGCATCTCATTCGAGAGCCAATTTCTGAAATGGCGGACGCAAGTTTTGCTCGTGCTCCCATAAACTGCGACTGAAAACGTACCGTCGCATATACAGTGCTATGTACAGTATGTTGTTACTGCAAAAACACGACAGCTAGCACATATGCCACGTCGGGAAAATGAAGAAAGATGGCTTGATACACTTTTACCAGAACTCTCTAGAAACAAAGCTTAGTTAAACCAAGTGATAACAGAGGTGTAGTCGAGAGCTCTTGGACAAGCCAACACTCAAAAAATATCATTAAGAAAATATAGTTAAGAACGTTTGTAGGTTACATGTTTCGCTTTAAGATTTTTGCTCCACTTACACTTAATGCAGCCGTATTTTTTGCAGAAGGATTTGCGACTTCTCAGCAAAATTGCAGGCATAAACGGCTTAGGTTATTTGTAATGCACTCCTCGACGACATGCTTTGAACGATTTTAATTAAATAATCCGTTTTTTAACAAAAAAAACAATAATAGGAAGAAACCGAAAGCGTGTTTGTACTTTTCGAGTTCAAAAAGGACATACTGCTTGCTTCCTTTTAGCATCCCCAAACACAAGCGTACGAGCAGGATTCAGACCCATTTTTACAAGCACTTTTCACATCCATCCTTACAACCCCATCTCACACCCGTAATTGTAAACAGAGAATTTAAAAAAGAGGTAGAGAAGTCAGTAGTCAGTAAAACTCGGAATTTTAAACGAGTTCTTCCCGAGTAGCAGATCACTGTGTTATCGACCATGTACAATAAACATAAAACTAATCACTTTGGATAAACGTTGTTGAGTCTGTCGCAAGTAGAAACGTCTTAAGTTTGATAAAAGCTTCTGTTTCCTCAACTCGACTTTAGGTTTTTATAAACAACTTCACTGCGCATGAGGTAAGCACGGATATTTTTCAATAAAGCAAATCTGGTGCAAAGAACTTTGTTTTGAAGCAAAACTTTACATTTACAAAAGCTTTGCGATTTCGCATATTATTTTTGTTCACCTTCAAAGCGTATCCTGCATCTGCACTTAAAAACAAAGTCAGAAAGAAAATCAAAAAAATGTTTGAACAGTATTAAAAGAAACAATCAACAAAAAGAATTAAGAATCATAATGCAAAATGTTTGATAACCTTTGATACATTCAATACTTTAGCAGAGTGAAGGACTAACAAATACAATTCTTATTTCCAATACTTTACAATCGTTAAAATGGAGGTACAGTGTATAAGAGGATTCTCGAAACCCATATAGAACAAGAGACCCACTGAATATTATTTTGTATATATCCATTTGACGTTACAATCATAAACATTGACGTATTGATTGACAATATCAATAACAACGCAAAAAGACCAACTGACCTCAGATCTTTCGCTCTTGCCGTCAACCACTTGCACTACACCCAACTCAGCTGAAACACAAAGAAGAAATAAGTGAAAACACTTTCCCCAAAACATTATATCGCAGACATCATGCTAAAAATGTACAGTTGGTTGAACGACAGCCAAAAAAATTATGATTCACAACAAAGCATAAGCGATTCAAAAAAGCCTTAATTCTCAGTGAACCACTGGCTTTGTTCAGTTGTGAAATCATCTTAAAAAGACCGGAGATTGCGAAGTCTGAGAATTTCAATTTGCCTGCGGAAGGTGGGGCACAATGGCACACTTTTCACTTTTTTGCTATTTTTATTTTAATTTAAGTCCAATTAAACTCAAACTTGGTTACACAATATAGGAACCGTTTATGTACAATATCATACCAAAACACGATAGCAGTTTACTTCAAAAAAAGACTCACAACCATTTTAAAACTTTTTTTGTTCCATTGTGCCCCATGTATAGGTCAAAATGGTTACAGCTATGGGGCACAATGGAGCAGTCCATTATTAATTAGGCTACTTTTATTTTATAATAATAATAATTCCTTTATTGCAGACTCGTGGTCGATATCACAGGCATAATCATACAACACAAGAGCACAAAAATTGTTAGTCATTGCGCATTACAGAATCGGTGTTTGCACACGACCAACACTGATAGGAGCAAAGCACTCAGCGCCCCATCTGTAGCGTCATTCACCCACCAAAATACTGGGACCCAGTAGTGTGAGAGAAATGAAGGCATTCTAACATCAAAACGTTGAGGTAAACAGCTAACAGAGAAAGAAAAAAAAGTGAAAGATAAGTCAGACGGTGGTGCTCATTGGTGCAGAGAGGCATGCAAACTGTTCCGATCAAGGTGCGATTTAGAGTGCTAACATGTGGTGCAATAAAACTTTAGCACTTTTTGACCTTCTCCTACCCATCTGGCGGACGTGTAGCCATGGTGGGGGTACAGGGGGGCTTAGTTGGGCCCACAATATATTTTTGGTATTTGTTAACTATATCACTGGAACTTTTACCCTTTCCTTAGGTCTACCACGCTCAAAGGAGAGTTGTGACGGAGTTGCGTGCACTTTGCATTACGTTTTCAACCACAGGGAGTTAACTCCCCCCTTTGTCTTACGTTTTCATCTTTTCCTTAGGTCTAATACCTGCAAATGGAGTTCGTTTGTCGAAAATCAGTCAACCGCAGCGTAATGTATGTGAGAAGCGTCGATATTTCCACGCGCAGAAAAGTCGTAGTCTACTGCAAGTTTTGTAGGTTCGTACCTTCCGAGAAGAGTACTAAATTTCCCGTAGATCGGGCGGCAAGGTGTTAAAAAAAAACAAATCAACACCAAGAGAAATTTGCAGTCAAATCAACCTTATATGAAGTGCCTTTAAATGCAGCATAAACCTTGAATGGCCGTAGATCATACATTCTCTCTCTGCATGGTGCTTTCCAATAACACCAAAAAAACTGAAAATTGTCCAAAAATGTCTCATAATGACCAGAGAAAAAATGGGACAAGGTCCATTGTGCCCCAAAAATATTGGTCTAATTTGCCCCGAGCATACCTAAAGAACAAAATTAGGAAATGCCAACTGAGCTTAAACAAAATCTGACATGTAAGGTTATGACATAATGTTGTAATGCTCTGACTTCAACGTGAAAAAAACTTAAAGCAATAGTGGCTACTAAACCTATTCAAAACTTAAATCTAAATACGGATTTCAAAACAACTTTCATGCGCAAAAAACACTCTGCCGGATAACTCACAAACTTGTCTTGCAAAAAAGCAAAGTTAACGTTAGTACCACGGCTAATAGGATACTAGACAACCATCGACGCATGGAGTTTCAGGGTTTCCAATTCTTTTAACAAAATCGACTTTGACCATTGTACCCCTGGTCCCATTATGCCCCACCTCCCCCTACTGTTATAGCAACTGCCTAGACCAGTTATTCCCAACCCGTATGGCTTACTGAGCCAAAAATTATGTCACTATTCTGACCAGGGCAGCACTTTGAATGACATATTATTGGGGGCGGCACATTGAATGGCTTACGTAGATCTTAACAAACTAAATTTAGCTTAAACTAATATACTGGCAGTGTTCGAATCCCAGCTGCAATGGCAACAAACGTGATAAAGTGGCACTGAGGACCACCTGCATCAAAAATCTGAAGTTCAAGATTATCAAAACCACGAAACGTTGTCAGTATGCAGGATACTTTTTCTACAGCGAAAACCTAAACTGGGCTGCACAAAACCCTCGACTGGGTCGCATGCGGCCCGCAGGTTGGACATAGCTGATCTAGACGCTGAAAAGCGCTAAAAACAAAATGTAAACAAAACCTTTTATTGTTTTGATATCAACAACACATTAAAACGGTTTGAAAGTTTTTCCATCTGTGGAACCAAACCTCGAGGCATTCACATGCACGTGCCGCAAAGATTTTGCATATCTCTCTATCTGCTAGAATCAGGACTCGCACTTACCATCCACAGTTTGATTTATGTCGTTTCTGTTGCTGTAGTTTTCATTTGTCAAACCTTCCTCCTCTATGCAAAAAAGATTAATAGATATCTCGGTGGGCTTTTCTCAATTTTACGAAATTTCACACTGACTCAAGATTTACGCGTTTGACATCTTGAAGTAGCAACATTTAACTAAGCGAATCTGAGAATCACATATACGGAGGTCGTCAAATCTTTTACACTCAGCAGTTACGTTAAAATGTCTTTTTTACGTGTACGTGACGAAGCATTCTGCTATCAACTCACCGCCTTCTTTCACGCTGACATTCTTCGCGTTGCTCTGAAAAAAGTATTAATGATGTACAAAATAACAAAATGTATCAACCAGATTTTTCGCCATCTAATAGTTTGCCTTCTTTTTGAGTGAATCGCTGCCTAATAACGATTTTACGTTTCACCCGTAAACTATTTACATCAAGCTTTGGCAACCTTACTGATAACGACACGGCTTAAAGTCAATGATAAAAATGTTTCAAATTCCGAAATGAAACAGAAGTTCTCATCGAAAACATAAAATATCACCGTCGAATCGATAGAAACCAAAAGAAAAAGGAAGTTGCTGAAATACTGTTATTGGAAAAATTGTGAAACTGTCAACTGTAAAAGAGTAATGTGATCCAAAATATTTTCTGAATTTGATGCATAATAAAGAGACACTG
>Ga0210059_1017283_pt1 | contig 10305 bp, 5 predicted proteins | sample Ectturendosymbi2_FD_188042 | JGI IMG/M metagenome (GOLD analysis project Ga0210059, IMG submission 188042) | Ecteinascidia turbinata endosymbiont from Florida, USA - Sample 2 (SPAdes) (version 2) | ecosystem: Host-associated > Tunicates > Ascidians > Unclassified | place: Key West, Florida...
CTCATAACAGACCCTGTTATGAACAGGTCTGTAACGAACGTGGTCTGTTTTGAGTGGTCTGTTGTGAGTGGTCTGTTATGAACAGGTCTGTTTTGAAAGGGAACCGGCAACCGTATTCTGATTGCACGCTACAGACCAGAGCAGGAATTCTTGATTGAGCGAAGTTCATGTGCACACCGATTCGGTAATTCAAATTAACTAACACAATTTTCAACAATCATGAGAATTCAGTTTACATAGGAAATCTGCATAGTGCATACTGTGTCTACAGATAATCCAGTGACAATGCTCATTTTTCTCATTTATTCCCTGATTTTATGCTGGGGAAACGTTTCCAACAGTAATGTCACCATGAAATTTGCACAATGCATTACATATTTATCACAAAATGTTGGGAGGGACAAAAGATATTATGTCCCCCCCTGTCCAAAAGTTGGGGGGACACGTACCCCCATAAACTCGGTCCCTGCACACATGCAAATAAGCTTGTCAACTCATCTCGTGGTTATAACATAAATGGCTAAACCTTTTTCTCTTCCATCAGATTTTGCTTTGTTATGCGAAGCACAACGCCCGTGCTGGAAATTCTTAAAATCCAGACGCTATTCAGTTGCGCAGAGGCTATATTCGAGGAACGCTTCTTTAATTGAAAACATCTCACCTATTGGTGCTCACTTGCCTAAAATTAAGGCGACATCTTTCACCCAAAGAGCCTCCAACACAAAATGTCATTTGCCTGGCACTACTTTAAAATGCTGCTTAAATCATGGACGATTTCCTTTCAGAGTTTTCCGAAGTTCATTTCAACGATTTCCTTCCTGAAGGTTTCTTGGTCCAGCCAGTTCGAATCGAGACAAGACAAGCCGCGTAAACATAATTTCGTTGTGTAAGTTTACAGGTTTCTACTGCGTAATCTGTTGTTTGATCAATTATAAACGTTTAAGTTCTTGTTTACTTCGCACTTAGCCAACACACCTGCTTTAAACATGACAAGTGAAGGAAATTACCAGTAAATGCAACACATTTTGGTGAAAGTATCTCACAAATCAAATTCGGTGCCCAAGGCGATGTAGAAAAAAACTGCAAAGGTAAGAACTGCGACGTTTTGTGCACCGTACTCATTGCTAGCTGCACCAACAATAACTGTAATATTAGTGCATTTTAGTAGAATTGGTAATGGTTCACTTCACTCTTCATCGAGGAGTTGGTGTGATTTGTTTCAGTGAAGCTGCAGCGCTTCAGCGAGAATGCTGTTTACTACTGAAGTAGTCACGGCTCACAATGCTTTCATTGCTGACGCAGGACGAGAGTCAAATTTCGCTTTCTTGCCAGTGGATTGAAACAGCAACACACTTCCTTGACGGCAGACAAAATTGCATGCAGTGCAAACAGTTCAGTTTGCAAGTTGAAGTAGCTCATACAGATGGCTGGTAGCAGATAACAATGGGTGGCTTGCTTCGTTTTGGACAGGGCATGAATATGATGATTACTAGAAGCGCTGTAGCTTCAAGAGAAACTATTGCTACAGCTACAGAAATGAAGATGTAATTTACCTACAAATTTGATGACTGGGCGCTTAAAGCTGCCACGACTTTCATACATATATAGATGTTATAATGACAAGTTTCCTAGCGAAAATTAATCGAACGTTTTCTTACCACTGCTGCAATTACTCATTCAAGTAGTTCAATAATCCAAAAGCAAAGTATTTTGTTAATATATATTGAAAAAAACACCTTTTAAGTTATTTCTCTGTTTTATCAGATTGCTGGGACATATTACCGAAATAAGTTTGAATAGCGCACAACGTGTTTCCGTTCCATGGCAAGTGGATGTCAAGGAAAGCAAAATTTTGCCCTTACTGCATAGGTTTTCAAGTCTTCTCGTTTCGCACTTTTGAAAAAAGACATTGTCCTCCGTCCGGCTGCAAAAGGTTGGTCTGTTTTGTATAAAAATAACATTTGCTTCCCACTTGCAACAAATGTTACATTTAAAATTTCTTCTATCGGAATCAGATTTGCAAAAAAATTCCTTGTTTTTTCTAAAGGTTAGTGGAGACGGGTTTTTCAGTTTGCGTGTAGTTTAAAGGTGTGTCGAATGGAAGCTTTTAGTTTCCTTTCCTGTTTTTCCCTATATACTTTCATTCCTTCCGTAATTGCAATTAGAATTTTACAGAATTGCAAGTCACAACAAATATTTCCTTCCCGAATATAAATGAAACGTGTTTTCTAAAACAAACATACTACTCCGTCTATTCTATCTACTTTATGATTACTGCAACTTATGTTTAGGTGGTAGGTTTATCAAAACGGAACAACAGTTCTGGATTTCTTCTGAATGTAATTTGCTTTAACGTGATTCGTGGTTTATTAGATTTGCATAAACAAGAAGGTTGCAGAGTCGAAAGCAGCGAAGAATTTAAGCGCGATTTGGAACAAAATAAATCTGAAGTTTGAGGTTTATAGAACAACAATTCTTTCAGCAATGACCATACTCATTTCTTCGGTCATGGAAGTGATTTTAGATGATGGGCTTCAATGTCCCTGCGTAACGACCGAGATGGCAAAATCAGCTTGTGGGGTCTATAACTCTACAGAATCAACGGAATTGTGTGTGTCTCGCACCAACTACTTGTACAGCGTTCTGTTCATGACTGCTCCGGCAGTGGTCTTATTTCTTCTGGCTTCCCTGGGTAGCTACAAATGGGAAGGCTGCGTTGGATACTGCTGCGTCAAACCAGAAGCACCCTGTGTTACCTGCAGATGTTTTTGCCACGGGTTTTTAATAGCTCTGCTGGCGCCAATTAGCTGGATAGCAGCTGCTTTCGTTGACGGCAACTTCTACGCATGCGCTTCTACGCCTCTGCCCTACAACCTGCCACACGCGATCTGTTCCAAGGTGAGCTGCTGCTTGCAGGCAAATCTATTCCCAACTTGAAAGCATGGTGACTTTAGAATTGCCGTTGCACATTTTGTAAGTACGTTCTGACTGTACTCCTCATCTGCTATAAAAACGTACATCTCAGGATGATTCCAAGTTTTCGATTTGTAGGTTACAAAAGTCAAATAAAATCACGAAACACTCTGCTAAAATGCTGTATATGCTGGCTTTACGTGTGTCAGACAAGTTTTTGCTGTTAACTTACAATTTGCAAAACTTGGTGTTCGTTTCACCAAATGATTTATTTTCTTCTGCTTTAAGAAACTCAATTCCATTTAACCACGACAGATCCTGTAAGCATGAGCAACCGAAAGAGGGGGGCAAGGGCCCCCTTGATTGTGAATATTTTAGAAAAAAGGTTGTTTTCTTTGTTTCGAGTGGAAAAAAACAAATCCTACCACTCTTGCCCCCCCCCACCTACAAAAATTATTGGAAAAATCCACTAGTGCCGCACCCCTGGAAAAAATCCTTCCGACGCCCATGTCTGTAAGTGCTCTAAAACTCTATAAGGTTATCGAAGCTGCATTGTGAACAGCAGAAGTAACATTTGATCTTCGTTCGGTTTTACTCAGGTCAAAAATCTTTTTTCTAGCAATTATAACATGCTATGTCTGACCGTTCCTCGTACATCTTTATTTTGTCCTTTTTCCGTGTAAATGCAATTTGCAAGTTGGGTGATTGATGTTTAACTTTTTATTCCAGCTGTATTGTGTACAAAAATTATAATATAATTAAAGAATTGGACTACTGTTTCAAAACTTGTACTTTACAATATCTTGAAGATATAATTTTGTAATGCACAACTACTTCAATTTCCTAAAACTATACAATACATACTTAGCTTTCATTCCGATTTGTCTCAGGACAGATAACAGCGTATCTCCTTAGTGTTTCAGTTTGCATACCGCCAACTTCGTATTTCTTATCGAATCGCGTGTATGGATTTGTTATATTACCAAAGTGGCATTTCTCAAACTTTTTGAAAGAAGATACCTTGAATCTGCTTTTGGCGTTCCCACATTCATCCAATACTTAAGTTAGCTAAGCTAGATCTATAAAATAAAACCACTGCGTTGCAAAAAGACTGTTGGTCAACAAGGTACGCACCTGGTAAGCTATTTTTTGTGGTTCTAGGAACAACTGCTAACTAGACAACTGCTAACTGAACAACCACCAACGGACAGCTGCCAACAAGACAAATGCCCACTAGGACAACTGCTCACTGGAACAACTAACATCCGTACAAATTGCTCTTGCAAAAAATGATTTTTCGCTGAGAATTTAGGCTAGATTAAACAAAACATGCCGAACAGCTTAGTAAGAATTCTGTCGCGGAAAAAACGCGGAAGTGTAAGAGTCTTTCAAAAACAGGTACAGCCTACTATTTGAACAATTGTCTGCAATGTTTAGCTCTTTACGAAGTACGTACGTAGTAGCCTTCAGAAGTTTAGGTCACGAACCTGGTAAGGCATAAAATACATCAGTCGTGCAGCTCTGGCATAAACGCTAAAAGGAGGGGTGTATTGACTAGAGAAAACATGGACAGCTATGCTTCACAGAAGCATTTCTCCGATTGGCAGTTGTCCTAGTTGTTGACTGTGTTGTAAGCAATTGTCGAAGTTAGCAATTGTTCTGTTGGCAGTTGTGCGGTTGACAATTGTTCTGAATACCATTTTTTGTAATCTCTAAACGGTTTGTTTGAAACGTTTTATGTTGGAAGATCACATTATAAGAGCAATCGTTCCAGCAAGGTTGATGTCAGCGGTGGCTGGTCGTGCCGGGACCCCATCTGCACATATGTGCCCCTTATTTGATGTTTAATGTAGGAGTGTAACAATTACATTTTTGGCGTGGTTTGGACATTTGTTGTTGAACTTTTCCACGTTTTCTAAAGCTTGGAGCAAATCGAAAATCAAATTTTGCAAAGACATTTCATTTGTTTGGCCGAAAACCTGAAATAGGTTTGGGCAAAAACTGAAAAAGAATTGTTTTCCAGTCTTCGTTTTTCCTGCAAGTTTGTTTTGGGAGAAAAGTTTGGATTGCATTTATGGATGTGGCCCTTCCGATTCAAAAATCAAAACTTGGCGACGCGCGTGTCTTCCGAAGCGATCGTTTAATGCATGGCGATCAATACTCGGTCTCGTTTCTCCTGTGTCGTTTCTTGATTCCCTCACGTTCACCGGATGCAACGTTCGCTTAATTGCTGCATATTACTCATAGCATTGCCCTTACGCGGCGTCTCCAACTGATAGGTGATCAAACCCTGATCAGTTGTTAATACGCGTTTGTGCTTCGATCCACATTTCTCTACTGCTGTAACCAGGGTTGCCAGATTGGCTCTTTTGGAGCCAAAAAAACAGAAATTTGGCTCTTTTGAGTAGCACTTGGCTCCAAAATTTTTATTTGGCTATTTGGCTACTTTTTGGCTCTTTTGCCACTTTTTCGTACCACAAATTTTTTTGGAAAAGAGTTGCGACCGGTACATTTAGCTTGTTCCCGCCACCATAAAACGAGAAGCGGGCCCCGAGACAGTTGCGCAATGCACTAATGAGCACCCAGCTGAGAGAAAGAGAAGGTGTGCAAGTGGACCTCGCAACTTGTCCCGTGCAGTGCCCAGTGAATCTGTTCCTGCTGTACACTGCATTTTTCTAAATTTCAATGTTTGAACCAGACACAAAATCCATAGAGCACAAGCACACACTGTCTCCACAACGCAGATTGATAATAACAGATATAGAATGTTTTGTAACGGCGTTGGTGTGGGGCTACAAGATTACAGACACCTTCTCAACACATTTGCTCGCTAAGTTGTAACACTTCGTACACCACATCCTGAGTAGTGTAGGCCTACTCCAGGAGCATGGTTACGAATTTTGCTTTTTTGAAGATTTTGAAACCCTGGCTGCTTTCGCACTCGGCTGTTTTACAGATTTCAATTCAACGTACTGGGCTTTTTTCAAATCGAAAAATTTGCAGCAAGTTGGAGAAATATTGAAAATCTTTGCGTTCCAATTCAAATTTGGATATTTTTATTTATTTGTTTGTGAGCAGACACGAAGTCCATAGTACGAACACACACACTCTGCAGAACGCAGATTGATACAAACAGACAAAACAGAACGTAGTACAAGGCATTGAAGCCGGCGGAATCACAGGGTAGCAGACACTTTTTACAACTGCATTGAAGACAGAACCAAGGATTATAGACACATTCTTAACACCATTGTTAGCTAACACGTAATACTTGTTGCAGCACTGCTAGGGAGTAGGGCCCTAATTCCTAGATTGGTCAAGTCTAGGTAAAATTCGAAGGCATTGTGACATGACACGCCATCGATGAAACAGACACTGCAAAGTTCATTCACTCATTCACACAGTGGCGTAGACAGAAAATTTTCATGGGGGGGGGTTTCATTCAGTAGCCTGTAATGGTCATTTGTATTTGGTGTGCACTGTTTGTGACGTCACAATTTGACGTCATATTCATGTTACCAAACCAACGTTTTGGGGAAATTTCTTGACATAGTGTGCATATTCTTCTACACGCACTCCCCTTATTTTATGTGTCATTCCACTGAATCTAAGCTATCAGCGCTCCAAGTTAGGATATCAGAGGAAAATAAACAAATAAACTACACGCTACGACACAGCATTTCATAACTGCAAAAATATCAGGCTGCGCGTTAAAACAGTGGAGTAAAACACACTCATCAATGCGTCAGAGCAATTTCAACTGCAAAGTGAGGCTGAGCTAATATTTTGTCGAATACGAGCAGTCGAGCATAGAAAGTGTGCGGCTGGACTGACTGGCGCACACCCCAGTGTCAAGCGAAATTCTGACCTATTATTGTTTGTCAGTCATTTTGCTTCTCAGAGTAGAGAAATAAAGTTTGGCTATTACTTTTTTGATGTGTGTTGTGTAAGATAAAACTTTTTGGTTAGATGTCAGATGCCCGCAACAAACTACAGTACAGGAATTTCTATAACCACTGGAAAATATTGGGCTTAGTCTCAGACCTCAATTATATTTCTTTTTCTAACCCTAATCCAAACCTTAACCCGACACATTTACCTAAAACTAAGCCCTGATAGTCAGTTTTCGCAGCGTATTTGACATGAAGAATATGACTTTGTGCGTGCGCACATGGCGTGAGGTCAGAAATTTCGCTTGACACCGGTTTGCAAGATCTAATCTTGCTAAACTACACATGAGTTGAGAATGCACACAAAGTAGGGCTACGCGAGAAAACTTTCAATTTTTGGTTATGTATAGAAGTCCAGCTAACTTTTCTTTTTCCTTTTTCCCTGCTGAGACATTTTTAAATGCCTGAATGCTTCTATGTTAAAAACAGCTGTTTTTCAGCTCGTGAAACCTGGTACAGAAATTGGTAATGCGGTCAATGCTTGCGCTGATCAGCCATAGAAGACAAAATAAAAACAATTGTTTCGGATAAACTGAACTATCGCGGAACACAATCTTAAACATGCGTAGTGGACGAAAGGTCTGCAAAACGTGGTGAGATGGTTTCTGGACGCAGACGATAACCCATATTTCCACCAAAACCTAATTATTACTTTTTGGCCTATTTACAATGTTCCTTGAAATTTGCATACAAATTCATTCTGTGGTATTTTGCATTAAGTCGACAAATTAACAAACAAAAAGTATGCAAAAACAATCAATCTCCTTTGTGCATGCAATAAAGTTTTTGTAAAATGTCAAGTTCAAGGGGGGGGGTTAACCCCAAACCACCCCCCTTGCGTACGCCCTTGCATTCACAGAGTAAAATGCGATTATATTGTTCAAAGAATAGTGACGAATACCAAATCTGACTGCAGCAAAGCACGTAGCCATACGTTGTTAGATTTTCTGCATCTTTCGAGAAACAGGTACGTGTATTAGGCCTAATTGGGTTTGAAACCCTATTAGGATTGTTCGAGCTTGAATAACATCCATTCTGTTCATGCCGTGGTGCACAGTGACAGCACAGGACCCACAAATCGTATGCCATCAGAAAAAGGTTAGGAACCATTGTTGCATGGTTTCTTATGTTTAGGTTGTGGAGATTTTGCGATATTTGCTGTGTTTTGCTTATACTACTGTAGCTAAGCTAGTATACCATAACATAGTGAAGAAGTGTGATTGTCGGGTAGATTTTTTAATTTTCAAATCAAACACTATTTATGAAAAATAATGTAGTTGTACACATTTTCTGGCTACATTACTGTTGAAAATCCCCAGCAGAAAGCCGAGGAATAAATAGGTATTTGCAGACAAGAAACAACCAAAACATGTCGGAAAAATGCCAGAAATTTGAATTTAATTCAGAGGTGACGACGACATAAAAAAAAATTTTCTGCAAAATGCACAAATTTTGAAATCTCGAGTCTCGGTCTCGCATTTCAAGTGTCGAGTCTCAGAGTTTTTGATGAAGTCTGGGTCTCGAAGGTCACGGTCTTGACTACATCACTGCCAAGGGGCACCTGGACCATGGTCACCATATCTCATTTGATACTTTGCTGCCGCCCATCTTGCCAATTTTGCAAACAGGTCATACTACGGTTGAGTGAACACGGTGACGTCATCGTCGAAACGCAAACAAAATTGAAATAGCTGGTATTTGGCTGCTTATCTTCCATTTTGGCTCCTTTCAGAACAGTTTGGCTGCTTCAGGTTGAAAAAATCTGGCAACCCTGGCTGTAACGTCCTTTCAGTGTGGTATGGCCATAGGCGGATCCAGGGGGGAGCTAAGGGGGCTGAAGCCCCCCTAAATGTTTTCAGATACCTTTTTTGGTCGATGGTTCCCGACACAGAAACGACCATTGGGGTGATTTTTTTGTATAGCCCCGCGAAACCTACGAATTAACTTTATTCACGATGATTGTGTACAATTCGGAAAACAGCATTCGCGATACAAGGCCATTTTGTCATTCATTGTCTTGTCACAGCAGTGTTGTGAAGTGTACTTCATCTTTCTCACAGTATAGTGAACCCGTAATGGGAATTGACTACTAAATATTACTGAAGTCTCCCCCTAACCTTATTGGCTGGATCCGCCCCTGGGTGAAAACGGGGATTTGCCCCTCCCTGGAAATTGGGACTAAGAACCAAAATTTTCTAGAAAATTTGACGTCAGCAGCTCAATTCCGATTAATTCATTTAATTCTTGCAATGACCGTTTATTTGCCTGCACGGCACTCACACTGCACAAGAGCCAGGTTTACTGTTCTGGTGTCATGCAGTGGCGAGCTTGCAGTTCACTCATGTCCGCTCCTTTCCCTGGAGGGGTAGGTTGCCAAACTTGCGAGAGGACTGTTCTACTGTTGGTTTTCATTGCGTAGCAATAAAATGGCAACAAATCTTCTAATGTTCACTTCAAGTTACGATATTAGGCGTTTTGCCGCATGTGACTGCTGAACGCAGACATCTTGACAGGTGATGCAGCGAGACAATGACAACTGATTGCGTTAAGCAGGTTCGCCGGAGAGCGGTGGCATTGCCCCCCTTACCCTACAAAACAGGGACAACGGGGGCAAAAGTGTTTCTTTCATAACAGCATCATAGGTAATTTTATGATTTATCAAGATCGAATTGAAACAAATTTTCTACAGCTTCTATTATTATTTTTGAGGTCAACATTGTTGTTGAACAGTAGCAAGCATAGTTGGTAACGATTTTTTTTGTTTTTTGTAAGTTTTCATTGCCCTCGAAATTTTTACTGCCCCCTCTGCCTTACCGATGTTCCGGCGTCCCTGCCTACGGTGCAACACTTCCAAAATTGCGTTACCGCGATATAGGTCGCGTTTCGTACAAAAAAAATTAATGGATGAGAATTTGGTCAATGACTCACTGCAAACTTCACGTTTCCCGCTGTGACGTGGAAAAATATTGTCTGATCATTTTTAATGCCCTTGTGATGCAACAAACACCTTCCAAGGCAAAGTGCCAGCATATTAATTGCTTTCGAGTTTTTTAGTATGTTTGTCTCTACGTATACCCCAAGCGTTTTTTTGGGGGGAAGGAAGGTTGTGCTTGTTTTGGAAATACTATACCTTTTTTTCGACCTTCAAGTTATTTTCTATGGTCAAATGACTTCGATAAATCAACACCATTTTGTTTCAAATAGTTTGTGAGTGATAGCTTGCCACTGATGGACAGGTATTTTTGTAAAGAAATTTCCCAATTTTGGCTGACAATCGTGATGTGCAGGGGCGTAACGAGGTTAGATGGCGCCTGGGGCAAGAAACAAGTTTGGCGCCCCCATGTTCGAACCTGAGGTCTTTCGGAAGCAAATGTAGTGTTTTGAAAAAAGTGCTTATCACATTGTTGTGACTTTTTGGCCCCCAGCAGTGATTCGGCGCCCG
>Ga0210059_1017284_pt1 | contig 10305 bp, 8 predicted proteins | sample Ectturendosymbi2_FD_188042 | JGI IMG/M metagenome (GOLD analysis project Ga0210059, IMG submission 188042) | Ecteinascidia turbinata endosymbiont from Florida, USA - Sample 2 (SPAdes) (version 2) | ecosystem: Host-associated > Tunicates > Ascidians > Unclassified | place: Key West, Florida...
GCTTAAAACAATTTGATTGAAAAAGTAGGCTGTCATTTTTGCCAGGTGATCCTATGATTTTGACTACAACAAAAAGTGGTTCCATATACGACATATATATATAGAAGTAATTGTAAATATTTTTATCAGAAGCACTCGCGACCCCTGAAAAAAAGGCAAACGACCCCCACGCGGTCTCGAACCTCCAGGTTGAAAACCACCGATCTAGATTGAACTTAATTCAGGTTTGAACACCTTTTGCTGAAAATCAATTCATGGTGAATCCACGAAGAAAGATATATACTGGATTTTAGTAAGTACAAACTCAAGTAGTAAAGATGAGTTCTCTGTAGAAAATTTTCGGAGCTTTGTAAACCAAAGTCCTTGATCTTGCAAATCAAATCACATTTACTAAACGGCTTAAGGTTTACCTGTTTAAATAAATCCATGTGCAGATTTTTCCTGGCTTGCACAAAAAAATACTCCCAAGAAAGTTTTAAGCACGACTTCAGTGAAAACTAACACTAAAAATCAAATAAGTGGCGTATTTCCTGCGGATAAGAAGAGTTTCTCGGTTATCAGTTCGATAATATAAGGATTGTTGTTAAATTTCCAAACGCGACGCAATTTCAGAACATCACAAGGTGGCGTTCGTCACCACTGAGATATACCCTCCGCTGAGGCGAACGACAGCTTTGTTTAACCGAGATCCATTTCTTGAGGGCGAAGCTAATAGCCAGTGGTGTAGGAGGCAGGGGTGCACGAGCACCCCCAAAGTCTTGGTTTGTCGAAAATCCAGACAAAATTCCTGAAAATCCGGCCAAAATTGCGCCAAACGTTTGCAAAAAAACACATGAAGACATTTTTAAAAAGTCAAACCAAATAGGGTCTTCACCGATCTTGGTGGGAGAAGATTTGTAGGCAAAGTTGCACAAAAACGTTTCCGGCAAGTTGGGGAAAATTCGGGCAAAAATCCTTCCCATCCCCAAACACTTGCCTGCTCCTACACCTATGCCAACAACTGCCATCTTCCAAAGTTTGCATATGCGTTCGTACAGCCTATAAAAATTGTCAGCGTGAGCAAATGTTTCTGCGAAATTTATTCAGAAAAATAGTCAAAAACTACAACAAAACAATCAAAGAAAAGCAGAGCTGGCGGAAAGGTCCATGGGTTAAGTATGCACAAGAAATTTGCCTTAGGTTTTGTTCGGCGCTGGAGAGTCATTCATCCGAACAATAAGAAGTGTTTGCAGCCTGAAAGGAAATACGGCATACTAAACACATCCGAAGTAACGAGGCAACAGCAACACACGCACGGTAAAATCAGCACTTAAGTACCGCAGGTCAACGCATAGTTAAAAAACGACACGGACACTTGTGTGAGTTCAAGGACAGTTCAATACAAAAGTAGAAAAGAACACATCTCCGAAATGATAAAGTCACAGTCACAATGAGATTCAAGATAATCACGAGGTCGGCATTTGGTCAGCTTATAGGTAAAACTGCAAAACTGTTTGGCCAGGGAATAACAGCATTATAAAATGCTGTCATGAGTAGACAGCGAGAAAAAGGCAAAAACGGATAGCTTTGTAAAGATGTCCAATCTGTTAACATAAGGTTTCCAACGTAAACGAAAAAGCAGCACCAACTTCGTTTTCATGAGTGATGAAATACAACAAAGGTGAAGCTTATCAGATGCCGCTTATGTGCGCTTGAGCTTCCGGAACGACGCTCCGCTTTAATTGATCGCTTTGCGCGGTTTGGTCGTTGGTTGCGTCACAAAATTGCAGCAACTTCGGTCAGCATTTGAGGGTAGTCATGCGTGACAGGCGGTAGAGCGAAAGCGTCTGGGCGAGGAGTTGCATAACTCATTGACGTCACATCCATGGCCACTTCACCATGATCAGTTGCGTCGGTTCCGGTAAACGTCATCAGACCGAAAGAAGCCGACGACTGGTCTTTCAAGGCAGCTTCTACTGTTGAGGCGGTGTTGTTGTTGGAGTTGGCATTGAAGCACACCAGATTGTCCAATTCCGGTGCCAGAGCAAGTTTAGCTGCCATACCTTCACTGTTAGCGTGGGCCACAGCGAGCGAAGAAAGCGATGCGGTCCTGCTGGGGCCTGCTCCAAAACTGCGACGGTCCAAAGTCAGCTTGGGGAAGAGTTTCTCCGTTATCGATTCGATAATACAAGGATTGTTGTCCAGTTTCAAACGCGGCGGAGGCATCGCTCTTGGTTGCCGCTTGGGCCTAGCAAAAAACATGCTGCTGGTGAAAAAAAATTTTCAACCAGGAAACGAGTTAACCAAAAATGTTCTTGCAACCAAGCGTAGCATCAACGAACCAGACAATGTCTCCCTTCCAAACCACTAGATCATGCTATTTGTGCTCAATCACCTCTTCAGTTTCTGTTGCTAAGCACAACAAAAGTTGTTTTTTTTATCTTACAGTCATGGCGGTGATGATGATGGAGAAAAGAAACTCTAAGCACGTTTGATAAAAGTTTTTACCTTTCGATTTCGCCATGTATTGTCGAAGGTTAAAATTGAAAGTAGTAAGTGGTAAAACTATCCAACTATAATGTATTTTCCTTCACATTCAATGGAGTAACTTCAGTGGTGTATTTAACTTCTTGAAATGTTTCGATAAAAATCACTACTTCGCGATGAATTTGTTGCATAAACAACAGGACTCAAATACAAGGCATCACTCAGATGATAAAAAACAAAGGATAAGCTACACGTGGCCTTGAAACGAAACGTACAGTAGCATGAAATAACAAGCCGTGAATGACCAAAGGTTACGGCAAATGACCCAAGTTAGCTGAAGACAAACAGGCGTCGGTGCACTCTAATCTTTTCATTAGAAAGCAATATTTAGTCAGGATATCCTTGGTATTCTGTAATGATTAATCCAGCGACGCGGTAGGCTACTTACAGTGCCTCGATAGAGCAAATGTACGAGTTTTTGTGACGTAGAAAGTTGTGCTACGGTTTGTTATAAGAACCAAATTTGGTTGCTGTGAAAAACTAACGCGGTAGGGCGCATCTTGCTTTGAGCAAAAGGCGTTGCAGGAAAGCAGGTTTCAACTTGAGACTTGCTTGCCGTTCACCGAGTGCAGCTGTAATCATTTTTTTTTTAACCGTTCTCTCATGGATGTAACCCCACAATACAGAAACTACTGCAGTCTAGAAAAGTTTTTTTCACATACAACCAACGCCGGTTTTACAACCGAACTCACAAATTTAAAATATTTTGATGTAGTTTAGCTTTGGGAAATGAAGTAAAGCCATCAAGAAAATTGCCACTGAGCACATCAAAAGTGTGATCTAAGAACGCCAACCCTATTTCGTCAAAACAATTACAGTAGGATTGGATAAATGGAAGGGAAAAGTCACAGACAGATCGATTAAGAAGGACACACTACTAGTATACCAACCTTCCTCTTCTGACGCGAGTACCAGTGAATCGAGTCTGTGGTTCAACTGTATCAAAAAGACGCAAGAGAAGATCAGGGTCCCCGGTGTGTATTACCGCTTTGTTTTGTCGCTCACTGTTACGCGGAGACACACCCCCGCCCTGGCCACACCCTTCCGTATGGGAAGGCTTGCCTTCTTCCTGAGGGCTAACTGGCCGGATGTCTGAAGAGAAAATAAAAGTAATGAAAGCATAAAGAAAAGAAAACAAAACTATTTCCTTTACGTCGTGAGCTCTACGCATCGGTTCCGCCCAAAAGAAAATTGCGCAGCATTGTTGGCGTAGTACACAGACAATAGGTGACCACTAGATGCAGCAAAGCGTTTTCACAAAATTGAGGAATATTTTCATTGCAGGCAACCGAAGCAGACTTTCAAAATCTACCACCAGTAGAAAAACATACCTGGTAAAGTAGCAAATTAAGTTTGAACAAGTCTGTCTATTGCAAACTACGGGGCTTTTCAATTATATCTTTTAAAAGTCACGTACATGCCTTATCGTTGCCCTTAGGGTTTTTTTCACTTGCAGTCAATTGATCAACGGAAAAAAATATTACAGTGAACATGTAATACTTCATGCAATCGTCATAAAAACTGTCAGATAATGCAAACCACAAAAAAGGATTTACATTCGGGACCGTTTGTGAATACTTCTTTAGGAAAGAAGTGGATTATTGGCATTCTTTGTAAAAATAGTTTTATCCCCAAAGGCGTTCTTCTCGTGCACACAATCCTCATGTAAATAAAGAACCAAATAAAAAACAGTGCCTATGCGAAAATAAAAAAGTATTTAAACATATAATTAAAATTGCGTACACCTACTGCCTAAAGCAACGTCCCACTCTGCAGAGCAACACGACCCCAGTTGAGAACAAGACAGAAATTGTTCACCAACTGCAGCGCACCAGTTTTCTCTGCTACTGTTGTTCGAAAAATGACATGAGCAGATGTAAGTCCGTAAAATTGTTTTCATTCGATTTCATGCGGTTATTCCAGACCACAATATTGACAGGGAGAATGACGTATGCAATTGCCAGAAACATCTGAAAGAATTGACTTTGCATACACCGTTATGTTTTTGCAAAGTTTTATGTAAGAATCTACCAAACCGTGAGCAAGGCTGCTGCGCGGTATCTTCTGCTGAAAAGCATGACATTGTTGAGCATCATTGTCACTGGTTTTCCTGTGGTGTAATGACTGACTGGAGTGTTGTAAAAACCAGTCAAGTGGTAGACTGGTTATTATCAACTAGCTTAGTGGTCGGCAAACTGTAGGCTTCGACCCGATTGTGGGCCGTTCAGCACTTTTTATTGGGCCGTGCCACACTTACTGCTGTGGGCCGCGTGGTATATAAGAGCTACAGTCCTGCAACAGTTGCCTGGGCTAAAACATAGGCTACTGAACAAATATGGAGCACTGATTATTATTTAACGTTAACAAAGCGTTGTTTTTGTCATTATACGGCTGGTGACATTAACACTGCATTGTTATGAAGCAGGTAACTGAATACAGCGTACGTTCGAAATTGGGCCTTCAAAAATAAGCATGGGCCTTTATTTACGACTGAAATTGTCATCATAACGAAGGTTTGCCGATCACCCGAAAAAGCACTTTTCAAACTGTCACGGGTACTTGTGTAAGTAAAAAAAATGTTACAGGAGTTACATCTTTCTTTTTCAAATAACGACTGTTTTCTCAAAATTCATAGCAGACTAAGGCGGAAAACAAATTTAAAAGACAAACCTGCAATATCGTCTAAAAGGCCTTGTCTGAACAACGGCTGCACCGGCGGCAGGACGCAGTAGGGAGAAGGGTTCAGCTTGTTTGGTTCTTGCCAGAAAGATGGCGGAAGAGCACGAAGTCGCATAGGAAGCGGGTCTGCAAGCAACAGAATGCGTTTGTTTTAAGCCGCATGATTGAAATGGGCTGATTTTCTTCGATAACGTTCCAGAGTTATGAGCGCGAGGGGATGAAGATGTCTTGGCAGTTTGACGAAATCAGTCTACACATACCGTCTGATGCGGCGTTCTTCAAAATACTCCTGAAGGCTCTACAACCAACGTGTGTAGTTTACATGAACCAACATAGTTCAATACAGATCACATGAGCGTGAAAGCGGGAACCTCGTGAGCCATTTGTCTGGATCACATTTGAGAATGACATCACCGAGGCTTTGACTGCCATCGTTCCGTGTCTTAAACCAACCACACATTCAAAAATCGGACTTCGTGACTGTTTCGTGACTGGTTACCCCTCCTGCTAGTTTTGACCAACCAGAGGAAATTGTACGCAAATCTGAAAAATTGTTGTAAGAGATTTGGGTTTTAGGCAGCCCAAAAATTGAGCTTGCGGTTTAAAAAGCAAAGCACCAGTAGACTTTGGGACAGCAAATGCTGCAATTGCAAGCTTTTGTTGCAATGCACTTGTGTGGCAATTTATGATACACTTTGTAGAAATATCAAGAACCCTATTTCGCTGGAAAATTGTATCTAACTGGGGTGGCAAAAAGTGCGGACAACGAACGAAGGTGTGAAATTCCGAAAGTTGGCAACAGGTTTGCACGAAGCCTTGTACTATGAACAAGCCTAAGAAAGAGCACGGGGCTTTACTGGCATTGCACGGATGTGGAAGTTTCGCACAGCGGATGGCTGATATTGCAGTCACTTGAGCGAAAGACGTGAACGAAACCACTGCTTTTACCAACTTCGATCGCATAACAAGCAATTCGCTCACTGTTACGCCAATTTGGCAAAAAAATATAGAAAACAGTTTAGGGTCAGCAACACACGAGGAAGCAAGCAAGAGCGCGCACCTTCGTAACCACTTTGCGAAAAAAAACAGTGACCTGAAAATCTACTTACCGAGCTCGCGAACGCAGACGACTTGGCTACAAAAGGAGCTCATTTGCGCGGGTGGGGCCGCTGCCAAGCGGAAAATAAAACGCACAAATGCTGTTTACGGAGATATCTGCGTTTGGCGCAAACTTTGCTAGAACATTTTGCGCCACCAGCGGTTTGAAAAACGGACGTCTTTTAATCTTTCGTGAAGGAGGGCAGGGAACTCAGGGCTTAATTAAGATTCCTCTTTTTATAGAAGACACATTAGGCAAAACGGAATGGCGGGATGGTACTTTTGTGTAATCGCTTGCCAATTTTTACTAAAATCAATCAAAACCTTTATAGAAATTACCAATTCTGTCTGTGAAATATCGAAAATCAAATCAGGAATTTTCCAACTTTGAGAAAAATTGGTACCAACCGACGTTCTTCCGAAAATCGCTTCTGATGTTTCTTTTTTGGAAAAAGTACCGCTAATTCCACTATACGGCAACTTCGGCCTGGATTTTTGCATTGAAGTACTCTGCTACTACACGCGATTTAAATAACAAACACTTCGACTCAGTCAAGCATGGAAAAAAGGTTGCACTTTTTGATTTTGTCAGTTCCATCGACATCGTATTTACCTACTAAGCACAACGTTCAAATTAACATCGATTGCTTTTGTGCTACAACAGATATAAGCGGTTAGTGTAAAAAATAATGAAGAGGTTTGCTTTGAACTTATCAGTAAACGGCAAACTAATCTCGATAAAGAAAAAGGCTGTTTGTCTAGTTCCTTTTGTCGCCATGAAAAGAACCGTTGTACAAAGTTTGAAATTCGCTTTCTATTTCCGGGAGTCCCTTTGTTCACGGTCGCCGTCACGAAAGGAAAATTGTTTTCGTTCTACTGTAATAATACTCACATAGCCTGGGAAGGCAGCTGACCCAGTGGCGTAGCCAGGCCAAAATTTTGGGAGGGGACAAATAGTTGATCTTAAGCGAGCAACAGCATTTGGTTCGGGACACCGGCTCTCGAAGCACAAAACGACAAGACATGCTAGACATTGGGGGGCATGACCCCTTTGGCCCTTCCCGGTTACGCCTATGAGCTGACCTCTTTTAGGGTGCGGCTTCTTCGGCGGAGCTGGCACAACAACAGCTTTTGCTTGATCATCTTTTTTCGGCGCGCCGGCTGGGTCGCTTTGGCGAAAAAATTTCTTGCCTTTCTTGGTCGTCACGATTCGATGACTTCGCTGTTGCCCCTTGCAACTTGATGACCTGCAGGAGCATTTACCGCTTTAAATGCTGATCTGTGCAAGCAATGCAAACTAGGCAATCCCTGATCTTAATGTAAGGCTTCTACACCTGAGCTCTGCAAATGTTTACAAGGACATCAGAATGTTGTTTATCATTGCCAACTGTTTGCACAGCACTACAAGTAACTATTGACGCTCTCGGGACGTAAAAAATACCTTCGACAAGAAGAATCTCCGCCCTTGCATCTAACAAACGCTCGCCTCTTGGCGTTTGATGGACTATCAAGATGTCTGAGAAACTTGAAGCACAAGTGGTTTAAATGGAAACAAAAAAATACCCTATAAGCGACAACATCACAGCAAGGTCGTCGTTTTCAATAAATCGATGCCGCTGACTCAGCAGGGCATCTTCCAAATGACCTCAAAACATTTTGCAACAATCTGAAAGTAGACAAAAATTAAATATTAAACGAAAAATTTTTATCTGCCCTGTTTTCGAATCAGAGCACTACAGCGATTCATAATCGCAAAAACAAACTTTTGGATGTTGACGAAAGTGTAAAACAGCATCTAAGTTTATCGCGTTAAGGCCAGTAAACATTTTGCGTTTCAGACAGCGAAGAAACGTTTTAGCTGGTGAGGAACTAAAACGTGGCATGCTGATTCCAATACAATGTAGGTACGTCAACAGGTTTCACCCACAACTGCGAAAATACGCTAAAGAAATAACATTATTCAGGGTTTTTAAGGATACTGTTAGGTGCCCGGTATGGTCTTGTAGGGACCCGATTTCTCTGATTCTAGGGATCCGATTTTCTTTGATTCTAGGAGCCCGATGATAATTTTATCTGATTCTAGGGACCCGAATCGGTTCCCTAAAACACCTTAAAAAAACTGCATTATATGTTGTCCGCCATACAAGTATAATGTTTTCAAACAACAAAATTTATCGTCTCAGAAGTAAACATTAGATGCATTTCATCTTTGCTTTTCAGCGCCTTCACGAATTTATATGAAAAACTAATGTGTTTTACATGCAATCCACAGGTAACTCACTAAAATTGAACAGCGCCAGATTTTTTGTCAGAAACCTCGCAACTAAACTTCTAAATAAAGCTAAAAAACAAACCGACAGCTTTGTTGAGATATACACAGCATCCTATCCGTTTGGTCAAGGCACTGTAATTTTAAAGCTTTCTCAACCAGTGACATGGATTAATTTGTCTGTTGCCTGCAGTTTAAACGATTTATCGCCTGTTCTCAAATAACGTTTTACGCTTGGAACATTCCAGTTTTTATTCATCATTGACAAACTTTCTATTACAAAGGACGACAATTTTTGTTGAGGTGATGGCTAAAAACGATTTAAAAAGAAACAGAGTTTCGTTGTTTAACAACGTTAAAAATGTTTCTATTTGCACTACTGTTTGTTGGCAACATTGAGAACGGCTTAGTTTTAAGCTTCATCGAAATCCCGAATTTAAACATTTCCCCTCAGCAACCAACAACACCAACCTATGCTCGTCAGCACTTCAGATGGGAATGGGTCTAATTTAAACCTTCTAAATGCTTAAATTTTTGCGTGAAAACGAAGCTCACAAAAGAAAGATGATTTTTGGAGCGAACTTTTGGAGCACTGTGGTGTGAAACGCCTATCGAAGATAGCTGTAGCATTTCTTAAAATCCAGTGAATAGCTGCAGTCCCGATATTAGTACCGCATTAGAATTTGCAAAAATTGCTTAGTGGCTGTATACCTCGAACAGAATCCATTTTTCACACTGTCAGTGATCTCTCTCTAGAGAAAAACCATTACAAGCCTGACCTACAACGCAAAGCCGATTCAAAAGCTCTCCGAAAACAAAACAACAGGATAATTTTGGCGACCATAAAACTAGCTGAAAAGTAAACTTCACACAAAGCAACCTTGAAGATCCAGCTCGGCCAGGGATTTCAGGTGCGTTGCCGCATTCATCAACGTCAGCTTGTGTCGACGTTTCAGAGCCACACACCGATTCGTCATCGTCGCTCGAAGTGGCACAGGTGGATGAAGACGAAGATGACAAACTGCAAGCTGCCACTCGTTTGCCCCCGGACGGCGGTCGTCCCGCAGACGGAGGCCGAGCAGCAGCAGACGTTTGCTGTACTCGCGATTCAGGCCGACTGGATTCGCGAAACGTCGGCAGGCCGCTGCTGGTTGGAGGACGGGTTGCCATCGACGAGGCCAAGGAAAAATACGCTGAATCGTCAATCGAAGATTCCGATTCGTTGAGTTCAGCAAGTGGAGCTGTCAATTCGCAATCTCGACCAGGTCGTTTCGGTGGCGACGGAGATCGCGGAGTGACGCAAGGTCGAGGCGAATCCAAAGTAATATCGAAGTTTAGGCTGGACGGGCTGGTTACGTCATGAATCTCGGGAACAGGTGTTGAGTGGCGAGGGTTTGCGCTTCCCAACGCTGGACTATCAGGACATTCCAACTCGGCCTGGCTGTTCTGCTTGCGCACATTATTTACCATTGCCAGCCAGGCCGCGGTCAGCTCGTCTTTGGTCACGTCAAAGGTTTTGCACTCGTCGGTTGCAGTGCCGTTTAGAGACGAAGCGACCAGACGAACAAGGTTTGCTGAACTCAGTTTTTGCACGGTGTCTGAACGTCCCGCGATGCTACTCTGCTGATTTTCGGGCGTGGATGAGTTGCTGCGCGACTCGGGCTTAGGTCTCTCTTCTACGTTCGCTTTTTGTCGCCTGTGAGCCTTGGACGATTTCGCCTCGGACATTTTAC
>Ga0210059_1017285_pt1 | contig 10304 bp, 5 predicted proteins | sample Ectturendosymbi2_FD_188042 | JGI IMG/M metagenome (GOLD analysis project Ga0210059, IMG submission 188042) | Ecteinascidia turbinata endosymbiont from Florida, USA - Sample 2 (SPAdes) (version 2) | ecosystem: Host-associated > Tunicates > Ascidians > Unclassified | place: Key West, Florida...
GTTATTGCAGAGGTCCCTACTAGTTGAGGGGTCAACCTAGTTATTGCAGGAGCACAGGTCGGTCTCCCAACTAAGCAACCTGACGTCTTGAAGTTGCCAAGCCAAAGCAAGGCAAATAAAGGCTCTCACCACTTTGCCCGCTAATAACTCTCCAGTAGTACTCTAAGTTGACTGCTTCTTTCGGTTATATTCAGATATACAACAAAAACGCCAATACACTTGGGCGTGAAGTCAGAAACACGTAACGTAACGGTTGGATGTAGAGTCGGAATTTGAATGACGACGAACAAAATCGTTGGGCATTTGAATGCGCCACAGGAAACAGCGATCGACTGCTGTCATGTAGGTTTGCAGGCTATCGCGTCGACGGTCGGACTGTTCGCAAACAAGCACATCACGTTGAATCACGAATGGAATATTACTGGGAATTACGCAGTAAGAATGCACAAAACATTAATAAACAAACAGAGAGTCCATGGTCCACCGAATATACAACTTCTCCAATGCGACAACTGTTGCACATGCATAGAGCAGAAATAAAAACAACTAAAAACAACATTTAATAATGGAACGTGTGCTACAATCAATCGAAGGCTGAACCTGTTGGTTGTTAGAAAGCAAAGATATTCGAAGCTTAACACATGATTGTGGACAGATCAAGTCTTCTTCTATATCAAGCCTGCTTCTAGATTTCGTTTTCCTGGCAACCAGAGCGCTGTTTTCGAGGTTTATCTCGCAAATGTACGCAATTTCAACAATACAAGACCGTGGCCCGTCAAAAATCTCTCCGTGGCCCACAGGTTGAGAAACCCTGTCCTACAATAAAAACACAGTTGCTTTTTCTGATCTTGAGCAATACAGCTGCTTTGTTAGTGTTTCTATTCAGTCATTCAGAAATCAGATTGCCATTGAATACACTAGTTGCGCAAGTTTTCACTGCTCCCATGCTAAGCAAATCAAAGAAAATTTGATGAGCTTAAATAATAAGCAAAAGTCACTTTGCCATATGGCAACCACATAACTCTACCCAAGGAGACAAAGAGTAAGCAAACAGCAAGAAAAGGACAGAGCAGCGTTTGGGTCTAATGTCTGATGCCTTAGATTAGTAGTTCATGGTCTAGCCAACCACGCGGAGTCTTATTGCTTAGTTTGATGGTCACAAACTGCTCAGGAGAAAGGTCTTTCTAAAGATTGAAAAGAATTAAAACTGAATTAAAGGATCACAACATTCCACGACAGGTCGTCCAACACTATGCATTTGGTGCATTAAAATGACAAACTTGGCAAACAAATTTTAATGAAATCCTACTGTCGATAATTTTGTTATGAAGGCCAGGACTAAACCCTTTTAATTGTTTTCTGTGCTCTGTTCAGTCTGACTTGATTCGATGATTGTAGCTTTATATTTCTTAACAAGTATTTCAATAATGACAGCATAAGGGAAGTTTAAGCCTCACATCCTTTCGCGCGACGGTTTCGTTGCATTCGATTCTTTGCAATCTGGAGAAGTAACAAACAATCGAATCGTGATCCTAGATGTTGCAACCATTTGGGATGTTTTACTTGACGTGTTTTGCTCGTGTGTGCAAGATTTTTACAGCCCTTGTCCTTACTGCCGCTACATATATGTTTAGTGTGTTTGGTTTTTAGGAAATTGTATATTTTGGGTGCTACTATTGAGCACAGCGAAAAAAAAGAGATGTAAAGTTGACGTAGGCCATGTGTTTTTTCAAAAATTTAACCGTGACGTTTTTGTTTGTCTCCCTTGTCGAAATTACAATAGTGTTCCCGCCAGCCAAGCATGCATTAGGGGAAGGTGGGGTACAGTCGACACTTTTTTGCATTTTCAACCACTGCTACTTTTCTTCAAGTCCAAAAAAGCTCAAAATTTGTCACAGAATAAAGCAACCCTATACACAGAATATCATGACAAAACATGAAAACAACGCCTTTCAGAAGAAATTTTACAATTAATTTAAAAAGGGTACTTTTTCTGTCGAATGTGCCCCATGCATGGGGCACACTCGACATGAGCATGGGGTACACCTGACCGGTCAATAAAAAGTTGGGTTGCATGCATTGCATAATGTTCACGTGATATCCTATGTAAAATAGGCACTTGCTGACTGCTCTCCACATTTTTCATATTCTAATTACCCGCTATCACTGCATGGCAAAACAAATTTTTATGGTTACCAAACATTAAATGAAACTAATGCAGTATGCTGAAATTCATGATTCACCATACAAATACAATGTGCCTCTAGGCATATAATAAACCTAAATATGCTCATAGATTGGAATTATTCTGTACTGCATTCCAATATAACCCCTCAAGCTGTATCTTGTTTAGACTGACCTAGTGGTAATGTGCTGAGTGTGCCCCATTTTTTTGTCCGATGTGCCACATGCATATCTAAAAAATAAAATGAAGTACCAACTCAACTTAAAAAGAATTTAAAAACTGGCATTATAAAATAATGTAGCACTGCCCTGACTACAACGTCACAAAAACTCAGAACAGAAGATGTTGATTAACGTGGGCAAAACTCAAATCCAAATGCAATTTTATAAATTACTTTTGGGTAGCAAAAACACAACTTACTCTCTAACTCGTAACAACGGCTGCCTATCAAGAAAAATTCACTTTAGTACTACGGCTGGTATGAGACTAAATCACCATGGAAACTTTAACATTCAACGTTTTCAACTTTTTGAATAAATAAAAAAAGGTGACTGTGCCCCTAGTCCTACTGTGCCCCACCTTCCCCTACACTATTCCGAGTCATTGAAGGCTTTTGCGCCTAAAGTAAGAACAAGCGCAGTCATCGTGGGGCACTCGCAGTAAGGATCTACAAATTTTTTGAGCGTACTTTTAGAGCAGGGATTCCCAACCTTTTGTTTCCCATGTACTCCTTAAGCATTCCGACACACGAGCAAGTACCCTTCAGCATTTCGACAGATGAACAATGAACATGTACCCCTAAAATCTGGTATTTTTATCATGGTTATTCATAGATATATTTAACAAAAAACATGTGATTTTGATATATGTATAAATATTTCGAAATAAATATAATGTGACTATATTTTTTCTCTTATATTGCTAACCTCAAATGCACCCCTTCAGATAGGCAAATGTGCCCCTGGGGTACATGTACCCCAGTTTGAGAACCCTGTTTTAGAGCGTCAGTATCGTCATTTTCGGGCTAGCGCTTTACTGTTTTCCCTAGTAACAGTTGGAGGTGGTAAATTACAATTGGATTAGCCTGGGGGCATCGCATCGGCTAAATCCGGTGTCAAGCGAAATTTCTGACCTATTATTGCTTATCAGTTATTTTGTTTCTCAGAGTAAAGGAATAAAGTTTGGCGATAACTTCGTTGATGTGTGTTGCGTAAATTAAAACTTTTTGGTTAAATGTCAGATACCCACAACATGCTACAGTACGGGAATAAGTATAACCACTGAAAAATATTGGACTTTGTCTTTGACCTCAATTAATTTTCTTTTTCTAACCCTAACCCCACACACTTACCTAAACACTAAACCCAAAGCCTTAATCATTAGTTTTCTAAGCGTATTTGATATGTAGAATATTACTCTGTGCATGCCCACATGGCGTGAAGTCAGAAATTTTGCTTGACACCGGTTCTGGGTATACTGAAGGATTTAAGTGTAGCAGATAACAGAGCTATGCTGATTCCAGAAATGAGTCAAAACCATTCTTTGACGAAGTTTGTTCCAAACGGAGAGGTTCATGGGATGGCATTCTTTCTGCTTTCGTGCTTCAATGGCCACGTTGTACCGTCCACTTCCATTATTTCTGCTGTATAGCGAACCGCCTGATATGCTGCAGCTCGTGCGACATGAAAGAGGAGGCGAGGGGCAAAGGTGAAACGCGAGGACAATCTACAAGCAGATAGCAGTTTTAACGGTTTGCAAAATATGCTATTTCTTGTCTCTTCCCTTGCCCAAGTTGCAAAACATCAAATGACGGTGCTCAGCAGGTTCGGCGTTCATATCTGTACAAATTTCTTCTGGATCGAGTTAAATGTGTATAAAGTTTACATCTCGCAAGCGACTTTTTTCGTGGCGGTTGCTGCATATATCCAATATTGTATTTAAAAACATGCCCCCTTGTGATTTTTGGCCCCCCCTGCTGCGACATCCTGGCGAGAGGCCTGTCTGTCATAAGAGACCTGTGGAAGGTTTTGATCAGCTTCAGTTTGCTGAAGCTCCTTTCAGTGCTGAAAACAGTATCGGGGACAGTTTAGCGTAATCCGAAGTGCAATAAATACGTTAGGATAAACTTCTTAAAGACTTGTCTTGAGAATAGAGCTGGGTCGTAAATAATTGTCATTTAAATAACGGCGACTATTTGGAGATGTTGTAATGAAACGCAAATGTTAGCAAAAATTTGCAGGAAATCAGAATCAAGTCTATCGTTCAGTTATGAAAACACTGTTACCGAAGGAACAAACCTGAGACCGATCCAAGCAGTGCGCAGCGATGAACGTTTTCTTTCATTAGCGTTGAATGAATTTTGCTTGAAAAGCATGCGCATCGTGCTTTTAACTGGCCGAAATACGAAGGCTATGCATAAACCTTCCTGATGTCTAGACTTGTCAAGCTCCTGGTGCATGGCACATGTTTAATTTATCTCAAGTAGACTATGAATGTTGACAGATATATACCAAGGGGGCCTACGTGGACACAACATGGTTAACTAACTGGAATACTCTGTTTTGGGACAAGCTTAGCAGTGATTTCTGAATAAACTCTTCCAGCTACACTATTAACTCCATCTTGCTTTCTGAACAGCAGGCTGCGCATATGTGTAACTTTGGCCGGAAGCACCAAAGGTATCTTGCTGCTATGCAGTATAAAATAAAAGAAGACTGCCTGAGCTGGCCATAATAAATTTTTTCACAACAATCACTACACAAAATACGTTGATCAGGTGTAGGGGAAGTGCGGGACCCATGGAACACGGGGACCGAAGAAACATTTAAATTACTACCCAGCTGGTGACCATATTCTCCTGCTATGTGGTTGTGAATATTGTATTTATTTATTTTTTTCATTTTTGAGGTATTGAAGTAAAATATTTTGCAATCGTTTAGCGATTTCTTTGTCTGTCATACTTTCAATGTAGAAAGTTCCAAACATTTCCCAGGATAGGTTGGGAGTTTAAAAACCATCTCAGAGAAAATTGGGATGATAGGTTTAAGATGCAGTGTAAAATCGTGCACTTTTTTAAAAATGGGTGTTGATGGGACCCATGGAACGCGGGTGATCCATTGGCCCCTCAATTCGTATTTCCTTGTTTTTGCAAAAGTTTATTGCACAAAAGAAAGTCCAACAGAGGTTTATTTACTGCGAACAGCCTAAACAAAGTGTTTTGTGATGTCAAAAAATCAAATACATTGAACATGAGACAGGTGGCAAACAACAGATATTCCACTGGTCACTCTACATCTTTACAGGCGATCTAAAACCTAATACTTTTACACAGAGTAATGGGGAGACGATTTCGAGGAAGTCTGTGGTCACAATTTAGACAATTAATTTTCACTTTTTGACGTTTTAGCTTTAGGGGCCAATGGTGCCCTGCCCCCCCATTTAAAATCGGTGCCCTCCCATTTCACGTTTGGTCCCCCGGTTGCTGCATTTTTGGTCCCCACGGTTGCTGCAATACTGTATTTTTAAAATGTGGCCCCCCTTCTGGTTATTGGCTCCTCCTTCTGGTTTTTGGCGCCCCCTGCTGCTAAACCCTGGCAACGGGCCTACATAAAGTAGGCTATATTTTGTGCAAGTGTCTGTGTCACCAGAGAAGAGGAATGTGCTTTAAAGGACCATTCTTATAAAAATTAATGCACTCATTGAACAATAAAAAAGTGTGTCTGTTTGCATTAAAATGTGTCAAAGTTAAGGATAACAACATACAAAAATCATGGGAGCGGAAACAAATAGCAGTACAGGATTGGCTGAGAAAATTTCGAAAGCGACGTGGGGGTCTCAGCCTCAGAAAAGTAGAATCAAGAAGATTGACATGAACTATGGTTTTTATTCCTCATAATTTGAAACTTTTTTTCAACAATGTGAAAACCTTATATAATCGCCCTGAAGTGTCATTGGAAATGATCTGGAATTTATATGAAACTGGAGCAAACACTGCAGATATTTTTCACGTGCGTACATATCAATGTACTGTAATATCGCCTAAACATTGGTTCCGGAGGTAGAAAACCTAAAAATTTATAAACTTTTATTTCGTTTTTGTGGTGTTTTTACACCAGTTTTAATAAAAATTGTGATTTTAGCTTCTTAGTTTGCACAAAGAATATGACTTGTAACAAAAATTATAAAGTTTTTGAATGATGCAAATAGAATTTTGTTCAAACGTAGCGAAACAGCATTGGTAAAGCACTCAAATAATTCACATTTTTCACGTTTGTACGTTAAACTTATATATATAAAACAAAAAACGCTTGGCTGATGCGAACTGATTTTTGCTGATAAGTTATTTTTGACAACGAAATAGCATACCCAAAAAATCTGGTAAGCATCATCGAGATAATTGTTGTTTATTATTTATTATAAGTAATTGTTCCATCGGTCCCTATGGGGTGTTCCGAAGGTCCCACCGGGGTGGGACCCACAGAACGAAATTGAAAAATTTTCAAACTTAAAAAAAGCATATAAAACATTCATTGATTTTTATAAAACTTGGAATGAACAATTTTGGTGCATACACCTTCAACTGAACAAAATTTCAGCAACTTTCGCTCGATAATCTAGGTTCTATGCCCGTTTGAAAAAATCTGTTCCATGGGTCCCACACCCACGGGTGTAGTGGGGTGGGAACGGCATTCCCACGCCTTTTTGCACTAGTAACGTTACTGGAGGATGTGGGATCGAAACGATTGCATTAAAACATGGCTCCAATTTCACAGATGTGCTGGCGACACGCAGATTCGCACTGCTCGTCAAAAATCTACAGTGAAAACGGAAGATCCAGTGTGGAAATTCTTGTAGGCGAATGCTCACTCCCTTTTATTTTGTAGGAACGGCATTCCCACACCTCTGTTTTTAGCACTACACCCCTGCCCACACCTCCCCTAAGACTGACTTCTGGACGTGTACAACAACTAGGCATACAGGCAACTAGACATACAGGCTAGCTTCACGTTCAACACTCCAACTCCAAGCATACGCTCAAGCCTCAAATAAGTTTATTACCTCACAAACGTACCAAAAATGATCACTCTATGCGGTAAACATTGAAGATATTTCATTGATATGGATAATCGCATATTCCGGTTAAACCAGGGCTTCTCACCTCATTTTCGTTCGTGGACCACCTTTGCCTTTTCAGATAAGTCTGTGGACCCCAGCAGATAACCAAAAAATTAATCAGACACAAAAATCAGTTTACACATTGCATTTAAATTGATGCAAATGGAAAACGTCGTCTGATTGCATAAATCATACGGACCCCTTCAATAGGTCACCATGGACCCCCAGTTGAGAATCCCTGGGTTAAACACATACAAAAAATCTTGGCAAGTTGGTCATGCGATTAACTGGATTCGTCTGCACTAACATCCGAAATCATCAGAAAATACACCGAGAAATTTTTGAAAAACGCTCAAAACAAAAAACTAGTAAAAATCAAAAGAATTTTAAATACCGAAATGCAAACTAACAGGGCTCATCTTTTACAATTAGCCTGCCAGGGGGAGCGGCGCGCACCTTTGCCCCCCGTCTGTTACGTCACTGCTGAACATGACAATGATCATTGTTTTGCTCAGTGCTCTGCTGCAGTTGAAACACTCTTCTGTCAGCTGTGGGGCAAATACACAATCGAGCACTAAACGCGTCTGCAGAGCAATGTCTATCGAATTATGCGTCACATTCCCTGGAATGCAAGTGTTCGCCCACATCAAGTCGCCTGTTTCGTCACACGTCATTTGACGCCTTGTCTAAAAACAACCTTCTGCCTTTGATCAAGAATTCGCGTCTTCTTCAACTTCACTTCAATTGTCTGATGCTTCAAACAAATCTTTATTTTTCTCCTTAACTGTCTAACGCTTCTGTATGACGATTCCCGAATGGAAAACATATTGCTGGCGCTTCGCTTCTGTGTTTGTCTTCTCCAACATTGACTGCGTTTGCCACCTACCCTGTGATTCGGTGTGCCGCGCATTTCCGTACCTTTGTGTTGTTTTGTCTGCCCTTGTTACAAGGACAATGTCAATTGTTACAAGGACAATGTGTTTGAATCAAAAACCTAAATAAAAATAAACAATTAAAGTTGTTAACCGCGGCACCAGAACTATGGATTCCATGAGGTCAGAACTGGCAGGCCCGCAACCAAGTGGTGGGTATTGGGCAACCGAGCAATTCCCCCATCCGAAATTTTCAAAAACATTTTTAATTGTTGTTTTGCAATGGGGCGAAAATTATGGAAAGCGTGTGACATCGATTCCGTTTCTAACGGGGAGGAGACTGTGCAACACGAAATGCTGCTGTGAAAATAGTGCGTGCATTACTGTTGTGAAATAATAGCGTATGTTTTCAGAATTCAGCTGAACACTTGCGTGAAGTTTTGATGAAACGACATTAACCTTGCTGGTCACGGCTCATCAAAGCGAATTTTCGCTGCAGTGCAACGTGGGAAGAGAAGGAGCTGATGACGTCGCGGACGTTGGAATCATAAATTATTTACTTGCTTAAAGAACTGATTTTGAAAAAAGCGCAAAAGGGACAATTCAGTTGCTGAAAGGTCCCTTTTGTGCGGAATCCGCTGGTGATTTACCTCCATTATAATTATCCGCAACCAAGAGATTCAGGCGTTGCAGTGGGAGGAGGTTAGTGATGATATGCCCTTGAACTTCGTTTCTTATGGAGGCTGAAAAAAAACTAGCTAAGCCCGTTGAATTAAATAGTGAATCTCAAATTCGTGTTTTGGCGTTTGAGGCGCGTATCTCTATTGACAACCGACTTCAAAGTGCAAACAACAGGCGCTATTTTATCAACTGTTCAAACTTGTTTAGAGCTCACGTCATCTGCTGAACAAACAAGCCACTCCTCCTCAGGTTCCCTTCAACTTCGTGAACAAAAATTTTAAACATGAAGTTTCGGAAATGACGAACTAACATAATACGTAACTTCCCAAACACCACACATCACCAAGAACAACGAATGGTTGAAGAACGTGGAAAAACATGAAAAACACATCTGTTGGAAAGGTGGGGGGGGGGTCCGGCGACATCCTGCACTACAACTAGTGGCGATTTTTTACGAACGACAGCCAGGAATGAAGCTTGTCGAAGTCGAAAAATACAGAACACGTTCAATTACGTCACGAGAATCATTGACGTAAACACTTGTCAAGTCGTTACGTCAATGATCCAATGAAGTGAGTGCGGTGCGAATTTATTTTAAGATTAGTGGTCTTGCCAAACCAGTGGGAAGCATACATGGGGGGACATACCACACGTTGGAAAAAAATTTAAAGAATTGCCTTCGCACCACACACTCGCGTCGGTGGTGGGGTCTCACACAGTCTGAAGCTCAAATATTGAGTCTATCAGCTAATTTGAACATAACGATGGCGTTGTAGATTTTGACGCTCGGGCCGAGCTTCAGTTTCAGCAAAGACGACATATCAGTTTGTGTCAGCATCAGCAGTGCTTCCCCATCGATTTCTTGCGAAGAAAAAATTTCGGCGTAATCCTCTTTTCCAGTCAGCTCCTGCACGAACTCCGCCACTTTCGCGATATCCCAGGTCTTCACATCCCTCGCTCTGGTCCCCATGACCCCTGGCAAGAGCTTGACGTGTTGGTGCCAAAGGTCGGGCACGTCATCATCTCGCTTGTTTTGATGGAGGAGCACTGCTGCCCTGTATATGGGGGAGTCGTTGAAACTCGACAAACGCGAGCGCCGCAAGTGGTAAGTGGGCTCTACATTCCTGCTTTCGGGAATTTCCCTGGAAACCCGTCTCCCGCCCCAGTGACTGTTGGAAGCGCGACCCCGGCCCCGTTTCCGGCCCCTGTAACAGCCCCTTCTTCGGGAGTCAGGCTCCAGTGTTTCCATCAACTCGTGGCGTGATTCAGTTGGAAAGCTCAACCGGTCCGGGGGGGGCTCTCTGCTTAAATTCTGGGGGGAGTAGGGGCACCCGAACTCACTGTGGTGGGTGACATACTTATCATGCTGCACGTGGCCAGCCCCATTGCACCCAGGTATGGGGCAGCCATTGTCGTCCCGGGTCAATTGTTCATGGGTGATGGGGGCCTGG
>Ga0210059_1017289_pt1 | contig 10302 bp, 6 predicted proteins | sample Ectturendosymbi2_FD_188042 | JGI IMG/M metagenome (GOLD analysis project Ga0210059, IMG submission 188042) | Ecteinascidia turbinata endosymbiont from Florida, USA - Sample 2 (SPAdes) (version 2) | ecosystem: Host-associated > Tunicates > Ascidians > Unclassified | place: Key West, Florida...
AAAATACCAATCGAGCTTTACGCGATACAAACGCTGACAAAACTACTGTATTGCTCAGTCACCTAAGAAACAACTATGCTTTTATTGCAGCATACTGCTGGTAGCCCTAGACGGCTACACATAGCTCTTATCTGCATTACAACCTTGCTTTAATCAGGTGCAGTGTCGTAACTAGAGGTTTGAACCAGGAGGAAACTTAGCTGAAGGGAACCCACTGGCTAACACTCATAAAATAGTTGAGAAACAATAGCAAATCCGATATTGAACGGCAATACAAAAACGTGAAATCACCGGAAAACACAAAAACACAAAGAACAACAATCTACTGAAAGCAAAAGAATAGTAAATACCAAAATACAAGCTAAGTAGGGGCCCGGTTTTTACATTTTTAACTTGGCAGCGGGTCGGTTCTCACCCCTGCCACCCGTCAGTTATGCCACTGATCAGGTGCATTTCAAACATGAACAGCCATAAGTCCTTTTGATAGAGTCACACGAAACAATTGGTACGATTCAGCCAACGCAGGACGCAGTCAGCGTGCTTTGAGTGTATTGATCCAATAGTTGGCATGCGGCTTGACCAACATTCATATTGAGATTCATGGATACTCATTGGAAGACTCTGGCGTTAACAACACGGAAGTTCAATAAAACTAAATTTCATGAATAATAATTAAGACATAAATTTTTGTTGAAGTTTAATCTAAATGATCATAAACCGACCATTCACTCTATGCGTACCACAGTTTCTTGGAGGTGCCCTTGGATCTTGAGGCCCTAGGCTTAAGCCTATATACCCTATACTTAAATCCGGCCCTGCGTAAGGTACAACCAAGCCTTTTCACATAGTAATAAAGATGATAGAATTCAAGCAGCTGCCTATATTTTCACTTCCAGATATTGTTTTTCCGAATGAGCAAAGCGCAATTCAGCTCAAAAGCAATTAGCGAAAGCGTTAAGTTGTTTTTGAAAAATCGCGTATCAAATAAACGGCCAAAACTGTACTGCACACTCATCTAAATTTAAAAAATACACCTTTCATTCTATACGCTTCATCTTTAATAAACTTTCGTTGAATTTGGAGGACTTTTTACCGTGTAACAGCTTCCTTGACTATCCTCAGATATCGAAATGAAAATGGGTCCATTGCATTGGTATGAATAAAATCAATCAGCCTGTGTTAAAAAATCTTCCCGTTGTGAGAAGGATGGAACAAATATGAACCTGAAAAGTTGGCATTGCGTAGCACGATTTTTCGAAAAAAACTATAAAAGTCGGTAACGGTTTTTCGTAGCTTTTTCCCCATTTGTCAACTTTGAAAATGGGTTCATTGCATTGGTATGAATGAAATCAATCAGTCTTTGTTGAAAAATCTTCCCGTTCTGAGCCGGATGGAATGAATATCAAGCTGAAAAGTTGGCATGGCGACGCACGATTTTTCGCAAAATCTATAAAAAGTTTGTAACAATTTTTCGTAGCTTCTTCCCCATTTGTCAATTTTGAAAATGGGTTCATTGCATTGGTATGAATAAAATCAATCAGTCTGTGTTGAAAAATTTTCCCGTTCTGAGCCGGATAGAACAAATATGACGCTGAGAAGTTGGTATGGCGACGCACGATTTTTCGAAAAAACTATAAAAAGTTTGCAACAATTTTTCATAGCTTTTTCCCCATTTGTCAACTTTGAAAATGGGTTCATTGCATTGGTATGAATAAAATAAATCAGTCTGTGTTGGAAAATTATCCGGTAGCAACCAGAAGAATTTTTTTTCTGGGTGAATTCACAAGTGCTTTAAACATTTTTTCACATTATTTTTTAAAGTTGTTCACCTTGAAAATTATGTAAATTCATCGTTAGTACCTTGTACATGCTATTTTGTGATCTGATTTTGTCTCCTGGACGTTTGTTTGTCCCATTCTGGATTGGCGAGTTTTTGTTCTTTGGGCGACTTTTGAAACTGTCGGTTGAGCGGACTGTCGGCTAGCTTTACCAGGGTGACCACCAGACCGAGCGCAATTAGGCTACCTGCCTTTAATCATTTGGATGCATAATGTACCATTGCTATTATGATTGGAGTTTCTATTTATGACGTAGTGAAGCTGCTTCAAAAGATAATTGGATCATAATAACAAGTAACTGGATGGCTTGGTGAAGCCTAAACATTTGCTTCTGTGTTTAGTGAGCGCATTGGGTTTAAAAGATTACATTCACATTGGCAGGTCAATTTTTAGCTGAACACCAAACCAGTAAATAATTATGACAAACATATTGCTGCACTCATTGCCATGCACCGACAGCGGATTTATGTACGAAACCCGTCGGAGAGAAGTATTTACGAAGTTACGCGTAATCAAAATTTTCACCTGATGAAAGGGTACGGAGCTATGCAGTGCACACTGCACAGCCACAACATGGCGGCGCGGCGGCAACGCTCCTGAAGTTAATTACAGCTGGTAACCGGTCGTCTGCATTCTGCGTTTATGTTTAGGACGCGCATCCGAGTACATAATTCATTAAAACAAGGTCAGGGTTTTAGGGATAGGTGTTGGGGGTTAGGGGATAGGGATTAACGATAGGTGTTGGGGGTTTGGGGATACGGATTAGCGATGGGTTTATGGATAGGGCCTAGGTTTAGTGCTGGAATTTTTGGGTTACGGATTAGGGGATTGGGTTTAGGGGATACGGTTTAGAGGTAGGGTTCAGGGGATAGGGTTAAAATTTAGCGATCCGCAGCCCTCTGCGCATTACCCGATACCAGCAGTAACGAATCAGTACTTGTAAATGTTACGAGCATTGCGCCGCCATGTTGCTGTGGCTGTGCGTGTACCTTGTACCAGGTTACTTTTTAACTGAGCATAACTTCCAAAATACTCATCTCCGACGGATTTCGTGCATAAATTCGTTGTCAGTGCTAGTGCATACCAACGAATTGCCTTGATGTTTCTTTGTGACAATTTTCGGATTTGGTGTTCAGTTAAAAATTGACCCATTGGCAGAATGAGAATCATATATGTTTTTATCCCATCCCATGACACATAATACATATGATTTTTCCAGGTGGTTCAGTTACGCCAGGAAGTCATAGGCCTATAATGTCTGGTTCATTGATAGTGAGTGCAAGATCAAAAATTGATACAGAGGTTTACGATTTTATTTTAAACACTTCAAAAATAGCAGTTTGTTTAGAAGAATTTCACTATTTTTAGCAGGTTTTTACTGAAAATTTGTGACATGGTTTTAAGCAGGATCTAGCAGTTTTTCGTGACACGATTTAGCAGGTTTAGGAGACAACTGGCATCTGGCAACATTGGCTATTTTGCTTCTCTAAATAAAGAAACAAAAGTCTGGCAATTACTTTTTTGATGTGTGTTGTGTAAATTAAAGCATTTTGGTTAGATGTCAGGTACGCACAACAAGCTATAGCACGGGAATAACTTTAACCATTGAACATATTCGGACTTAGTTGTTAACCTCAATTACTTTTCTTCTTACCCTAACCGGACGCACTTACCTAAACACGAACTCCCAAGCCCTAATAATCTGTTTTATCAACGTATTTGGTACGTAGAATCAGGGGCGCATCCAGGGGGTCTGCTTGGCTGTCATGACAGGCCCCTTTATACTGCAGGTACTCAGCATTAAAGCCGATAAAATATCAAATACTGCTACTGCAGGTCTCTAATGCGGGTGGTTTGGAACAGGCGACAGCCTACATTTCACTTCTGACTTTGCATAGTATTATTACGAAACAACAGCGCCCCTGCCTGGCACCTGCGCAATGACATATGAAACAATTTACATTTTTTTTGAACACTATTGATATGGCGTCGAATGCACGTATTTTGGAATTACCTTCTCTGGCAGTGCCAACTCCAATACAAGCAAAGATGTCACAAGCTTGTACATAGCCACGCACACACAGATCTGTTTTGTAATAGTTCGCTTCATGGCGAGAAGACACGATGTCCAATCGCGATCGTTTTGTTTTGCACTTTCGGCCGAAATTTTATCTGCTGTTTACAACTGCTAGGTTACCACTAAATCAAATAGTTTAGGCCTTCCTCAGTGTCACGCCAAGTAATGCGGGTTCATTTCAACTTAAGCTTTCTTTTTACGAGGAATTTCTCATAATGAAAGGCACAACAGCTAGCCTCAAACTGTGGTTGCATTGTCTGAACAAAATATCGGTCAAACAATGTATCTCGAAAATAGCCTTTCTAGAATTGAGCAGTTGGCGATGTTGTTTTCTCTTCAAAAAGTCCTATATTGATTTCGAGTAAGCCACTTTTACATCACGATGTAAAATCATCAGAGCAATTGCAACTCAATCGTTCTTCTCCGTAGTGATTCTGCAAGTATAGCGCTCAACAGACGCAGTTGTGTAACTGATTGTCAGCTTAGATTTTGTAAGCGTATGTATGTATGCATAAACAGCTCTCATTGCTGTATGGCAGACATTTGCTGAATGTTCAACAAACTCAGTATATATTCCCTTACCACTGGAAATGGCCAAAGGAGCAGGTTACAACGCCTCAAGAATGGCGTCCCACAGAGATCTGTCCTGGCACCCCTACTATATTCAACATCTACATCTCCGACCTGCCAACCACCATCTCCAGAAAATATACATATGCTGACGACCTAGCAATCATGCATGCTGATATGCTGATGGAGATTGGCAGGCAATGGAAGGGGCGCTGAGCAATGACATGGCAACGCTAGGTGAATACCTCCAGACTTGGAAGCTGAAGCTCAGCACCACGAAAACGGTGGCGGCAGTCTTCCATCTCAACAACAAGGAATCTAAGCGTGAGCTGAAAGTCAACTTCAACAACAAATGCTTGCCTCGTTGACCCCACCATCAACGACACCTTGCGAATTGTGACTGGATGCCTGCATCCTACACCAGCGGACAACCTTCCAATCCTTGCAGGCATCCAATCTCCTGAGCTTCGTTGCAGTGGAGCCACACTATCTCTAGGACGCTGTGCCATGGAGCCTGGACATCTGCTCCACTCAGCGCTCACCCGTCCACCGAGTGCTGTTGCACGGCGCCTCAAATCGAGACACCCATTTGTACCCGCCGCACTGCAACTCATCAGCTTCTCTGACAACAACAACATACGTGCGGCACAATGGGCGGATCATCAATGGAACGCGGAGTGGGCGGACAACCCTGCAAGACTCCGCACTGTAATTCCAGACATCGATACACACCCCTTCGAAATGACCCTCCCAAGAAGAGCCTGGGTCTGGCTTAACTGCCTCCACAGTGGTGTTGGGCGTGTCCACACCCGTTTGTACATATGGGGTATGGCTACCTCTGCAGCCTGTGTAGTGCAGAAGCACAAACCGTTGACCATGTTGTCCTCTAATGTCCAATCCATCGACCTCCTCATGGACTGCACGGCCTGATGGTTCTGGACAATGAGGCAACCTAAATGGCTGCTCAACGCCTGCCCCGACATTTAGTGTGGCCAAGAAATGGTTACAACAACTGGCTCAAAAGAAGAAGCATGGGTCTGGCTTAAACACTTTTGCACTGATGTCAGATGTTTCCTCTCCTGCTTGTACAGATGGGGGTTTGCTTGTGAGTGTGGCGCAGAAGAACAAACCGTCAAGCATGTTGTCCTCCAGTGCCCAATCCATTGACCTCCTCATGGATTGCACGTCCTAATAGTTCTGGATAACGAGACAATCAAATGGCTGCTAGTGCTCAACACCTGCCCCAAGATGTAGTGCTGCCTGGATGTGGCTTGAAGAACTGGCTCAAACGAAAAAGAAACAGACGGCATGAATTGTGGAATATTACTGGCAGACCACAAAAATTTATTAATTCATGTTAGAATTCTACCTTTATCTTCCACAGGAAAACAAGAAGAGAGCTATGTGAAGGAACAAGAGACTCTTCTTGACCGTCTACGTGTCTTCTTATGGAGTTTAGTTTTGATGCGTTGTGTTCTAACTCGGTAACAACAACTCTGATGCCATATTAAATGTTCATGTGGGCTGCATTTTGCCTGACGGTCTCAGGTTCCCTACCCCTGACTTAATGTTCTTGAAAAGTAGCTTCAAAATGTGCAGATTGTGCAAGATCATCAACTAATACACATAGATAAGACAAAAAACATGTGCACTGTCTATGGAAAGAAATCTTTTCTCAGCAAAGAATCAGACACTTTAAGATCTTACAGCAGTGGTTCTTAACCGGTGGGTCGCGGAAGAGTTTTTGTGGGGTTGCGAACAGCAGCCTCAATAGTTTGCTGAAGTCTTGAATTTTTAAAACTTTGTATATCAACATTTTGTTATATCAGCAAAACCGAAACACAGACAGATCTTTGTGAAGTTCACATTATCTCCATCATAATTCCTATTTGATTTCTCCTTATACAATTTAAATCAACCTGATTGTAGAATAGAGTCCTGCCTGGTGTCAAGCAAAATTTCTGACTTACGAAATTACTGACTTCACGCCTTGTTCACATGCACAGAGTAATATTCTACATACCAAATACGCTGTTATTACATTACGATGTAACAACCCATTCTTGTGAAACATTAGTGCACGCTCTTGTCATGTGGTAGGCACTAGGCAAGTCAACATTTCACCATTTCCATTTTCTAATGCACCGTCCTACTTGGTGAGGAATAATTCAGTCTAGTAGCCTTTCTAAATGGATAGCCTTTCTAAATGGATAAGACAGCGCTTAACGCACACCTGGTCACAACTCGACTGAAACGTGGTTTTTATCACCTCAAATCTGCGGTAGATCAGATGTGTGGAAAAATTTTGGTTGCTAATGAAAGGAATGATCTGCTTGATTCTGCTGCTTGTTAGACATGTGTTTAGGGGTGATGAGTATTTAGTAGTTTTTTCAGACAGGCACGGGATTGACACAGAAAGTGCAGGAGGGGCACAGGTTGGGATGGTCTGCAGGGCAAGTGTGGGTTAGAAGTGTGCGAGGCCGGAGCGGGCAAGATTTCTCCAGAGGGGTGGGTTTGAATTTTGCGAATGCGGGGAGGAAGCAGACAAAAAATTTTAACCCGGGCAGGACTCTATTGTAGAAACACGGCAGCACTAGAAAAATTAAGTGCTGGCCAGTGGTGCTGAAAGTATGTCAGCCTCATAAACATTTTTCCTGTTGTGAATACTTTCCAGCTGAAATTCCAACTACGCTCAACCGATATTTTTATCATTATAATTCCATAACCTTTTACATTCATTATTTTGTATAAGTTATGGTTCAAAGTCATGATTCTAGCAGAAAGCAGCCTTATAGTTGACAGATGGTGGGATATTACCAGCAAGCCTAACAAGTGATAGTGATGTGCATAAAAGTTCAAGGTAACTTTCTAACATAGTGCAATTTGTGGTTCAAACAAATTATTTCATCCTAAAGAAAAAAATTATGCTCTTGCATTTCCTGCAATGGAAACTCGCCGCAACAATGTTGTATTCACTTTTTAAATGAAATGGTTATGTTATTCGCGATTGAGCCTATTTGCAACTGCGAAATGATTCCTAACCACGTGACTTGTTCTCTGCAAAGTCCCAGACGCAGGCCTGGTGCGCTATGCAGCAAGCATACAAAACCAAGTATGCTCCCTTTTTGTTGTCTGCTTCCATTTGTTTCAACCTACCACTGTGAGCACAGGAGCGGATATAAGAGGAGGTGAACGAAAAATAGTCGTCTCGAGTCCCCCTTTTTTCAGAGATTCCGCGGGTACCATTTGAGAGTTTCGCACTTGGTTTTTGCCTGGCTTTTTCCAGTCATCGACTGAATTTAGTTTGAAATGACCAAACAAATTAAGTCAATTCGGTCATAATGTCCACAATTTAGGTTAGTGAATACTGTTTGAATAAGTTTTAATACTATTGCAAGAAAGACGACCGAAAGGTCTCAGCAAAAAACAGGCTTTTGCACGTTCCTGTTAAAAAAACTTATAAACCACTCTAAAGCCACATTTTAATAAGATCTGAAGCAAGTCATATACTTTTCAAAATAAAGCAACAATTATTTGCAAACGTGCCAAAGGGGGCTCAACAACTGTTTTAGGGCACTTTTTTAAAAGTTTGCCTCGGGCCCCTAAATTCTAATATCTACCCCTGTCTGTGAGGCTGGATTTTCAACCCCTGTTCACATTACAGTAAAACAGAAGTCAAAGAATAGACCGGACATTTAGAATGACATGAGCTTAGCTATCACCAATACGTCTCCACGAATTTCAAGACTAGTTGCACGGCTGCAAGCACAGTCGTCCTACTGATTAGCATGGGTGCTGTTAGTTATGCATATGAATGTAAATACAGTGGATGTAGGCTACCATGTAAAATGATGTGCTTTTCATCTTGTCGGTTGTTATTTGAACACCTTAATGTTGCATTTAATGGCTGGGGCTGATAGACTAAGTCGGTTTTTTGAATGGGGTCGCGAGCTTATGTCATGTTTTCAAATGGGGTCGCGAGTTGAAAAAGGTTGGGAACCACTGTTCTAATTGTTTCCTGTTATTCCTGATGATGTCTTACGCATAAGCCGAAACGTCGAATAAAATAATGTTTTCGATGATTGTCGCTGTTATGTTTGCAATAGGTAAGTTTGTTGTACCTATTTGCTTTTTCTTTTCAAAACATTTATAATATTCACTGCACAACACAAAAACCTAGCTGGTTCTTATTTTTCTACAATTATCTTACACCTAGCCACACAGTTATTATAGGTTGATTTAAATATTCGTATATAACATAAACTGACTTGATCAAATTTCCAGTGCACTCAACGTTTGTTAGCTAATAACCTCTTTTTGATATAATTTCAAACATACACATTTACACGTTTAAGCTAAATTGCACGCACTTTGTAGTGGTAAAGATTTCAGTTTTCCAGAAAATCAAATTTTAACGAATGCGCTGGATCCAAGGAATCTTTGAAATATTGGCAACAACATGTGATTGACATCTAATAAAATCACCTGTCTGCGTTGAAAAACAATCAACCAAAAGAAAAAAGATTTGTGTTATGTTATTTTCAACAACAAATAAATGTACAGCAGAATTTCATGAATTTAAAACCCCACCTTTAATTTGCTTTGTACTATTGAATGCTTCCCGTAATTTGAAATATTGATTTGCATTGTAAAATAAACGCATATCTACAGAGAGCATATGGGGCATCGTATCAAGATTCAGGGGCAAATTTGATGGTTGTGTGCAAACGCTAGACCTAAGCAAACCTTTTTCAATTTGATAAGGGTTTTGGCGAAATTTTCTAGCAATGGTAGACTCTGAATTTCATTAACCAGCAATGTTTGGCGTTGGATCCCGCACTTAGCAATGCTTTACTTCATGTTTCGCTAGCTAAGCCAACTAATACCTGAAATGCGAGGAAAATCGTTCAGAATGTTTTTATTATCACTATTTATTTGGTACTTTCTTGACATTCACACGTTCTCGCTTTCATTCGAACGTGTTTGATTTTATAGTGGACAACGTAAACTTGTTGTTTCAGGAATGAAATGTGAAGTATTTCTATAATGTATTGTATACAAGGGTCGGTTACTTTTTGGCGCCACCGTTTTGGCGACGACTATTTGGCGAGGATCTGTTTTGGCGCTGGGATGTTGTGGCGCTAGTGCATAGACCGACAAGTGTGTGTAATGAAAATGGGACACAAAGTGTCGGTGAAAGAAAAACATGGATAAAACTTCAATATGCATCGTAATTCTAAGTTTGATCTCGCAAACATTCAAGTGGTACACGTGAATCAAAATGTTTTGCGATGTTCAGAATGCGTTCATCAGCCATTTAAGCCACGCAGACGCCACTTTTTGCCGAGATTTGCGACACCGCAATTAGCCAGCCGATTGAGCTAGAGAGTTGTTCAAACCATCTGCAGATTGGTCAAATCTTCTAGTTTACATTTTAGAAAATTTTTTGAATTGGGCTTGGGTTTTTCTGTGGGTGACGTCATACTGGGGGTAAGTTTTTCCTTTTTTGGCCGAGTTTACCTGGCCCTGGGCGCCAACCCAATGAGCGATTTTCGGCTCACGTTTTTTTTAAATTAGGCTATAATCCGAGTCTTTAAAGGGCTTGATCAGCTTTCTAGCATATTTGTGGGAGTGATATAGTCGAGACCATAACCTTCGAGACCGAGACCGAAACTTCATCAAAAATTCCGAGACCGAGACTCGAGACTTGAAATTCAAGACCGACACTCGAAACTTCAAAATTTATGAATTTTGCCGAAGTTTTTTTTAAATGTCTTAATCACTCCTAAGTTGAATTTTTTATTTTTTCAAATTTCT
>Ga0210059_1017290_pt1 | contig 10302 bp, 5 predicted proteins | sample Ectturendosymbi2_FD_188042 | JGI IMG/M metagenome (GOLD analysis project Ga0210059, IMG submission 188042) | Ecteinascidia turbinata endosymbiont from Florida, USA - Sample 2 (SPAdes) (version 2) | ecosystem: Host-associated > Tunicates > Ascidians > Unclassified | place: Key West, Florida...
GCGCGCCTTTGCAGCACTCGTTGACCACCCGTCGAGCTAGGATGGCCAAGAGGCAGAGTTCTCAATTTACTTCAATGGCTAAACCACTCAAAGATGGCATAGACCAAGGAAGGAGTTCTTGGTTCAGAGTAGAAGAGTGAACTGCCCTGGGTAGGCAAAATTGCCTCTTTTATACCCAGATATGCTGGAAATTCCCTAATTAATCATTTATTGCTTCCTATTAAAACATTACCTTATAAGGTTAATGGTTTTTTTTATCATGATTCTTTATTACATAATTAAAAATGGAAAGTTTTCTGTATTTTTCCATGACATCATTCTTTTTGGCCTTCTTCATCTCCATTCGCCTCTTTTCTTGCTTGTTGCTTTATTGTTTTTCCAAATTAGATTTTATTTGATTTAGTCCATGTACAGTTTATGTTCGGATTTACATCCACTTTATTTGAAATCGTCTCTTCTTTGTCAGACTGTGAATACGTAATGTTTTGTTTGTCACGTTTTTCATGCTTGACCGTTTATAGCCTTTGGGCTGGTTTTTCTTGTCTTTGTTGCTTGATTCCTTTGACACTGTTTCCTTTAATCGTATCAACATTAAACATGTACAGACCATTAAAAATGTGTCTGCTACACGTGTAAGTTTTACAACACGTGATTCTAAAATTTCGTAAGCCTTTCCCAGGTCGCTTCAAGTTGTCTTACACAACATCTGATACAAGCGCTGCCCTTTTCAGATTTCCTGTTAAACATCATTCGTAAGGCACAAGGTTTGATAGATTACTGCTAACATTTCCTGTAAACCCGTTCACGCTCGTTGCAAGCTTCTAACAAATGACAAGTCGTAAATAATGCGTTCCTGTTTTAGTTAGCATTGCGACTTTCTTGAGGGAATCGCCTGCTAAAAATGTTGGAACGTCTTTTTGTTTTCTTTAAGTTTTAATGTTATTTTAAAATAGTAGGCCATCAAATTTGCATAGTAAGCTCTTCAATTTGGTTGTGAACCAGTGTGTCCCTCTTAACACTGGCTGCCGGAGCATTCCTTAGTTTGACAGCACGAAAACTATCCGCTGCCGGCCTGATGGTCCCGAATTTGTTTGTCGGGCGTGCCACCACGACTGAAGACCAGTGTACACCCAACCAAGCAGTCACGGCTCCCGAAGTTACCGCACCCCCAAGGTACAACGTGTACCTGGCCTTCCGGCCATCTGAAGCTTAATGTCCAACTTAGCCGCTATTTATACAAAATTACATTGGCTCCCATCCGCCCCAAGCTGCGCGAATGTCGCGTCGTTTTACATCATAGTCGCTCTTTTTGCTTAGCCACGAGATGCATTTTATTCTCTTTCGTTCTGGAGGTTTTGTCCCTACTGTAATTACCTTGTTCCATCGCCGTACCGCACACATTCACATTTGCTTAGCGCCATTCATGATTTATATGCAAAGCATACAACAGTCACAACAGTTTGGTAAATCCAGTCGGATGGCTTTGTTTACTAGGTCATCAATGTTCTGTTCTAATACATCTTCGTTAAAACTGTTCAACGTGTCTGCACATTCAATGCTAGCTCATATTTCAAACAAAGATGTTTGATAATTAACAGAAATATGCTAATGGTGCAACACTTTACCAAACAATTCAGGCTTTTTAATTACATTTTTAACCAGCAATTGTTGCTTTCTTTTTATTATCTCCACCTTGTAAATTGTTCGTTCGTCTTTCACAGGTATTCTTACTTCTGCTGTCTAACGCACTGCTAAGAGCTCATCATACATCGCTGACTCCAAGTTTCCACAATTACTCATTCCCTGTTAATTTCGTAAAATGTAACATGAAAAAAACACACACAAAACACACAACTACTCTCATTTACCTACTCATTTGTAACTTTACGGGCATACAGGCTAACGCAACATTGGCAAGAAAGCTCTTTCCTTATTTTCGTAACTGTTTATCGTTCCGAAATTCCTTTACATCAAGTTTTTCCTTGTTCTTAGTACACCCTGTTCGCTTCCAGTACTGCTTGTAATACAGCTGCTGTTAATATGCTTTTAAAACATCTTCTCACTTTCCTGAACCTCGCCCTGCGTTTACACGCTGTAACTGCTTTCATTGCGCCATCAATGCAATGCTTTCCATTATTTCCGGTACGTCACCTTATTGCTGTTGTGGTCCTGTAAACCATTTGTATTTCAGAACCATCGATGCGTGGTCCAGCTTCTCGTCCACTTTTGCTCTTGAAGTCAGCCATTTCAGTATTATTTTCAATTACGGTGGCTACATTATCTCAGTGCCATTACTGACTTCATACTTTTGTTTAAATGTTCGACCACCTCTTTGTAAACTTCTCACTTGCATATATCTTTTTCCATAAAACATGATTTCAATCAGTCTTTAGTTTTGCCCCAGCAGTTGCTTTCTTTAGATCAAGCTGCTCAATTTAGATGTTTCTTTTAGCCAGCTTGTCACTGTATAAAAATTTCGTAATTAGCATTCTGGTTTTTCGCAATCCCTTAACTTCCTCATGTATGTTGCGTTTTCCTTAATACACCAAATACATATGAATACACGTTATTCAACTCAATATTTATGTCAATACGCGTTAGTTAATTCAATATTCACTCGATAATTTTCGTAAAGCAATACACAGTTAATATGCACAACACTCTCTTAATTGACCATTTGCACAGAATATTTCTTCAATGTTGATTCACTGTTACTTTCACCATTTTCTGAGCCAGTCATGTTATGGTCGAAACGAACCATAACACTGTGTTCAAATGCTCGGACACAAATGTAGTTTTCCAAACAGCCATTTTCTTGATTCTGGTTGTAAGAAATAACAAACAGTCCTCAGGCATTGGCGACAAAACCAGCGACTGCCTTTCCAGAAATTGTTTGTATTACCGTTATCTTGAGTTACGTTTCTGCTAGCAATTATTCTCTGAATCATTTGAACCTGTACTTGTTGTTTTTTCGCTGATTTCTTCATGGTAACATGGGCGTCGGAAGGGGGGAGGCAGGGGGGACTCAATCACCCCTGGATTTTCAAATTATTGGCAAAAAAAGGTTGTTTTACCAATTTCGAGGGGTACAAACCAAAGTTCACCACTTTTGGCCCCCCCAAGAAAAAATCCTTCCGACGCCCACGCATGGTAATAGTGCTGCTTGTAAAAAACTACCAGATTAAATTACTCAAAGTTTGGTACATTCACTTACCGTATTTTTCGAATCATAAGGCGCACTTAAAATCCAAAAATGTGGTATTGTGACATGAGGGTCAGACATTGTGACAGAACAAGAACGCTCGTTTGCCATATCTACGAGATCTCGACCTTCGCACGCTATAAGAAAGGATAAGTCAGTCCGCACCAGTGGCGATTCTAGAATGAAAAGAGTGGGGGGGCACTGGGGGGCCAAGAAAAAAGTAGGGGGGCAACATAAATATCTATCTTGCATGGTGATTTTTCATTGTTTTGACGATTAAGTTGCTATGATTAACACTATCAAACCCAAGATAGGCTTGTGAATATCATTAAAAAGATGAACTAGCGTTATTAATCACTAGATACACCTAAACGCCACTGTAAATGCAATCACACACGTGTATTGCTGTGTCGAAAATTCTGTGCTAACCATGCAACTTCCACAGCAATGCACATGTAAATCGAAATACCGTTTTCCGTACACAACTGTGCCGGCCTCACATGAACGAAAGCAGCTTTAGAAAGTGAACACAATTCACATGAAAGCGAAATGGTTCCAACCACGAATTCCATCATGACACAGAGACAAGTAGGCTGTTGATAGCCAACTAGTTTCATTAAAATATTCTCATTACAAAGCACATAAAAATTGACCATCTTTTAACGGTTTAGTGACTACTGACTAATCCGTTTTTGTGGAAGCTTATGGACATTTTGTGATTGTGATGTAACCATAACAATGTTATGCAACTACTACTACGAGTGTGCAGCGTGGATAGGGTGAGGACTATTCAATGCAGTATGTCAGGGGTGGGCAAATAGCGACCCGCGGGCCAAATGTGGCCCGACACAGCGTTTTCAGTGGCCCGCAGAAGCATTCAGGAAAATCTTCAAATCTGAAAGTTCCTCCAACTTATAGTAAATATTAGTGCTGAGGCTATAACCCGAGACTTGCTTCTACTCTCATAAGAAGGCACGGCCCTCCACCAAATGCGGCCTTCTCAAAGTGGCCCCTGGGCAGCAAAAATAATTGCCAACCCATGCAGTATGCAGTTTAACAGCATCGAGGTTTCGGCACCAGTTGCATCTAAGTAGCATACCAGCGCCGCAGATATGCCTGCATCGGCGTGTACGTGATACCAAGATGTAACCGTAGGCGTAAAACTTATTTTGCAGAATATTCCCAACAAAGTCGTTGATTTTATTATTCACACTGAATTTTCCTCTGGCTGATCCTCAAAAGCTGACTTTTCAACTCTGTGTTGATTTATGACTGTCTTGTCAGACGCGAAACATGCACTAGCTCTAAACCAAAAAAGATTCAGACAAATAGACAATGAGCAACATAATTCTCACACAGATCCCTGCACAGGCTACGTTAGAATTTTATATTATTATCAACTCAGTGTAACTTAATCCTTCGATTGTCATGTCGTCTGTCAAATTCATCAACGAAATCATCTAAATCTATTTTTTCAGTTCGCACCCTTTCAGCTGAAAGTAGATCAACCAGTGGCGTTTCTATGCAAACTGGAGCCCATGGCAAAATTTAAATGCGCGCCCTTTCTAATTATGTAAATATAAGATGTAGGCACAGTTTTTACGAAAGATAAACCATGAAGAAAACAAATTTTTTAAAACAGAAAATTTTTGCGTTTTTTTTTGCTTTAAACTTTTCAGCAAATAAAATATAAATAATCCATAACGTCTAGAACATACTTCTATACTCTTTTATTCTTGTTATGTTGAATATCAAAACATTTAAATAATAAATTATCGTAGCTTATAGGTCTACATAGTGTTGCCTGACAAAATTGTATGTCTTACAAAAAAATCAAACAGCACATTGCAACTGCAAACGACAATTTTTTTAAATGGAACACATTTAATTTGAATTATAAAATAAATTATTTAATGCAAGTCATATTATAAAATAAATTATGTAATACAAGTCTTGTGTTCGAAAAGCACAATTCCAATGAAACAAATATATCCGGCCTTTTCCAGTTAAATTACACAAAATTGATAATTAAAACAACACTTTCCATGCCTTGATCGAAGTAAAGTCGTTTATTATTTCATCAAAGTAAGCTTTCGCTGTTTATTCTCTTTTTATTCTCATCAAAGCTAGATCACACAACCTGCCCTGACTTATTGCTAATTAATGAGGCCCGGAGGTACGAAGGACCAGTTTCAGTTTGCTGAAAGATCGTTCGCAGTTTGCAATATATATAACTGCCATCGTCAGCATTATTTGCAAAGCAATTCGAAGAATGTCAGGACTTCAATATGCGATAATTTTAAGTTACACGACTTGAAACCAGCATTTTACAATCTAGAATCTTCTCGTATAATTGCTAGCCATCTACATCTGAACTGCACATAGCCCCTAAATTGTCACACGTAGATTTTAGTTTTTCACGGTCAAAATTATTTTGCAAGACCTTGGACATCGAACAGAAAGCCATATCTGGACAGAAAAAGCTAGCTCTGAACAAGACTAACAAATCTCTTGCATGAGTTAACATTTTTTGCTCAGATGGTACGGCAACGATACTAACTGCTAATATTTCGACTAACTAATGTTCTCAACGTAAGTTTATGGACTGGGGCATTGTATTCAGCCTATTTATCGGGCACTAGTGGCCATCGAAGAAGTTCCATGAAGTCGGAGTGGGCCGCAGCTGTTCAAGTAATTTCTAAATCTGTACGACCTCAACAGCAATTATGTGCATAACAGTCAGATTCTCACAGCCACGGACTTAAACTAATTTCAACCAGACTCTGACTAATACCTACATGCCTGAAATGCAGCAGTACGGACTAACTTATACTTTCTTATAGCATGAGAAGGACGAGGCCTCGTGGACACAGGGTTGCCAATCTGTCTTCACCAATAAAAGCCAGACCTTGTCCCAAAAATGCCAGAAAAAGCCAGATAGCAGTTTTAAGGCATTAGCACAAAATATGCATAACCAAACACAAAACAGACGTCAAAACTCGTCAGAAACATCGATACGACATAATTCTACTCTTTAGAAGCATTTACTTTCCCCGCAATTACTCTGTCATACATTTGTTTCTTATCAATGAAATCGATCATTTTTAGGACAACAGTAAAATCTTTTCAATATTTTGTGCATGCTGCATGGTTACAGACTGTTTTCAGAAGAGATTTTTAACGACCATGCAGCTCAGACAACGTTTTTCCAGAGCCAAACCTTTCCGACTAAAAAAAAGCCAGGTTTTATCTGGCTTTTTTTGATTTCCAAAAAAATCCAAAGGTGTTCAAAACAAGTCAGAATTTCAAAATCTGACTTCAAAACAGCCAAATTAGCAACCCTGCGTGGACATGGCAAGCGAGCGTTCTTGTTCTGTCGCAATGTCTGACCCTCGTGTTATGTCACAATACCGCAATTTTGTCATAATGCTCAGTGGTGCTAGCGCAACACGCCCGGCGTAATGCTTTAGGTGAGGACGCGGCGTTGATGCAGCTTTGCAGTTTATGAATGCATGTGGCGCAAAATAGAGGTTAAAGAAACTGTAAATAAAGATTTTAATTTTGCCAAGCAGTTTTTGCGCTCCCCGTCAAAGTGGCGCCCATGGCATGTGCCATGCCTGTCATACCCTAGATACGCCACTGACATTAACGTTACCCAATCTTTCACTGGTCATGGAATTTCTGGTAAATTTTTTCAGTAATTTCATCTTTGAAAAACTTCTCTTGCATGAAGTGCTGGTGATGGGAAGAGTTACAGCCAGGTCCGGATTTAACTGATGCGAGGCCCTAGGCTAATCCACTTATGAGGCCTCCCTTTCCATTGTTGCGAGGAAAAAATGGAAAGCGTTAAATCCATTTGCCAAAATCCGAAAATGACCCTTTGAAAGTACGGTTAGTAAAAAATTCTAAATCATTACTGGAGTGCCCACGATCACTGCGTTTGTTGCTGCCTTCGACGCAAAAGCGTTGAATTGCACGGAATTGTTGAAATCTTACTTGGCTGGCGGGAACAGGATTATTAATTGCCACAGGCAAACCAACAGAAATCGCCACAATTGAAATATTTAATAAAACACATGGTGCACGTTTTTTCAAGAATCACATCTGCTTTTTCTTACCTGTGTTAAAAAAACAAACAAACACACTGCACCCATACAGTATGTGTGGCGGCATAAAGACGTTAAAGCACAGCGTGAGGACCACGTTGCACCTCGCTTACCACGCCTATGGCTGTAAAAATCTCACGCACACAAGCAAATTAGGCCTACGTCACGTTAAACGCACCAAAATGGTTGTAACTGTTAGACTCACCATTCTGAAAATTTGATAAAATCTTTACTGATTTATAGTGTTTCATACTGAAATTTTGAAGGGCTGAGCTCACCAATGCCCACCGTGGCGACTGGACTGGTTTAAATTTCGCTTATGCTGTAATTATTGAAATACGTATAAAGAAATAAAAAGATACAATCATCGAATCAAGTAAGGCTGAACATAAAACAGTAAACAGTTAAAAGTTTTTTTCCTGGCATTCTTCATAACAAAATTATCTAAGATTTCATTACAATTTGTTTGCCTAAGTTTGTCACTGTGGACAACCTCTCCTGGAACATTGTGACTGTTCAATCCATCTTTAATTCTTTTGAATCTTGAAAAGGATATTTCGCCTGAGCAGTTAGTGACAATCAAGCTAACGAGTAAAGCTCCGCGTGGTTGCATAAGCTTAGAATTACTAATCTAAGACATCAGACCCAAACGCGCGTTTGTCGTTTTCTAGCTGTTTCTCTATTATTTGTGTCTTTTGGGAAGAGTTCTGTGGATGGTAGTTGGCAAAGTGACTTTTGCTTGCTATTCAAGCTCATCAAGATATTCTCTGATTTGCTTAGCATGGAAGCAGTACAAACTTGCGCATGTACTCAATAGCAATCTGATTTCTGAATGACTTTACTGAAGGAAATTCAAATGAAAAAAAATCACATCTGAAAGTACCAATCGAACTTTACGCGATACAAACGATGACAAAAGTACTGTATTGCTCAGTCACCTAAGAAATAACTATGCTTTTATTGTAGGATACTGCTGCTAGCCCTGCACATAGCTCTTATCTGCAGTGCAACCCGGCCCGTAAGCATCTTGGGACACCAGGAGAGGCGAAGAGTTTTCTGAGAGGGGCCCAAAATTTTTAAACTATGTCCAATAGTTTCAAACTATATCCAAAACATTTTTCCAGGGGGGACAAAAATTTTTCTAGGGTGGACTTCGTCCCCCCCTGCGCTCCCCCTGGTTACGGGCCTGAGTGCAACCTTGCAGGTGCAGTGACGTAACTAGAGGCTTGAGCCAAGGGGAAACTTAGCTGAAGGGAGCCCACCAGCTAGCACTCAGAAAATAGTTGAGAAACTGTAGAAAATCCAGTATTGAACGGCTATACAAAAAAACGAAATAACCGGAAAACACTCCAAAATACGCAAAAAAACAACAATCTACTGAAACCAAAAGAATAGTAAATACCGATGTACAAGCTAGGTAGGGGCCCGGTTTTTACATTTAGCTTGGCAGGGGAAGGCGGTTCGCATACCTGCCACCCGTCAGTTATGCCACTGATCAGGTGCATTTCAAACATGAACAGGCACAACTTTTGATAGAGTCACATGTAACAATCCGTACAATTCAGCAAACGCAGAACGCAGCCAGCGTGCTTTGAGTATATCGACACAATAGTTGGCACGCAGCTCGACCAACCGTCATATTGAGATTCATGGAAACTCGTTGGAAGACCTGGCGTTATCACCACGAAAGTTGAATAAAACTAAATTTTGTGAATAATAATTAAGACCAGGGTTTTTTTAAGGAAAATGTTAGATACCCGGTATGGACTTGTAGGGACCCGATTTCTCTGATTATTGGGACCCGATGATAATTTCTCTGATTCTAAGGACCTGATTTTCAATGCTAGGGACCCGAATCGGGTCCCTAAAACACCTTAAAAAACCCTGATGAAGACATAAATTTTTGACGAAGTTTAATCTAAATGATCATATACCGGCCATTGACTCTATGCGTACCACGGTTTTCCGAGGCCCCTTGGATCTTGAGGCCCTAGGCTTAAGCCTATATAGCCTATAGGTAAATCCGGCACTGGTTACAGCTACCAGTAACAACCAAACGCAGTTTTTTAAGTAGCTATAAAAGATAGTTTTCGAGCGATATAGGCAGCTTCGACGCCTTCCGAAGCAAATTCTTTGCCAAAGTTATTTCCTATTTTAAATCATTTTCACTAAATGAGTATGATTTGCGATTTTTTTCAAGTGTTTTTCTGATAGAAATATTTGACCTCCTGGGAAAAGAGCTGAAATACGCGAAAAATTGCTTCTGAATCGTTACAGAAAATCCGTACAAAATTCTGAGGTTGCAGGACATGTGTGGGTAGAGTTACAATAGTTACGAACCACTCACCTAAGATGTTTCGAAGTCATACACAAGGCAGCAGAACGCAATATTGCAGCCAGGATAAATTCTGATAAACTAACTGAAACCAATTCTTAATGCTTTCACAATCATTTACTACTGGGACAAGCAACAATCTGCTGACAGTTATATAATCCAGTTCCATCTCACACTAAAATGCACTATGCACGAAAGATCAATCTTCCCATTTCTGCGCGTGTTTCTTAGTTTCGAAATGAATTTTTCCACACCATGATCGCGGTCTGACTAAATTTCACGCAGGATGCGAGCATCTACTACAGTACTGGTGTGTGTCGTGATAAACAACTCTAGCTACCCGACCGTCAAAAACAACAACACAGCTTATCATGCATTTGGGAAATATTGAATGCAGGCTAGAGGGTTTCTAAATTATCGTTTGAACCAAAAGTATTGTATTGTATTGAGTAACGTCTTCACTCCCACACGCAAAACGCTAGACTTTTAACATGCATCGCAGTGAAGAGAAATGAAAAAACACATATACATGGAAGAAAATGAGGACGTATACATTGCGGTAGTATAGAGTATACGCGTGATGGCGCTAATGCATTTTGTTGAAATACACGCATGAATCACGCCATCATGATTATGATAATGAAGAACTGCAATGACTT
>Ga0210059_1017291_pt1 | contig 10302 bp, 8 predicted proteins | sample Ectturendosymbi2_FD_188042 | JGI IMG/M metagenome (GOLD analysis project Ga0210059, IMG submission 188042) | Ecteinascidia turbinata endosymbiont from Florida, USA - Sample 2 (SPAdes) (version 2) | ecosystem: Host-associated > Tunicates > Ascidians > Unclassified | place: Key West, Florida...
GCCCAGCCGGAAAGCTCAATGAGCAGTCTATTATACAGCCCTGGTTCCAGTCCGTACGTACTTGTCCATATGGTTGGGCCACTGGTTGCAACACTACAAAAGATCTGCCACAATTACAAAAAAGCCAAGAAACTACACGTACTTTGCTTTAAGCAAGACTAAAAAGAAACTAGAAGGTGTGTGAATGCTTTGCAAGAACTGTGCACTTTGCGGTTACCATGGAAAACACAACAAATCAATAGTCACGTGTGTTTCACAAATAATGACAAAAAGCGAAACCTTCCCTCTGAAGCAAAACGTGACATGTGCGAACTATGGTGTGTATGTAGCGACTTGTAACGCTGAAAGATATGCCGTCACCATCATGTTGGTCAAACAGTAAACATATTTTCTGGCTACAAAGCAACGAAAGTAATCCTGCTCACACATTTTACCAACGCTCTGTTTTGAGTCATAGCGGAGAGATACAGTCAATGTGGTTTTGTTGCATTGCTCGATGAGTGACCTCAGACAGGCTTTCAGTTTCAGTGAAAGCAATTATTCAGGAACGACGTATTTTCCAGTGTTGTAATGGCTGCAGCTTATATTTGGATTTATTGATTTTAATTTTATTCTTGGATTTGTTTGCATTCTCTGCTCTTGTTTCAGCCTTTCAATATTTCACCTGCAAGCATTGCTTGCTGTTTTCAGGACTGATTAGGCTATGTGTAGTGTTACACTTACATGAAATCGATTTCTTATAAAAAAAATTGCAGATAGATTCACTTGTGTCGCTGTTTCGGAGACTGGTTACTCGAATACAGGTACATGCACATTTTAATCATTGCAAAGTGAAAAAGCAGAGCCAGTGACGTAGCCAGATCAACATTTTTGGAGGTGCCAAATATTTTGACTTTAAGCGAGGAACAGTACTTGGTTTGATACACAACCTCTCGAAGCACAAAATGACAAGGTATGCTAGAAATTTGGGGGGAGGTCATGGCCCCTTCCCCCTCTCTACGCCTATGAGCAGAACCCAGTCAGCCGATTCCTCAAAAGCTTGGAGCAATTTAGCAAGCACAGAGCTTTCAATTGTTACGTGCCAAGCTTCATGAAACATTCATGATGATAACTTTTTCTAGCAGAGACCACTTGTAGCCCACTTAGCAACCCCTGTTCAGGTCCGTGAACACTAGCACTGTTGGAACCATAGACCAAACTGGCAAGAATTTTGTCTCATCATCACCGAGGCTTACTGAAACATTTTGGGGAACCCACGCGTGTTTTCCAACAACTCAACAATTACAGAGCGATCCACAAGTTTATCTTTCCTGAAAAACAAACTTGTTGGATTTCGAAAAATTTCCTTAAAGATATGAAAAGTACTCATAGTAAAAACACCAAAAAGGCAGGAAATGGAAATATTGGCGGTCGGTTGAAGATTATAGTGATACTCTGCTCGAACGTGCGGTTGTACATGCAACAGAAGCAAATTACTGTAAATTGAAACATGAAAATATTTTATTTTCAAGGATATTTTTGCACTTTTTAGCCACATAAGGCCCTCCGCTGACAAACAAGACCAAATATTGCGATATACTAGTGCTTTTACATGCGCAGTTGTTACACGTGATGTAGCTTACCCATCCCTAAATTGGTCATGTATCCTTTTGTTACTCAAGAGTCATCCATGGGCCAAGATGGGCACATATTTTTTTTCTTACGCTATAGTTACCCAAGGCCAAATTGTGCAAATAATTTTGTTACACATCACGAAAGCAGGGCCAGATTGGGCATTTCCCCCGTCGCTCGAAAAATATAAACTTATGCAGATTTCGATATGGCTGCTCGACAGAGCACATACAAATGCAGCTACTGAAAGAATTAGCTGTGAACGTTAGTTCTAAATACATTGATTATGAAATTAAGTTAAAAACTGCCTTTGGCCAATTCAGCCACTTGTCCCTTAGCGGGGTTTTAAGTGGTTTTATTAAAGGGTCCCATAGCTTTCAGCCAAATCCTAAAAGGGGACCATGACACTAAAAAGGTTAGGAACCACTGCTCTCCACGGTTTAACCTTGGCCTTTCTTTATCTATTTGTTGCAGAGCTGGAACATGTTTTTCATTTTTGGCGCTGTTACCTTGCTGAGCTTTACCACTGGCGATAGTTTGCCAGTACATAGTGTGTAGCAAAGTCTATCTTGGGAAAGATAGTATGTGTTAGTTTGCCGCTTTTTAGTGATTTACCAATTGTGTTCATTGTTTTACATGTTATACCTTTTTCCTTTGTGCAACTGGCGATACTCTTTTGAACGAAATTAATATTCCAGATTTAATAAGCTGTGGACTGAATTTTGAGGAAGGCTCCTGTATGGCTTGCTGTTCAAAAATATATGAAAGAGTGGTGAGAATTTACTTTCAGTAAAGTGGCTTGAGCTTCAAATATTGTTCATTGATGACATTTTTGGGATCCAGTACATTGTTTACACCAGGTTGATTGGCGACTTAACAATTGTTGAACATGTTCATGTGCTTACCCTTGAAAAGGAGATGTGATAAATTGTCTCCTCACGTCCTGAACCCAATTCACATTTATCAGGTTGGAAGACACTAACGTCAACTTTTGTTGTGTTTTTGCTGATTGACAATAATCTAGCATTTCTTTTTTCGATCAAAAATCCGAAAAATCAGGCAAAGTATTTTGCGCCTCTACAAAAAATATTTGCTCCTCTTCGGCTATGCCAGTCCGCGTTAAACATATCTGCAAATGGATCTATTGGAGACTTGCTGAATTTTTCGAATGACATCAGAGGCATCAATATAAAACGTTCAAGGCTGCTTGCACTCGCGTGAGTCCTCGCCAAATCATTTGTGGCAATAACGCCACTTTGGATTCTCGTCAGGTTTAGCTGCTATCTATTTTGCGATTTTGCCGAAGTTAACTATGTTGTAGGGATGTAGGCGAGCCGTGGTGAGCATGCTAACGACTGTTTGCTTGTGGACATTGAAGTCCGTCCAGTAACGAGTTCCTACATTACGAACAATTTGTTTTCTGATGTATTAGCGTACAGGCAGTTTAGTCCAATTAGACAGGCTGGCAAAAAAGTGCGTGCCAACCGCCAGTTGGGTTCATAGTAAAAGAGGACAGTTGGTCCGGCAACCAACACTGAGGTGCCTTGTCAATGGAATCACGTGACCAGGCGCAATTTACCTGTAAGGAAGATAATTGTGGAGTACCCACAAGATACGCACAAGGGGTATTGAAGGGAAAGCACGCTGGCCAATGTCAAGAGAATATGAGTTAATGACTCGACCGGTGTTTCAAGTGATAATCACAGTTTACAGAATGTGGATCGATCCAAAGTCGTGTGCAGCTGCTACAGCGTAAACAATATTGTTGTGCGCCGTCTTTCTGTTTGTTTTCATTGTATCACTTCTTCTGGTTGTTAGCTTTGACATGAGAGAAAACTACTGTATAGTATGCACCTCTTGCATTCTAACGCCGAGTTTTGAAAAAATGTCACCAACACTGTGGCGGGAAATCTGGGATTGCGATTGTGAAAACAGTTTGCCATCTCCTGTGTTCTGCTAGTACCAGTGGTTTAGCCTTGGCAGTGGTTCCCAAACTTGTTCGATCCGTTACCCAAACCAGGGTAGCGATTATGTCTTATTACCCTCAATATTTCACAGTGATCGCTCATAATAAATACAGAACAACATTGTGGTTTTGGTTCAACGCTATCCCCCGAAGAATCGCATATTACCACCAGGGGGTAATTTATCACCAGTTTGGGACGCACTGCCTTAAGGAATCCAAGGCCTTCAAACAGCTTAAGTTTTGTGCTGAACATATTTTCAAATACTCTATTGAACATTCGAGGTTGTCCATAGCTTTTCCTGATTATATATATTCATATTCGAAAAAAATGTTTTATTTCAAAATAAATCCTATCTTGATTTGAAAGCTTTTGTGATGGTTGAACAACTCTTGGATTACGCGTCTGACCAGTTTCAACGATTTCGAATCATCGCAAGGCGTTCACTTCATCTCGATGAAAGCCTTGGCTAAAATCAATAAACAAAGAATGGAGAAAAAGATGTAACGTAGTAGAATGCGGTCTCAGAATAGCAAGGCGTTCATCAACCTTTGGCGAGCGCCTGACTGTGACGTAATAATCGGGCTTGCTCGTCAGTATGAAGTTACCCGTTACTCAGTAATATGTGCAGTAGTCCGGTGGCAGGGACCGATAAGCGTGCAATACCGTCCGTACAAAGTTTTTTTGCTGTTTCCATACCTCCGAGGTGTACTCTTTAAAAATGTGAATGATGCCACTCTGTCATCCTTGGGCAATTCCCCCAATATGCAAATTAAGGCCGCCATAACGGAAATATCTCAGTCACTATTCGTCAATATCTCAGTCACTATGCATGATATCAAAATAAATTTTGGCGTCTAGTCCCATGTTTTGAGGGGTAAAGATTAAGATTAAGCTATTTCAGTGAAGGTTCTGCCGTATTTTTTTGCTGAACACGCATATTGAGACAGTCTTTTTTGAAAATCTCGTTTTCGTCTATATCAGGATTACTGTACATTGCATCTTAATAATCACTGAGTCTATACGTGTTTAATGAGTAAATAATCAGATTGAACTATTGATAACAGCAATATTCTCTGCAAAATTATCGAAGCAGAGACTGCCGTTTTATAGAATCAGCAACGGCTTCCCAGCAAAAACGACTCTTCAAATGACATGGCAAAGGGGAATCCCCAAAGTCGTGGATGAGGTTTTGAAAAAATGTTGATACAATAAACCTGTTCTTAGCAAATAAAAGCATTCTTATCAATGAAAGTGAGAATGAGTTGATCGAATGTGATTTAGAATTAATTGTGTTAGCAAGACGCAAAAGCTTCTCCACCCAGATAAGATTGATTGAATAGACTTTTAGCCGAAAATAGAGGTAATTCTCATTTTTAGTTAATAAACATTTTTCAGGGAAGCAATCAAGTGCACTTTCCTCCCGATCCACCTCCTATTATAGCTTGTAGGTTATTAAGACATTTACAGTACTGCAAAAAATTTTCAGCAGAGAAAAATTTCTAAGCCTATTACATAATATAGTAATACAAAAATACATTGAAAAAATCCCGTCCTCAAGTGTAACAGACGGAAGGTTGGTGGTGGTGGATCCTCGGATGTCATGTTCATTGCTTGGTTTTTCTTGGAGCCTGACATCCAGATAGAGACAACCTTCATGCGTTACGGAAAAGGCCCAAACAAAATCATAAACATAACCCTGAAGCACAAAACCACGAAACGATGGGCATACAGCAAGGACACCTGCAGCAGGATCGTTCAAGATATCGCGAATATGTCCGATCACAGTGGAGAGAGGGAGGTGACGAGTCATGAAAAAGAGAAACCATCACGAATGACTTGAGGTGCAAAACACAGGGATAAGATACGTAAACGTCTGACTTGCATCCAGGCCCGTCGCCAGAATTTAGCAGCAGGGAGGGCCAAAAAACAGACGGAGGGGCCGAAAACCAGAAGGGGGGGGGCACATTTTTAAAATACAGTACTGGATGTATGCAGCAACCGGTGGGCCAAACATGAAATGGGGGGGCACCGATTTTAAATGGGGAGGCCGGTCACCACTGGCCCCCCCGCTGCCGACGGCCCTGCTTGCATCGCTCACCTGAATCCATATAGCCATCCCGCTGATTTAGTCAGTGTTGTTACTACAGTCTGATTTCATCTGAAATGGCGAACGCACATGACGCATTGGATATTGGGAATGGACAACTTGTGTCAGTTGAAAAGAGCAAGCCTGACGGATTTACTCTTTTATCCAAGTTGGTATTGACTATGGCAATGATGAGAAAAATAGCAAAGTTTGGGAACAATAATGTGCATGACACGAATCTCATCTACTCGCGGGTGCTGTAGGGTTGCATCAATCCAGAGACATCATTATGAAAACTTAATCATGAACGTTCACCTGGACCCACCTTCATGTTTCACAGTTAAGGCAAAATCGGAATCGTAACTAAGAAATCCACGTTGAAGACGAAGCTGCAGGTGACTGTGTCCCAGCGTTTGGTGACAAAATCAGAGGTATAAATACTGGATGGCTGTGTTATCTTTTGGCTGTATTAAGGAACTGAGGAAGATTTCGTCAACGGGTTCACGAGAAACGTGGTGAAAAGAGCGGTAAGCCAGGCCACTCGTGAGATGATTTCACCTCATTTGAATATTACAATGCGGGTAGGGTCGCCTTTCAGAGTTTGTTGATGGTGCTCCACGCCTTACGGTTAGAGTGGAAGAAGTCGATGGAATTGACAGCTTCTTCCCATCGCTCCTGCTTCTTATCAACAAGCCGTGAAAGTAGGGACTAGGCGGCTCTATCAGAGACAGTCCTCACTGGGTCTCGGAGGAAGGAGCGATAAAGGGTCTTGCACTCTTTGTCCCAACATCGCACATAATTCTTACAACGGCTAAAGAGGATACATTGTTGAGACGCAAATAACAGGCCCTCACATAATTCCTGATATGCCTTCTCAATGTTTGTTGTATCCGCAGGTGGCAATCTCTCAACGGATTTTCTTGTGGGAAAACAAAAACACTTCCAATCATTCTTGCGAAAGTTCCAACGTTCCAGCGGTCTCTGTAGGCAGGAAATTTGAGTTTCGGTGGCATTATGAGGGAGGGTCGGTGTCGTGACAGCGGGAACCTTTCTAGAACACGTCTGTCAGGCAGTCGGTTGTCCCGGCCGACACTCGCGAAGGCCAGGTCTGGGTTGGTGCCGACGTTCCATTGATGAGAGAAGAAACGAGCTGCTCCCTTTGGGTCCTGGAGCAGAGCAAGGTTGTTGGCTGTTGCCCAGGAAGCCAGTTTCTCACCGTCAGGAGATGTTGTGCTGTAGCCCTAGTTGACACGTTGGCAGTTGAAATCGCCAGCATACAGATTGGTAACGTCGGGATGGCCTTTGGTGTGAGTCACGACGGTGGATGTTTGTAGACGTTAATGATCTTATGTCCTGCGACGTCTATGCACGACCACTCAGTCTCCAATTTTTCTGGAAACTTATCGACCAGTGTTCATTCTAACCGCTCGTGAACAAACGTGGCAAGGCCGTGATTGTTGCTCAGGACTGACCCGGGTAGTGTAAAGTTGGGAATCATTAGCTTGTCAAAAGCTTGGTGACATTGAACATGTCCGAGGTCCATGTTGACGTTAGGTCGAGAAAAATGAATAGAAAGAAGTGACGAAGACTCCAGAGGTTAAGTCACTGTCACCTTCTGAAGAGGCATTCGAAATAAACGCAAAGCGGGCTCACATTCAGACTGCCATTTGGAAAACAACTCTCAACTAAGAACCTTCAGCACTGGATCCGAGTTCGGGTAAGAAAAGAACGAAACGAACGATTTAGATGCTTGATCCCAGTTACTCGGCAACCAAATGTTTGGGGTTTTCCACCGGAGGTGCTGGAAATTGTAAGATGTGGCTGTTCTACGGATTGCCTACACACTGTTCAACAGCAATATGTGGATACTACACATCTCACTTATCTTTCATGAATGTTTTGCGGATGTTAAGGGGAAGCACATGCGACAGGTTGATGACAAGGACAATATCGTTAAAAGTAACTACTTTTTGCGGACTAAGTCAAATCAGTAATGTCAACATGCATCACCATATCAAGGGATGCTCTGTGAATGGAACATACACTTAAATTTAATTTTGCTGAAATGGTTTAATCTGATTCTTTACTTTTAAAACATGCATACATGCCAAGAGCATTATGATACAATTTGCAGTTACCGTATTTATTCGATTGTACGTCACAGCTTATAAACTCATCTTTCATCATTTCGTGCGGCTTATAATCGAGGGTGATTTGCAATGAAGGGTGACTTACATTTTTTATTTCTTTATTTTATTGAAAGATACAGATGACGCCCATCTTTTTTTTGGTTACGTTTTTTTGACAAATACTTTTTTCGCATTCTACTCTCTTCTTCAGCATTACGTGCGTATCCTTCACAGGAGGAATTATTCTTAACAGAAGGAAGTTGTAGTGGTGTGCAAGCATCATTACCAGGTTTACCAATTGAACCCAAAACGTGCTTGTACACGAAAGTATCTTAGAGGCTTAGGTAATCTACGTTCAAGTGCGGCTTACATTATTTTTTGACACCATTTCATGCGGCTTATAATCAAGGGCGGGTAACAACCGAATAAATACGCTATTGACATATGGGCGAAAACGAGATTTTGTGCACTGACGGTCTCAATATGCGTATTCAGCAAAAAAGGTGAAATTTTTACTGAAATGGCTTAATCTTATTCTTTGCCTCTCAAAACATGGGGATAGACACCAAAATTATTTTGATTCCATGCATAATGACTGAGATGTTGACAAAAGAAGGATTTTCCGTAATGGCGGCCTTAATTTGCATATTGGGTGGATTGCCCAAGGATGACAGAGTGGCATCATTCAGATTCTTAAACAGCACACCTCGCAGGTTTGAAAACAGCAAAAAAACTTTGTACGGACGGTATTGGATGGTTCTCCAAAAATCTGGGGTTTGGCAACAAGACTACAGCCATTACTGTACAGATATAGGAGCCAGTGTTGCCAGATGATTATCACATAAATCTATTAAATGGTGTCACGAAACACTGCTAAATTCTGCTAAAAACCTTGTCATAGATTTTCGGCTAAAATCTGCTGAATTTAGTCAAATTATTCCAAAAAATCTGCTTTTTTGAGGTGATTCAAATAAACTTGCAAAGTTACATATCAATTTTTGGTCTTACACTCACTATCATTGGACAATGGTAGAAAATTCAGTCTTGGCCACAACATGTTTCAACCCATAATGTTCCACAGTCGAGATTTTGAGCAACGCAACTGCAGCTTACCTCCTTTTTTGTACGACAGACAGTTTTTGAGATTATCTTTCCAATGGTCTCATATGTTTATAGAACAATGCTCAGTGATAAACAAACGGAGCATAACTTCAGCTCAACAACTTTCTAAGTCTGGTATGTGTAACTCAAAACTTTGTGTTTTTGCATTTGAGAGCACGAAAAAAATTGTTAAGCCTTAACTGAGTGCTTTTTGCTTTCAGCATGCCTTGCAACTCTACAATGTTTCGCTATAGTTGATGTGTTGCAAACTTTGCAACAGGCTTTCTTGAAGAAGCAGGATAGATAACGAGCCAACTTTTAAATTCTGAATCTTGCAAACACACACCCAGTGTTGGAGGAACCTTTTTCAAAGTGGGGGAGCACAAGTGCACGTCAAAAAAACTGTGGAATTTTTTTTCATTCAGCGATTTACATTAACAATGGACCCAATACTAATTGTGTTGCTTAAACTTATTTAAGCAAAATTCGAAATGTAAAAGTGGAGGGGCCAAGGCCCATGCGCTGATGCGACCCCGGTCCCCCACCCCTGCACATACGTCGAGACGTTTGACAACATTGCTTTGATTATCCAACTAGTTTTTTCCAGACATTAAAACTTACTGGCGTAAATGAAACACTTGGAAATATCATATGTGTCGTGGGATAAAACATATACTGTTCTATCAATGTAATGTTTAAACATAACGCGCTGACTAAGCACAGAAGCAAATCATTTAAGCTTCACCAAACCATCTAGTTGCTTGTTATTATGACGCATTATCTGCATGAAGCAGCTTCGTTGAGTCATAATAAAAAATCCAAATGATTAAAAGCAGCTGGTTGTGCTGTGTTACCCAATGTCGAGCGTCATAAAGAAGATAAAGTATTTTGATGAAGGCGTAAAACTTTCCATCCTACAAAACTGTTGAAACAAAGTTTTTGTAGTAAATTTATTACTTGCTAAGCCTGCCAAACGTTTTTTAAAATCTTGCTAGAATATCAGCCAACTTTTAGTTGGAAAAGTTTTTTCCTGGCAGTGAGAAAATATTGCTAGATTTAGCAGCAAATCAGCTAAAACGACTGCTTTACTTATTGCAAAGTGATGTATTGAGAGTTAATGTCCCGACGTGCTGCAGAGATTAGGGATAGTGAAGTTGAATTTTTGCTGAATCTGGTTGGTCCATTCATAATCCTTCACAAACCAATTCAGGTGGAGTAGGTCTTTACATTAATTCTAACCTAGCTTACCAACCACGAAATGACCTAAATCTCAACAATGCTGGTTGCGAAAGCCTGTTTATTGAAATCCCAACCTCATCTGGCAAACCTTTCATTACTGGCGTTATTTATCGCCACCCAACATATGCATTTCAACCCTTCCAGGATGAATTTGTTAAACTTGTCACCC
>Ga0210059_1017292_pt1 | contig 10302 bp, 8 predicted proteins | sample Ectturendosymbi2_FD_188042 | JGI IMG/M metagenome (GOLD analysis project Ga0210059, IMG submission 188042) | Ecteinascidia turbinata endosymbiont from Florida, USA - Sample 2 (SPAdes) (version 2) | ecosystem: Host-associated > Tunicates > Ascidians > Unclassified | place: Key West, Florida...
ACAAAACTTTATGATGCAACATGATATTTGACAATGATTAGCGGCTTGTAAAACTGTTGCAAAACCGGTCACCAGAAGCATCGCATTTTCTTTTTATGAAATTTTGCTTGTAAAACGTTTCTGGGCGATCCAAAGTATTCATCATCTCTAAACGCTCAGCAATAAATTTTGAGACAGAAACCAAACTTTGCAGAAGCGATTTCCAATATTGTTGGCGTTGGTTGACCTGACCAGCTTGCTCTGTATCAATTCTTCATAGTGATCAGTTACATCTGCGACTAAACGTAATCGTAGCATCTCTATGTTCCACTGATTGCTTGTGGCTCCTCAGCATGCTTCCAGTCGCAGATTCCTTTTCCAACAAGGAAATGCGCGCAGCTAGTCGTGTCCGTGCATATCAGTCTACAAGTGAAACAATAAACACAAGTTTGTGAAGCAAAAAAACAAAGCCAGCTTCTTTCAACGACTTCGGCGTTGTGGCTCTGGCGACGAATAAGATTTCTGGTGCATTTACGTGACAAGTTTCTTTATTTTCTGTGTTGTGGAACACCATATTTTAAAAATAACTCTTCGTTTTTAATCAATATTCCCGCATTTTTTCCGGTATATTGGAATACCAGGGACCGATATTTTTGCTTCCGTGATAGCGTCAGCCAACTCATCTAGCGTGTTTTTCGATGATACTTCCTGACGTTCTTCTGCTACTGCACCACTGGTTAAACTAGGTCTATTCTCATCGTTACGTGCATCTAAGCCTGGAACAACATATTTTTCGATTTTCTGTCCTCTTACAGGTTCGGCAGAAATGTCTCCACTGGAGTTCACTGCCACTGCAATATAGTAACTTGAATGTTTCTTGACCTAGCTGCAACTTCTTCCTCTCTCATTTTTGCCTCTTTTACTTTAATGTCTTTTAGAATCACTTGGGTAAGCTCTACACTTGCAAAGGAGACGATCCCTTTTTTTCTGTCCTTAGAGCTGACATATTTTCAGCGCAAAAAGGGAGTACAATTTACGACTGTCACTTACTTGAATGTATTACGTACACTTAAAACACGTCAAATAACAAACAGGCCTACTGATTAGTTTTAAGCAGTGAAGCAAAACGTCCATTGTAGACAACGCTTCATTCAAACCCCTCAAAATCTTTATTTATATACCTTATTTTGCCCATGGATATTTTGCAGATTTCTTAAATTTCCTAAAAATGCAGATTCGCTTTTTGCAATTTTATGAAATTGCTTGCATGAAAGATGTTTTAAATTGCACACCAGCTTTAGACTAGAAACTGGTTCAACCAGAAAGGTGTCTCTTTCTTTTAGGTTTGTGGCTGCATTAAGGAAAACATCGTTCCACGTAAGCATAAAGGGCCATAACGTTGAAATAAAAGTTTGCAAACTTTATCAGTTCTTGAAGCGTTTAATGGTATTGCAAGTTGCAAATTATTTTGCCCATCTTTCATGTTCCATCATTTTGCAATGAATTGTATTTGATTGATGCTCTTTTTGCATGAACTCAAACAAGTTTTGGTTTTGGTCAAACAGCCTACTTCAGCTTCATCAATAGAAACGTTTCTATCAAGCAGATACTGCTAACATGATTCATCGCTTTCCCAATTAGTTTTGCAAACGGAGGAATTTAGTCAAAGCATTTGAAAATTCAGCAAAACACGTGGTCCATTTAGCCAGATGTGAAACACTAGAATTGTGCAATACAGATACAGCCGACATGAATAAATCACAGTCATGATCCTTGTCTTCGCTGAATTTTCTTAGTGCTGATTTAACTTGGCTTGATATCTACATCTGATTGTCTCTATTGAATTCTTGCCTTCACAGTGGCGAAACATGATACAACTTTAACAACTGATGCTTTTGATTTCTCAGTATTCTGAAGTTGCTCAATAAAAGCAACCACAAATGATTGCAAATGTCTTAATGTGTTAAACAGAATTCTCTCAGAGAATTTCCAAAAAAAACATTTCAGAACAACAGTAGGTTTGTTGATAGACATGAAGTATGAATTTGAAGCTGGGTACAATTGAAGCATCCTTGGCAAGCTGCGATAAAGTGATACCCACCTGGTTATGCTACGAGAAATAAGTTTTTGCTACGCAATATCCACAAAGTCACAATACTCTTTTCACTCTTTTTGCAAACTGTGCAAATGCAACCATATGTAGTTCACTCAGCTTCAATATAATTCAGTCCTTTTCGGAAAAAGGGATGCTTCTGTCGTATTTCTTCATTTTTCAGCATTATTAATTAGCTCAGGGGTGCAAAAATTTCTGTGAACGTTAGTAGCGCGTACAAATTTTTAGTAGGGCCTATATAAGCTTTGCCATACAGCATGCATAGCATATGCATGAAGTGTAAAATGTAAAAAAGTGTTTGCGCGTTCCAAGTTTTTGATTGAGTTCGCGACCGCATTTTTCCACCCCTGGATTAGCTATGTAATCCACTGTATCACGCTTCATCAGCAAAGCTACAGTAGTACAGTATAATGGCGTCAGCAGTCCGCACTCTAATGCCAAAGTCATATGTAACGATTAATGTGAAAGCATGCTCGCCTTTCCAGCCGAGAATTAACGCAACCAAAACATAGATTAATTTGCAGGTCCTCCCATAAACTAAGCTATACCACGAGCTCGTATCCTGTTGCAGTAGAGTAGGGAGAGATTACTATAGGCAAAAACAAAATATCACAGCCAGTGATATAACTGACGGGGGCAGAGGGGCGAATTCTCCCCCCTGGCAATCTAAATGCAAACACCGAACCGCTGCCTTAACTGATATTTCGGTTTTAGTATTCGTTTGGTTTTCAGTAAGTTGTTGTTTATTACATTTTTCGGATTATTTTCCAGTGATTTAGGGTTTTAGCATAGCTATCCACATCCGGATTCACCATCATTTCTCAAGTCTTTTTCCGAGTGTTGGGTAGTGGCCCCTTTTAGCTAAGTTTTCCACCCTGAATCAAAGCTCTAGTTACGTCACTGATTATGGCTGTGTAAAATAAGAAATGCAAAAAGGAGGACATTTTGACATTTTCGAATGTCCTCGGAGAATACTGTCTATCAAAAGAAATCCTTTCCCAGCAAAGAATCAGACACTGACGATCTTGCAGAGTGTATATTTCGCCTACGAAGCAGGTATAACTTGCTCTTCTTCAAATAGAATCATTGATTTTTTAAAATAATGTCGGCTAGCTGCTGTCCTCGGAGAAGATTTCATTTCTCATGAAAAAAGTGGACATGTACTTCAAAAAGAAGGAATATGGTAGCCATACCTAGCAATGCTACTCATATGTGACCTGTGCAAACCTGAGTAAAGCAGACGAAAAATCTACCAGAAACGAGTTAGAGACGTAAGCTAACATGTTCTACTTGGCTTGGCCTTGCATTCACTAGATTCAGATTCCTGACCGACTTTCAGAAAACCAGTATGTGTAATAGTTGTTTGTAATAGTTGTTGTTTATAGTATTTAATAGTTGTTGTTTCGTCACAATATCAAATATTCTTCAAGTCAAACTGCTGCGTTGTCCGACCGATAATAGCGTCTAAAAACAAACTTTAAGAAACGACTAAAAACATGACTAAGTGGCACGAACATGCCGCACATATGGCTAAACACATGAACATGGTGGGGGGCCCTCTTTGGTGGGGGCCCTGCCCCCCTAAATCCAGTCCTGACGTCACACCGTATTCTGAAAAGTTATCGTCCATTTTTTCTGAAAAGTTGTCCTCTCTGTGGTATCGGACAATGGCAGTTTTTGCACTTAGGTTACAGCAAATGGTTCCTTCATGAATTTCTCGTGCTGCTATCTTCATGCATGGTTTCATAACGCTTTCTGCCAGAGTAAATGACTTCCTTGCGGACATATGGTCATGAGCTATTAGTAATGAAAAGACGAGACGCTGATCAGAAGATGGCACCATTGATTGCTACATTATCGCTATTTGTTGTGTTTGAAGAACGAAGTCGACTTGTTTTTGAATTCAGGTTATTTAGGAATGGTGCATTTGCTATTTACCATACTAAGCCTGACTGGGATTACGTAGGTAAAACTAAGCCGATTTAAATAATATTTGCTTGAAAGTAGCTGATAATGATTGACTAACTCCTGATTATTGGATGCTCATCGTCGTGACACCATAGTGTCCTCCAGCACTAACAGTGGCGTAACTGACGGCTGTGACGGGGCCGGGGACGAGCCGCTCCCCATGACAAGATAAACGCAAAAACTAGTCCCCCATTACCTGACATTTTGATGTTTACTATTTTTTGGGTTCTCAGTAGGTTGTTTTTTTAATGATTTTCTGGGTGTTTTCATTTTTTAAATCTTGTATCCACATCCACGACATTTGGATTCACTTTGAATAAGATGCAAGGACTGACGATGCGTAGTGTTATGTGTAATCGATTTCCTATTAAAAATTTGCGATAGATTCCTTGCTTGTTCCACCTGTGGAGTAAAGTTACTTGACGCCGGATTCACTGCCATTTCTCAAATGTTTTCTGAGTGTTCGCTAGTGCCCCCCCCTAAATTGGCCAGTAGGCCCCTTTCGGATAATTTTGCCCCCACTGTCTCAAACCTCCAGGTACGCTACTGGGAAGCAGGCTTGTAACCAGCTTGAGACACCAGGAGGGGTGCAGAGTTTGCTGAGATGGGCCCAAATTTTTGAACTATGTCCAACAGTTTTAAAAGATGTCCAACACATTTTTCCCTGGGTGGCAAATTTTTTTCGCCCTCCCTCCCCCCTGGTTACGGGCCTGCTGAGCAGTAGACATCACTGGTGAAATCAGCAGCGTACTCATGGCTCAGCACACAGATTGAATAGCTGCGCTGGTCTTGTGCAACTGGAGCAGCAACAAAAAATTGATACAGTCCCGTCGCCACGGTGGGGTTTTGGGGGCTTAAGCCCCCAAGAAAAGCTCCAAGCCACCCCAAGTTGAAGCATGAAACACTATAAATCCTTTGTTTTTGCCAATTTTTATAGTGTCAATCCCCCTACACAAACCCAAAGCCCCCCTATTGAAAACTTTCTGGCGACGGTTCTGAACTGATATCAGCTCATTTTTGCTTTGCAGTTGCACATCTTTTGTTTCCATCGTGAAGTAACAATAGAAAAGCAGATAAAACAGCTAATGTCCAACCCAAATGGCTTACTGAGCCAAAAAGTATGTCACTATCTTAACCAGGGACGCACATTGAATGACATACTAATGAGGGCCACACATTGAATGGCTTACTTTGATCTTAGCAAACTAAATTTAACTAAAGCTAAAGTCCTGAAAGCGTTCGAATCCTTACTGCAATGGTAACAGACGTGATAAAGTGGCACTAAGGACCACCTGCAACTAAAATGTCAAATTCTAGATTATCAACATAAGGACAAGTTGTTATGCAGGACATTTTTACTACATTGAAAACCTAAACTGGGCCGCACGAAATCTTCGACTGGGCCGTATGTGGACCGCGAGCTGCGGGCTGGACATAGCTGATATAGAAAAATTCGTAGCAGCTTTCGGTAAATTCTAATGCATTTCTCTGTTGAGATGTTCAAACTATCAAAATATGAGGGCAATATCTGCCAATTTTTCGTTGTGCGCGGTACCATGTTTTACAAAAAGGCAAGACGGTAGTTAAACAAAGAGAGGATTGTTTAAAATACGTTTGCAACAACAAAACAGGGTTTTCTCATCTGCACTGTGTTTGTGATCCGCACCGCACGGTTTTCTCATCCCCACTAATGCGTACTGTCGCACAGGTTGCAAAGCACTGGTCTAGAGCTTCACTCTCAAACAATTTGGTCTCGGTCTCGGTTTTTACAACCAATTCTCGATACCAGTATTGAAGTTTTAACTTACTCACTTTGTTGGATACAGTCTCGACATTATCACAGCCAAACATTGCCTTGAAACTGATTGACCTTTGAAATAGTTATTTTATTATGACATATAGCCTAAGTTTTTGGTTCTATTCAAAAAAACGGTTTCAGTAGATTTTTGATACTGGTTCACATAACTGGACATTGGACAGCTGATGTGAAGAAAAACATCATTCTCACTAGTCCAAATCAGGCCCGTTTCCAGCTTGGGACGCTAGGTGGGGCGATGCGAAGAGTTTTCTGAGACGGGCCCAAATTTTTTAAAGTAGCCTATGTCAAATATTTGTCCAACACATTTTCCAGGGGGGAAGAGCCCCCTGCGCCTCCTCTAGTTACGGGCCTAGCCCAGATTATGAAGAAAAGGTGTGACACTGTTAAAAAAAAGTAGCGGCAGGCGGGCTGAGACCATCAAATTCACAGTGGATTCATACCTCCAAACTCAAGCTCTATTCTCCCTGATGAAGCCAATTTCCAATTTTTCTATACTACTATGAACCCCCCAAACAAGCTTAAAGCCACCCCAATGCTGTTGATCTGGCGATGGATCTGCTTCTATCCAGGAGAATCAGCCTATAACCCATTTAAAACCATGAATCTCAGCCAACACCACAGGTACCAGTGACAAAGGTAAACAATTGCATTGTTTTTCCGCCTTTCTGCTCAAATTTATGTGATTTACGCAGAATGATCTAGTGTAGCCAACCAGTTTCGCATTTTGCTGTCGGTTGCAGATTGCGCTAACCAAGCCAAATTTGTCTTTTCGTGGCCGGCGTGAGCTGTCTAAGGGTTTGCACTTGCAACAAAAGGAACAAGACAAAACCACACGGCCATTAGTCGCTGTTGCCAGGCGCGTGACCAGGTGGGTAGCGAAAGGTGCTATACTCCCTCTAAAACTCTGAGCTGCAAATATTGAACCATTGAGAAAAAATTTCATGACGGCGTACAGCGATTATTCATACCACCAAGCTGTAGATAGCTGGTATTTTGCCGAAGTTTCTGCGTTAGAGCTGACTGCTGAGTAGCCTATCATGGTTTGTTGAAGCGCGTCGTGCTACCACGTAGTAATTCAATGCTGCATTGCGCTGTCCCCGTTGATAGAGTGAGTCAGTTGAGGTGTTTCAGAATTGCATTGTAAGTCATAATTCCTTGACCTACTGGAGCACGCTCCTGGCTTTTTTTCGCTAAGACATTTTGGTCATTTGTCCCGTAGGCTAATAGTATTACGGTAATTTATTAAAACTCGTCGTAAGAGTATTCAATAGCCTAAATTTTCGGACATTATGACCGAATTGACTTAATTTTTTTCGGTCATTAAAAAAAAATTCGGTCTATGACCGAAAAAAACTAGGGACGCTCAATGCATTTTTGACAGATACTGGCAAAGCTGTTTCCTAACAAACAACCTTTGCTATAGCTTTTCACACGCTGCGCAATATGGCTCAATCAGGGGCATTACAGTAGTGTTACAGGCAGGTTTGCCTGAAACAGCTCATCTTGTACATAAAGCAAACCATGCTGTAAAGCCTACAAGCTTGAGGCTTTCAAAACAAAGATAACAAATTTCAACCAATCAAAGTTAACTATTTGTCAGCTGACCTAACTGAAAACGACTATCCCAGAACATTAACCTCAAGTTACCCTGATAAAAACGTCACCGAAAGTCACGAGATATTAGCTGAAATCAGCTAAGACCGAGCACGATCACGGAAACGATAAATCACATGAGCCGAGCCCGAACTGGTGACGAAAAGGTGAAAACCCGAGCACCGACAAGTGCCTAAAGGTATTCGAGGTTTATGAGGTCAACCAACCACCAGAGGCGTTAACAAATAGCAACCAATTAGAACACCTGAAATAAAGGGGTGTTGACAAACCCTGAGACAACCATCGAATATAAATATAGCCACATCTAGACCAAAAATCAGTCTTTTTGAAGACTGACTCCGCCGTTTCCCAGTAGAATTGCGGAGTCATTACGGGAGCCTAAGCGCCAGTAATGATCAGGAAAAACTGGCTTGTCCGAGTTAATCTCTGTCAGACCAGACTGTAAAACTTGGCCTTGTCCGGGTTAATCCCTGACAGGTTAGACTACAGAAAGTGGCGTGCCGAATGAAACTCTGATAGATTATTTCGTGAAAAATCAGACCAAATGAAGTTTTGCCAGACTGTTTTGTGAGAACCAGATTGTGAAAGTAAAATTCTGTCAGTTTGATATATGAATACTGTACCGTACTAGCGTAGTTTTGTCAGGCAAGTTGTTCAGGATTAAAACTGTGTTTACGACTAAAATTCTATTGATTTGCTGTGCAAGTTCAAGTCCAGTCAATTGATTTACTCTCTTCAGCCGTTGAAGGTTTTACCTTCTTCCGTGTACCACCTCGGGAGGCCGTATAAAAGGTGAGCAATGCTCCCTCTTATGCTGCAGTGGTCGCACCACACTTGGGTGAGAGTCACTTGAATCTTCTCAACACGCGTGTACACCTTGGTGTGCACCCGTTCCTGCTCGGTATGTCGATTGCATCTCTTTGCAGTCCGCTTGGGTCGAACTCAGCTTGGCAGTGGTCATTAAAAACAACTTTGATCATTCTCTGGATTAGCCCTCTTGACTGAACTTACTTTTAACTGAAAACAGCAACTTTCGAAACTTTAATTAATGATAAGCTTCCGCTTGAACTATAACTAATTGCCGGGCCGAAAGAAACGAAATTCGCTAGCAGTGAAACGGGAGTATGATGATATCAGTTCAGTATTAGTAGATTGAATGCGTGCGTATACACTGAGTACAATTATTTCAAGGCAGTAAAACATCGAAGAAAAATGTTTGATAGCACTCATATTTAATACAATAGAGAAGTTTGTACCATGTGAAAGTTAAGTCTTATTTTTACAGGTAAAAAGTGCTTGAATAGGGGAACCGATCCGAATAGATTGTTGATCCCCTTATCGCAAACCTTAAAGAACAGAATTAAGAAATGAAAGTATATGAGTGTTGTGACATGTCGAGAAGTGCTTGAATATTATGAAATGTCGTACTTTGGTGAGTACCAATTTGTTTTATTTGAATATATGTCGTGATGAATAAAACGTTATGAAACCAAGAACCATATGCTTTACTGGTGTGTGTATTTTCTAGTGTGAACCGTTGAAAAGTAATTAGTAATCGGGCAATTAGTAGGGTCTGTTAACCAGACGCAGTTTCTGCGAGAACGGTCCCAGATTCAGTAATGAGAACCCACGCATTCATGTTATCTGCTGAATCTAAAGCACATTACGATGCCACCCTATAGGGGTCGCATCTTGTGCAACAGTAGTACCGACATGAAAATTTTACAGCCTTACTTTGGCTTGGGAGCCTCTATACATCAAGTCGCTTAGTTGAAAGATGACTAGCGCTCCTGCAACAACTAGGTTGGCCCCTCAACTAGTAGGGTGTCTTCTTGGACCAAGTCCCTACATTGGTTCTTAGAGGCTACCTCAGACCCGCAGCCATGGGGAGCATTCGGGAGCAGTGCCCCTCAAAATTTTGTTGTTCCCAGAAAATTTTATTTTAAACATATACATGTAACAAAAACAAAAATATTTTGTTTCCTAAGAATTTATTTTGACCCTCCAACTTTAAAACCTCACTACGGGCCTGCGCTACCTACTTCAAATTTTTGTGCAAGTTTCAAGCAACCTATTCAGTTTTGCAGTGTGCCTTGCTGCAAAAGTGCAAATTGCTCTCGTGTCTAGGAAACTCTCTTGGACATATCTTCGAGACATAATATATTGATAAGTACATTAATAACTACAGAAGTGTCATCAGAAAGTCTTCACTAGGGGGTTTTACATTTGTGTGGGGTCTTTACGTTACTGCTGGGGAGCTTGATATTGAAAATTACATAAAATCTCCACTGATGGATAGTGTTTCATATTTTGATTTGGGAGGTGCTTGGTAGTTTGTTTGGGGGGCTAAGCCCACTAAAGCCCGCCCCGTGGCGACGGGTCTGAACTGCAGTACTGTAGAATCAAACCTGAGAACATCATAAAGTTGAAACACTGTATGCATAATGGATTGAGCATTAACCAAACCAAGCATGGTAAGACCGTGTTTCTTGCCTCACCACGCTTAGCTACATCAGTGTTTTTCAACTGGGGTTCCGCGAGTGGCTGCCAGGGGTTCCGCCGAAACAGACCGAATTTGCGTAGGACGAAATTCGCAACCACAGTTCTATGCGGTTGTAGCAGTATGGACACTTGGATCATTGCATAGGGTTCCATGATAAACACAAACATTTGCGGAAGGTTCCACTGCAGCAAAAAGGTTGAAATACACTGGCCTACATAGTGGTGGGCAAAACAACATTCGCCAGTGAAATCACATATTACAGAATTGCAACTAAGCCTGCAAAAGCACATCAATAGCTATTGTAGT
>Ga0210059_1017295_pt1 | contig 10301 bp, 6 predicted proteins | sample Ectturendosymbi2_FD_188042 | JGI IMG/M metagenome (GOLD analysis project Ga0210059, IMG submission 188042) | Ecteinascidia turbinata endosymbiont from Florida, USA - Sample 2 (SPAdes) (version 2) | ecosystem: Host-associated > Tunicates > Ascidians > Unclassified | place: Key West, Florida...
CTGATCAGCTATTGTGCCATTGTATTCTCATTTGCTCTAATGTTCGCTAATGGTTGGTTTACTGCATGCGATGGCTTTTATGGTGCTTCTGCTTATTGGCTGAGTCATATGAAACAATAAACCATTACTTATGCATGCTGAATCAAGTACGCATGACTTTATTTTAGTTTTGTCTAGGGCAGGGGATGTGTGACAGATTAAACTCCCATGCATATACAGTAATCTGGAGGAGTTTATAATCGAACAGATATAAACTCCTTCATATGTTATGTGAGGTTTGCTTCATTTCATGCGCCTTATAATCGGTGCCCTGTAAAAGGCGGAGCTCCGTAAATAGCGGAGCTTGGTTGTGGAGGTTTGATGACGTAACCGGAGTCGCTAAAACCGATATTTTGCATTGAGCAATGAAAACTAAACGGTAGTAAAATTAATTTTACTGCAAAGGTGATATTACACTACGGTTAAAAAATTCTATTAGTTTGATAATTGTTGGTTATCTTAGTTTCACAACGGTTCGGGGACCAAAAAAGGTTTCAACAGTTGTGAATGTATAAAATTGCTAAACATCGCGAACTTCCATGCATTCCATGTTTGGGGGAAACGCATGTTAGGTTGCAAGCAGCAATGTTACAACATTTTTCCTTAACTTATTTTCCTTTTTTGGCTTTTGCAACGCAACTTTTTTCTACTCAGTTTACCTCATCTAACCTCCGCAACCAAGCTCCGCCTTTTACATTAGGAAGGAAAAGAAAAATGGTAGATGACATGATATCTGATATCATAAACAAACTGGCACTTATGCACAAATGAAAAGAAGAGCTGAGGATAATGAAGAATGGCGGAGGGAAGTCATGAGAGACCTGTCCTAAGGCAGATTACCTTGATGATGATGATGCGTTTTACCGGGTACCCTTATAATCCTGTGCGCCTTGTATGAAAAAAAGAACAGCTACCTAGCATTCAGTTTCTGATAGCCTACCGCTACTGCACCCCATAATCTGGTGCCCTTTGCGGTCCGAAAAATACGGTAATATTCCCTTGAAATAGTCTTCCACATTTTAACAACCTCTGAATGGTGGTTCAATAAAATTCTGAACCAGACTTGATCTGTTGCCATACATTGAATTTATTAAATAATAATTACACTACAGTAATATTTTCTTAAGATGAATATAATTTACCTATATGGTATCGTATTGAATATTTATTGCATGTATAGTAAGTTGTATAATGTGTTTGACCTGGGTTATGGTTAGGTCATTTGTATAGGAATCCTGATTGCTCAACTGCAACAAAACATACCTTGTTTCATGCCTATATATTCAATTATTGCCTGCCAATGTTGGAATAGTCTGGTATCAAATGATTGTGCATAGCTTATCTACTGCATAAAACCAGCCTGTGGTCTAGTAGTAGTAAGTGCATCTGCTTCAGTGCTGGTACTGGTAGGTCGAGAGTTCATCTCTCGACCAGGTCTTACCAAGACCTTGTAAATTGGTACTACAGCCTTATTACCACTGCCAGGCGCACGGTATGTGGAAGAGCTGCAGGGAACACACCAAGAATACAAAAACAAACCAGAAGTTGTATAAACACAGTCGTGGCGCTACAAGACCATTGCAGTTATACAGCGCCAACAACAAAACCACCATACCAAAAAAAATCTACTGTATAACAACAGGTGTTGCACACTCAGTTCAGCCAACAATTACTGTAATTTTTTTGTCAATTTTTTGCGTGCTCTGAAAAAACTAAGAAGTCTTTTGAGCCACAGAACAATCCGCATAATAACTAAGGGTAAAGATATACATAGGCAATAATGCTCAGCTGTTCTTTGTACTAATCATGTTGGTTCATAGACTACTTCTATTATTTAAACAGTACAAAAAAAGTAAAGATTACAAAAAAGAAGCACATGCACAGAGAAAAAAAACAGAAATACAGCGAAAATAAAAAAAAACAATAGACATCAACATAACACAGTGATGATGGTGGGCAAGCAATGCGTGAAGAGTTGATACATGTACAGATGAGCAGGTGAAGCAAGCACACAGGTGAAGGAAGCGAGCAGCAATAGGGGTTATGAGGCCAAGAGCAACACTCATGCTCATTCATAAGCCAATCATATCAAAACTATCCAGAATTTATTATGATCTGTAATAATGTGTTTTGTTGATAAACTGATGGTATTTGGACAAGGTAATGATTAATTTGTTTCATGTTTAATCCATTACGTTGTTGATATTTGGGTTGTCCTCTGCTTTTGCAAATGACTGTATTTTAGATCATTTGTGCTGAGTATAAACTGATTTGATGAGTGGATCTGGGCTGGATAAACTGACATCACAGGCTAGGTCTAGCCCATGGGCGATAGTTTGGTAACCTTTGTGTTTGTGTTAGGTCATGCTGTAAGAAGTTTTAGAGCTAGTCAAGTAATTCAGTGATAAAGCATGTGCTTTACCCAGGTTGGTACACTAGGTTCAATTCCCATTTGTATTTTGGTGAAAACCTGAAATATGGCATGTGCAATCTTTCTATCCTCAGGCATGGTGTGAGTTAAGCATACCATATTTTTGTGATTGAAAACCGGGAGGCTTCAGAACAACTGGCCTTATTAGATAAATGTGGTTCATATCTTACTTGGAGTAGCCTAGCCTATGTAGCTGTAGTTAAAAACACTAAGAAAAACTAAGTAATCCATTTAATAAGCAACAAAACAATGTTCAAATATTTTTAATTTTACACATTCGCATAATCATATTTTTCTGTACACAATACTTTTTCCAAAAAGTCTTTGTTTGATTTTATGTTTTGGAAAAAACACAGCAAGAAGTCAGTTAATTTTAAAGATGATAAGGGCTTTCACATTCTGCTTCTGTTATCAGACCACATTATATTCATGATAGATAAATTATCTCAATGGGAGTTGAAATACTAGGTGTAGGGCTATGCTGCATGATTGAATGCCTAACCGGGACTTTTTGGTTGACTGACCGGGATGCCGGGACAAAGGTTTTCAACCAGGACTGTCCCTGCTAAAATGGGACATGGTATGACTAGTGTGAGTGGGTGTGTGCAAAAGAGAACTTCATAAGCAGTACAGCCAATGACTTTCCACCATTGCAAGTGAGGAGGGACAAAACAAGAATTCTCACCTGGAAACTAGGACTAAGAACCAAAAATTTTTAGAAAACTTGAAGTCATAAGCTTAATTCTGGTTAATTGATTTTGCAATGGCAGTTTATTTGCCGATATGACATTCATACTATACAAGAGCCATGTTCACTGTTTTGGTGTCATGCAGTGATGAGCAAATAGTTGACTCATGTCTACTCATTTGCCTGCTGAGGCAGGTTGTGAACTCGCAAACAGATTGTTCTATTGTTGATCTTTATTGTGTAACAATAAGATGGAAAGTAAAAGCAAATTTTTCAAGTTACGATAGTAAGCATTTTACCTTCACTTCAAGTTGCGACAGTGAGCATTTTGCCTCATGTAGCTGTTGAACACAGACATCTTTGGCAGGCAATGCAACAAGACACTAATTGCTGATACCATTAAGCCATGTTATTTTATACTGTGTTATAAGAAGCATTGCTGCTAACAAAGCACGATTTTTATGGTTGTTTCTGTAACTTAGGGCATTTCTTTTGTGGCATTGAAAAGTTAAAGTGTTTTGTGAACATCCACTTGCACTGCATCATTAGCGACCTGAAAAGGATGAGCAAATTGTAAAACATTATCTCCCCTGGAAAATTTTCTGCGGGTACCCATGATTGTGAGCATTCTCTCCAGATATAACCACTTGTTACATCTGGAGACATGAGACACATAAACCAATTCAATGTGGGATAAGCAAGAAATCTATTGGAAAATTTTAATAGGAAATTGATTTCACATAGCACTTCACATCATCAGTCCTTAAATCTGCAAGCAATGCTGATTCAAATAGAAATATACCAACACTTTTTTTTGACTTCAACATATGTGACAAACAAGTGAACATTGCAAATACATCACATTAATGTTGTTGTTATCACAAAGTAACACCATGCATAAATCACATACAATGTCTAAACCTAGATATTAAATTATATTAGTACTATTACATCATGTTGTTTAAGTTCGTGTGTTGTTGTGAAGTCTTGAAGGCCAAATTTGTCACTGGCTTCACACATGATTACCTTCCTACAAAAAAGTGTGTGATTATAAATGCACCATAACAAATGTAAGACGCTAAAGTCACAATTGTAGCTCAACACTGTCGGCCATTTTTAACAATGCTAACTTCTTGTAATATCCAAGTTATGTTCCAAATTGATGTCTTACAACCTGTGCAACAGTTCTGTTCATGATATCACTGTCAATGTTTGAAAAAAGTACTTGATTTTTTATTCTAAAGGCCTAATTCTGAAAAGTGAGGGAGCAGTCTTCAAGTGAGAAAGTTTATCAGTGTCTGAAAATTATTGAAATGTTCTACAAAAATGAAATTTCATTTATATTGGCTGTATGAAACCCTGCAAGAATGACTTTTACAAGTGGGTATTTGTTTGCAGGACAATCTGGTGTAATTACAGAGTAAATAGTAGAATGAAGAAAACCAATAGAAGAAAAACCTCTTCCCCAAGAAAAGTTGTGAGAACTGTTGATTTTGTGGAGGCACCTTCTCCAGATGGATCCCTACTTGCTGCTGATGAAGAAATGTCAAATACTTTAAGTTATTCTGATGCTATGCCATCAGATCCAATTGAATTGGCAAAATATATAAAAAATAACCCAACTGTCAAATTTTTTGAAAGTCCCCAAGTACCAGCCATTTATCACAGTGAAGTTTCTTATGTAAAATTTAACAGCAAACCAGGTGAAGAAGTTATTTATAGATGCCAGGCATGCACTAAGAAGACATTCAAAACTGCAGCTGGTCTGAAAAGGCATTTGGTACGCAATTGCCCAGCTGTTTTGAAAATTTCCTTTATTTGTGTTCTGTGCAATGAAGGGTTTGGAGATCAAAGCCATGTTGTGAAGCATATTAATGGTGAGATTTGTTTAAATATGTCATACTTTTACGAGGTTAAAATATGTACAGGTATTTGCCAGTGTACAGCTGTAACTGATTGAAGTATAATCTATAAACTTGGTATCAGTAAACTTGACATCATTCGTGGCTTAATTTTGCCAGCATCCTGCAATTGCAACAGCTATTTTCTGAAGTAAGAAGGGTTTTTCAGCGATTTTTCCTTATTCCCTAGTTTGTGATAACATTAGGAAGTGCAGTGGCATGTAGCTTTGTCATTGTGAAGTGGATTCTGAAAATAATTTCTGTTTCCATTGTTACCTTAATGTGGTTTATTTCAGTGGTATTTGGTCAGTTGTTCAATGTTCGGCAACAGTGTTTCCTATGATACCTGTTATGTTGGAAAGGACTACAACTTGAAGTATCTTCAAGTTTTCGTATGCATCTCATGTGAACTCGTTTTTTTTGTTTTTTAGATGCACACGTTGAACCATACTTGGGTGACGATAACACAGGCCGTAGGGCTGCAAGGCTAAGCCGGAGCTGCATGAAAATAAAAAACTATGAGGAAGGTTTCCACGTTGATGATGTGGTTGAAACAGCGTTTTATGAAGATAAAAGTGACCAGGAAATTTCATTCAATATTCAAGAAAAGGTGGGTTAAGTAATGCTCTCTAATTAAAAAGTTGTAACGCTATAGTATTTTTTGATTTAATGTTGTATTTGTGTTACTGTAAGTGAGGAATGTTTACTTCATTTATAAACAAAACTTTGCATGCCTGTTATGTTTAACCCATCTTGTATCTGATGAAGTATAAGTTATTAAGTTTTGATGTGCACAAAAAGCCAAAACGTGATAATCTGCAATTTTTACACCAACAGTTGCTGCTTTCTAGCCACAAACATTTTTGTTTTCAAATCGACCTGACTGGTGAACACTCTGTGCAGTTTAGCTGCTACCTGTCCAATATTACTGTTGTGTTGCATTATGATAGAAAATGTCAGGGTCGCAATCAGCTGATATTTTCGGGGAGAGGGCAAAATGACTAATTTGTTGTTGTACTATGTTTCAGGGGGAAAAAATGTTGTAACTTGTTGTACCTAACAACTAAACATCTTCAAAGGGGACAATTGCCAGCTGTCCCTCTTGGTTGCAGGCCTGGAATGCACATGTTTGAAAGAAAGTACAAAAATGCAGATTAAACCTTTCTCGTTAATTTTGAAAGCTTTGGCGTTGTTTTTTACTTGAATCAGTTTATACTTGTTTTGCGTTTCGGTTTTGGATATAGCAGAACAAGAGCAGAAAGGGCCGAGTAGTGTACAGTACAACAAGGAGAAACTTTCAAACACCATAACATCTCAACATATTGAAAGGCATGCTTTGCTGAGGACAAATAGTGTACGTTGTCTAACTTGATCCACTTGGTTTCTGAACAAGTCTTGTTGGCTGCAGGGACCAATGGCATAATAACCTCCGTTGGGCGCATCACAAAATTTCTCAAATTTGTTTAAACTTTGTAGTTTTTTGATGATACTTTTCCATTGAAACTATTTTTGATGAAAATATTTTGATCAATGCATTATACGAGATTTATTTCGTAGGTGAAGCATCGCTACAGCTTCCGAGATCAGATGAGATGTTTCGTTGGTATAATTTTAGATAGTGGAAACGCAGTTAAGCCCAAGTTTGACAAAAGCAAGATGTTTTTTTGGTTGCTTAAAATTGTTGTGTTAACGATTTTGCTGTTGGTATGTTTCAGGTGAAGGTGAAACATGCCACATTCCAGTTCTTTTACGCCAAATACCCTCCTTGCATACTTAGGGGAAAGTAATAAAGTCAATCCAGACCGTTTGATGACGCCTTGCTGCCGCGTGACGAGTGTTTCATGATCGGTGTCGTCGCGACCATGTGATTTGTGCGCTTTTACGTTATAAGTCCCATTGTCTACAACGGGGATGGTTTCATTGCTTGGCTTAGGCCAGGGGTGGACAAACTTTTTTCAATCAGGGCCACATTGTTGTGTCAGTACCCAGCGAAGGACCAGCTTCCACAAATACTTTAATATATTTTCATAGCATTAACATATTTATGTTTTTAATATTCAAACCTCGTTGATTTTATCAAGAGGATGGTATTTTATTACGTGTTTCTTGTGTTTCATATTATCATGTTATATATGAGTGTGCATTGTGTATACGAGGGCCGCAGAAGCGTTCAGTGGGCTGTAGTTTGCCCACCCCTGGCTTAGACTGATCCTAGTTTTAATCAAATGCAAAGTTCACGCTAAAAGAGCAAGCGTTGTAAACTGAAAACATGATTCAGTTTTCTTCCTTGTGCAAATGAAACCTCGTAAGTATTTCGGGAAGCTTAGGTTTGGATTTCAAAACAGCAATCACGGAATATTTTTGATACACTTTGAAAAATATTTCGGTGTATACTTATTCTGTACACCGTTTGAAGTGTCACGAGGGATCTGCGATCGACCACCACAAATTTGTCGCAGGGGTCAAGCTGCTGCTTTTGTATTGAATGCTTTGATGACGGTAAGTTAATGGCAGCACAGCGCATAACTCTTCTGCTTGCATCCTTCCGGTAACGCCAAACGCGAAGCTGAAAAAATCGCAAGTTTTGTTTTTCAAGTCTTCGGTTTCAAGATCATCAAGTCTTACGCCTAAATTTAAGCCCTGGGTCTAATAACTCTCAGTGGAAGGTGCACAGCTAACAGCGCGTCGAGCGCTACTGCATCAGCCTTTTGTCCAAACCGGTGAAGTATCGAATCCAGTCAACCAGCTTGAGAGGTGCGTGCACAACCGAGTGCACCACTCAGCCGGCTTTAAGTTTTTTTTTAATCGCGTGTTTATTCCTATAATGATGTCGACAGTTCTTTTCAGGAACCGCGCAAGTCGAAAAATGTGCACGAAAAATCTCAGTCGTCGAGTCTCAACACGTACGCCTGGTTCCACTGTCCGTTGGCAGAAGCTTTCCAGTGGACTCACGTCAGGCGAAAAGCGCTGGAACAGCAATACCCTTTCACGCACGAGAACTTGCGCAGCTGCGTTGCAGAAAGTTCTGCTTGTACGCTTGCCAATATTGCACTGAAATACCGTCTTGCCGAAGTTTCGCCGAGTTTTGCAATAGACACCGTGACTTTAAACCGCACTACCAAAGACTCCAAGTCAAGTAAAGCAGACTACTCGAAAGTCAGCTTTCAAAATTTACAGTTGTTCCAATCAATTCCCGTCGAATCGGGACAGTCGCGTACGTTTTTCACTGGTGCGCCCGTTTGGGCGATGGACTGGTGTCCGCTTCCGCTGTCAGAATCGCAGCACGATCAGATCCTCGCCGTTGCGAACCATTCGCGTGAACATTTGGTCGATCCCGAGGTTACGTACGGCGAGCCGACAGTCGTGCAGTTCTGGAACTGCGGCAAACTTCCGGCCCTTCCTGCTGTCGAGCAGCTCGGCGTCGACGTGCAAGACAGTCGAAGCGACAGCGAAGGCATGCAGGTTGGTTGATTGGCAGCAGACAAACTGAAGCAAGCATGACCTCAAAGCAGACGTTGCGTTTTTCGGCAGGCACTCCTAGTGGTGTTCTTTGTGCGAAATCCTTGCATTAATTTCGTGCGTGGTTCTCCGTAGAAAACATTCCCGACCAGCTATAGTGCTCTCAAGTTTATATAGTGGTAGCTACGCAAGGCAAAACTATCTGTCTTCCGATTGGTTTGGCTCGCGGTAGATGGAATGTTTCGTTTATACTTGGTTTCTGTACTCCTTTCGGAGTGTCACGAGTGATTTGCGGCACCCATTTGCACTTGCTTGCGCCGTGCTGCTGCTTTCGCAATGAATGCTGTGCTGGTGGCGAGTCAGTGGCAGCATCGCTTGTTGCCATCCAGGCTGACAGGCCGCACGTACCGTTTTTGAAGTCTTCGGTATGACCTCGACCGGGAATCGAACCAGGTTTGCTGGCGCCTGCTCACTTGGCCATTTAGCCGGTTAAATGTGAACCTTTCGCTTTGCTAATTAATTTCTGAATCTGCGGTTCATTCGTCGCCTTCACACGCTACAAAAACAAGATTCATAGTGTCGTTGGCTGTTTCTTAGCAATCGGTGTGTTGGGAAATAGACTTTGACCATGGACTTTTAGGAAGAATGGGTGTGAAGTACTACGCCATCCCATAGAGCTGGCCAAAAACCGGAGCAGAGTATGCATGTTTGAAACGGAGGCAAAGCCTTAAAAACGTGTTTGTTTCCGAGGAGAACTTTAATTCTCGGGTTTTTTGTTTTCAAAGTTCAAACAGCGATTGTTCAAGTTTTCTATTTTTTGAGAAATTCATGGATTTATTCGAAACATGCGAAAAAACGATGTATCTTGAGGCCTCCTTGTAGCGGAACCGCCAAGCAACACGTGTTTAAGTTTCTGTAAAATGTCGAACTTCGCGCAAGTCTAGACGAAGTTTGACTTCCAAACTTCCGAAAGTGGCGAAGCGAATGCGGAGTCACAAAAGTAAAACACCGTCCACCTTCTTTGCATGCAATCAACTTTATTCGTTCTTGTTCGCCTTCGCCAAAAAATGTGCTTGGATTTGTTAGAGAGCTTTTAATTAAGAATGCCAATCCTTCAAGTTGCCCAGAATTTGCCGATTGTTTTCTACCACCGGTCATTGAGGTCAGCACCGTTTCCCACCCCAGCTCTGAGTGTAGCGAAAACAGTACTTGCTCGGGTTATTGTCATACAATGATTTCACGACACAATAAAATGCTATTGTGAAGCAATAGTCGTAGGTGTGTTCACAAATCTGTGGCCGAATTAATTAATTATCTATTTACACACAGCGGTGTTCTTGTTCAGACACCCACACTGGCGTTCGGTGCGGCTCTTGACGCCGGGCCTGTATGGGACATGCAGTGGTGTCCGCTTGGGGGCTACAGTTCATCCGCCAGCCGTTTGGGCGTCCTAGCGCTGGCCTGCGCCTCCGGCGATGTTCATCTTCTTTCGATCCCGAAGTCGTTTCTGATTACCGACGACCGTCGTTCAGAAAACGCCCAGGCTGCTTGCGACAACATTAAAAGGTAGTAAGTTATCATGATTTTATTTCTGTCGTTAGCTCACCGACATGAATGGGTGTTTGTTCGTGTAGGGCTTTTCCGAGCAATGGCGTACGCAAGGGGGGGGGGCTTGGGGATAACCCCCCCCCTTGAATTTGCTATGTTACAAAAGCGTCATTACTTATGCAAAGGAGTTTGTGTATGTTTTCGTACATTTTTTGCTTGTTTGATGTCAACTTAA
>Ga0210059_1017296_pt1 | contig 10300 bp, 5 predicted proteins | sample Ectturendosymbi2_FD_188042 | JGI IMG/M metagenome (GOLD analysis project Ga0210059, IMG submission 188042) | Ecteinascidia turbinata endosymbiont from Florida, USA - Sample 2 (SPAdes) (version 2) | ecosystem: Host-associated > Tunicates > Ascidians > Unclassified | place: Key West, Florida...
TGTTTGTCAGCATCGGAGCTGTTATCTTAAATATTGCTTCCATAATCAAGAATCGGTAATATGTTGGTTGTGCAGAGAGCAACGAGAGTGTGGTAAGATAAGGAATTAGAGAATGAGCGAAGACGGTTCATTTTGGTCATCACTTTCTGATGAAGGTGGAGAATGTGAGTGTGGCACGAGAGGCTGTGATGAAAGATTAAGCCCAAACGTTTATGTGTATCGGTTTCTGGAAGGTAAGAACTATTGAAAAATTAAGGGTGAGGGAGAGTCCTCTGGTTAGATATTGTCATAAAGGCAGTTTTAGAAGGATTGAAGTTATTTTTCCAAACCTTTGGCCAGTTGTTTAAGGTGGAAAGGTCTTGAGAAAGTTCTCTGCGCGGGTGAATAGGACATTTGGCAGAATAATATAGAGTGGTGTCATCCGCGAAAAGACATGTGGATGCAATATTATTTGTAGCAATGTCGTTCACATAGATTAGAAATAACAGGAGGCCTAAAACAGAACCTTGAGAAACACCACAACTAGTGTATCTGACGGCTGGGAGGTCCTGTTGATGAGTACGTTGAGAGATAAAACGTTAAAAGATTTATTAAAGGGTCAACGATACCTGGTTGTCAAATTTTAAATAGCAAGCTTGTGTGATCAACGCGATAAAAACGCTTTAGCTATATCAAGAAATACTATTCTGGATGAGAGAATTTAATCCGTACGCTTGGTACAAATCGTTAAAAGTACCTAGCAATGAATTGAGAGTTGAACGTTTTTTCCAAAATCCAGAGTTGTTAGGAATCGACAGCTTATGGTGTTTTAGGTCGTTGTAAACATGTTTGCGTAAAAGTTTCTGAAAAACTTTTGAGAGAATTGGTAACAGAGCAACTAAACCAATGTTTCTCAAAGTGGACCTAATCGCCCCTTTGGGGGGGATTTTAAAGAGCAAGGGGGCAAAACGCACAAAGGGAACGAAAATGCTCAACCGCTAATCGATCATTGAGTTAATTGCAGTAGCCTCCTATTATGACTTCTTAGTTTCGTGCAAATTTTAATTTACTATGATAGCCGTTGCAGGATGTTGTTAAAGCAATTTTTCCGTTAAATTTTACTCTGGATCGTCTGCGTGCCTGGCTACAGTGTAGATCATTTTCACAACAATTCTAAAGCTAATATTAGCGTCGTAATACAATTGTTTTAAGCTGTTTAATGGATTGGTTCAGCTATTTAATAATTTCTTTAAACAAAATTCTTTAATTTTACTGCCTTGTGTTTGCTTTATGAAGCTTAGGGGACGAAAACGACATGTCGAGAATGAAAAGGGGGCGATGGAATCAAAAAGTTTGAGAAACACTGAACTGGACGATAATTTTGGACTTCAGGTTGAGAACCTCTTTTAAGAAGAGCTATCACAGTAGCAGATATTCCTCAGAAGACAAAATAAAATTAAAGAGAACGCTGAAGGGAGTAGCGAATGACTGACTACAAGTTTTAAGAACCAATTAGGCAAATTGTCAAACCCCTTGAATTTATTAGCACCATCCACGCGTGTGCTCTTTGCTAGCACAAGGTATCTGTGCTTGTGTTCTTTAGAAGCAGTAATTTCACCTTCGTGTTTACGTGTGTTTTTAATGTTTACGTATGTTTTTTACTCCCACCACATCTAAGCTCGTGTTCTTTCATGTGTCTGAGTGCTCTTTGTTAGTGCCATTTACGATTAAATTTTACTTCTTTGCGTGTGAGTTTGAAGACGTTAAGCAATAAACAAGCATCGCAGACCCAACAATAAGAGCTTTCAGTGTAAACAATGAACTAACCACTCTTAATCTAACCTAAGCTCTGGAAAACACATGGTAATGAAAATTGTAAAGCTGAACGAAAAAAAACAAACTACGTCTGGTATGTTTTAAGCGCAAGTATCCTAACTGCTCAGACCTCAACTGAAATGACCACGTGAGAGTTTCCGTGCTGGTATATTGCTTTTAGTTGACATGATCATGGGTCTGGGGTAGTAACCTTGCTGTGTGGAATTGAATCTTTTATCATGATGAAGTGTTGTTGCAATATTAAATATCACTCCAGCGATGTTGAAAGGAATATGCGATTACCAGAGCAGGTCAGCGGCAAAAATATTGTCGTTCAAATTACAGGTTTCAAGGAAAGAAATGAATTATGTCTGCTTTGCACAGATGTACAACGGCACTTCCAGACCTACAAACGTGAACAAGTTATGCCATGATTCCGGTGTCTTCTCACAACGAGTATATTTTTCGACTGCTCACACTGTAACTCTACGCTTCGTGTCCGATACTTTCCTCACTTCCAGTGGATTTCAACTTACATGGCAAGCCATTGCAAGGCGAGGTATTTTTCCTGCGTTAAAGCCTACAAATGACTGTTACCATTCAAACAGTTCAAAGTCTAACTTTAACATTCAGTTGTTTCAAGAAAATTTCGGCCAGATTTTCATGGCGTTCGAAAAAGTCGACCTGTCGTACTAGCACCAACCTAGAGATGCAATTATTGGAGGTGGAATCTAACCAAGAAGTGTTTCAAAGCCATTTCATTTCCAAACGATATCTTTTTATTTATGGGACATAGATGCCTTCAGGATAAAATTGGATGCTTTAGTTTAGAATTGAGCAGCTACCGTAACTTTCCACTGAACCATGCGATGGTTCGGCTTTATTGCGTTGCCTTCGTTGTTACGATTCAGATTACTTTTATTCCAACACAGAAAGTAATTACAGCTCATTAAAAAAAAGGCTAATGAATAAATTATTGCATAAAACATTATCTCAGTAAGTCAAATAATTTTGTTGGGAAACTGAGTGACTTTTGAAATTGTTGCATCGCTCCAGACTTCCGCCTGTTGCCAGGACATCATCGTTCTAGAAAATGAGCGACACGCTCACCACGATATGTTTTAAAGTTGTTGCGATTTTTCCAAGATTGCGTTCTGATTATTTTTAAAGTACTAAAAAATGTTAATGCTATTTCAGTTGCGGAAACAAAACAACGTAAGTCTGATACGTTAACAGGCCCTCATACAGGGGTTGAGCAGCTGGTCGATTGACTTTCCCCGAAATTTTCAAAGACATGTTTAGTTGTTAGGTTCAACAAGTTACAAACGTTTTCCACACCACCGAAAATATTTATTAACTGGTTGCTGCCCTGTATTCTAATGTACGCTATTATAAATCGAGAGGCTTTAAGCGGTTTGAGTGAACAACCATGCACAGCGACGTAATTGTTTATTTTCTGGGAAGACTGCTGTGCGACAAAAAGTATCTGCTAAACATTCTCAATGTAAGTACTAACGTTTGGTGATGGGGGGACGCTTGCTTCACAGATTCCACAATTTCTGGGAACAGACTTCGGACTCGGCATAACAACAATATCATAGCTTCTTAGTCAGGGTCGGATTTTGCCGCTGCGAGGCCCTAAGTCTGTGGTGACGCACTTCCGGCACGCATGTCAGAGGTGGCACTCATAGCCCTCTCTGTGGGAACGCGCGCACCGTCGCTTCAGTACAGAGTATGTTTTCGGAAAGGTAGAGTGACGCGAGGCCAGGTTTATCCAAGATCGGGACAGTCACCTGAAAACACTGATAAGATGCGGAGGAGCATAGTTCCTCTCCCAGTGCTCTATCAGGAACACCCACTTACCCAGCATGTAACTTCAGAGGTTATACCCTTTGGGAACATTACCGCCAATTATTACATTATTTTTGTAACGCTGTTTTGGTTTTGGACGCGAGATTATTATGGACCTTCTGTGAACGATTAGTAGAAGCCAGAACATTAGCAAGCAATAATATACCAAACGTTTCACTTTATTCTTAAAATATTTTCAGTGATAAAGCCTACTACTTTGTACATTAGGTTAAACCAGTGGTTCTTAACAGGGGAAACACCTCCCCAGGGGTGTCAAATAATATCCAGGGGTGAGTGAGCTCTTAGATTCTCTGCAACATGCAAAGTTTGATCAATAAATTTACTCATAATTGCACTTGTTTTTACAACTTACTTAAAGTTATGGAGGGACATGAAACAAAGGAAAATCATTTAAGGGAGGCGTGACAGAGAAAAGTTAGAACTAGTGCGCTAAACTGTGGACGAGGCAAGCAAGGACGACATTTTCACATTATTACATAACGACTACCGATTAAACAAGATGACGTTTGCGAACAGCAGCATTGTAGACAATAGTAACTTAGAGTTCTTTCTTTCTGATGAGTGAAAACTGTAGAGGGGTAAGAATTTATCGCTTTTTCGTATCTTTAAACATGCCATCACCTTAATTTATGTGGTGATTACGAGTACAGTCTCTAGTTTGCTACAGACTGACCAGCTTGTACACACTACACAGTGAGCACAATTTTCCAGCATATAATAAACCTGCAGAACTCCTCGTCACAGAATAAGGTGATGGCATGCAGCCTAGGATCTAGGCCCTAGATGCTTTTAGGAGAGGATTGGACAAAATTTTGTGTATCACTGCAGTAGATTGTTGACTCATGGAATATCTATTTTTTAGTGTTAGCTGTTTCTGCGTAGGGATAGCTCTAAATGGGTACTTCATTTTTCAAAAGTATGTGTTTTGGTAGACTCCACGTTTTGAACACTAAAAAATCAGCGTAGCGAAAAAAGCAAAAAATTACATTGGAAGATCATTCCAAGAGGCCTGGACAGAATCGTTTGGAGTGGTTGACCGCAGTGGGAAAGCATTATGTATTCTATGTACTGGAAGTGTTTGTTAGGTCTATTATTGTGTATTTAAGACGAAAGATGTTGATGCATAAGTTGTGTTTTCTAACCCAAAACTACAGCTGTCCCATTCAGGTTAATTTGCTGTGTTGGCACTTCGGAATACATAGTGATTTTAATACACAGTGATTTTAATACATAGTGATTTTAATACATAGTGATTTTAATACATAGTGATTTTAGAGTTGCTGTTAAGGAATGTTTTGCGGCTGCCGGTGATCCCAATTCCTATAACAAGACTGTTTAAGGCTGTGTTCACCGCACGCGCCTGCACTTGCACTTGCAAGCTGTCAACCTCTTTCCTTGTCCTATAGTGCGGAATCAACATAAATCAACAGTTGCTTTACTAAGCGCACTTAAACGCGAACCGTCCTACACGATGCCTTTACCGGCTTCAAGACACTGACAAACAAAAATCAACTCACGAACGAAGCACATTTAAACAAGACTGCGCGCCGCTTATTCGCCCAATGACAAACAGCGGCGAAACTCAACAACGCTAGAAAATGTGCACATAGGCACAAGAAATTCTTACGTTGCCGTTTAGGCACTCGGTCTATAAAAGGTTCTCCACCACTGCCCCAGGTTAATCCACTTGTGAGGATCCCCTCTTCCATGGTTACGAGTTGGAGAGAATGGAAAAGCATAAACCAATTTGCGCAAAACTGAAAATGGCGATATTGACGGTCCAAGTACGCTCTGTAAAAGGTAGCTGACTCCTTACTCGAATGCCCCAAGATCATTGCATTTGTTACCGCCTTCAACGCAAAAATGCTGAATGACACGGAATTGTGGAAATCGTGCTTGTCTCGCGGGAACAGGATTTTTTATTTTTTTAGGCAAACCATCCGAAAACGTCACGATTACATATTTGACCAAACACACAGCTTGTGCATTTCACAAGTTTTACATCTATTTGTTCTTACCTGTCCTTCTTGATAAATATGCCTATCGACGCTTTACGATTCAAAAATTGCAGTTTGAAGAAAAATAAAATTGAAACAAATCGTAAGTAAACGTATAAACGAGCTTAATTTATGTCATAAAACTCTAACGAAGCTACACGTACTTAACCGGTTCAGACTAAGCATTATAATATTATTAGTTGTTACCAGTCACGTAGCAACCCGGGGCACCGGGGGGCACCTTCTGGGGGTGTCAAGTTGTTTATTGAAAAGCAAGTTGTAAAAGTTGTTTTAATTATTTTTCAGTTTTTGTGCTTAGAACCTCTTGCCTAAGAAACGTGGAAATGTGGTTGTAAAGTGAACAAATTGATAAAACGGTTACTCAAAAGTATCAAATCCAGAGTGCTAATTGATCCCCGCGTTTGTCGTGAAAGCAGGTCCCTTTAACTTCATCGGGTGGCAATTGACCCCCATCCCATGAAGCTTCCCACCTAGCCAAGGCCATTTCCCCCTCCCAGTTCAAATGTTCTTTGAACGAAGGTCGGGGTGACATTTGCAGGCTGGGAAACATTACTGTTCCGGTAGCTGGAGGTTAAATTCCTCTCCCCCCTCCACTGAAAATCTCATAAAAAAGGCTGTCCTTGAAAGCAAGTCAAGTCAAGCTCTCTTAATCCTATTCTCTTATCGTTCGATCGCTAGCAACGCCAACTGCACATCACAATGTCTCCTGGCCCCATCAGCATTGGCGACAAACATTTCTTGGCACGTCACATGCTATTTTTTAGTGTTCAGTGGGAGATTTTCAATAAACAAGAGTCACAAGGTCTAGGCTAGTCATTAGGTGGGCTTATCAACATCAAATTTTAGCCGCTGAAGTGAAGCAGTTTCCAAAGGTAATGTTGCTCAGCTTCAGTCGAACCGATGTTTTTCTGTATGACGTAATGATGTCCACAATGACTTGAAGCCAGATAGTGAAGCTGGTGTGTTTGAGTGGGTAATTTAGTGCTCAGATTGTATACTTGAACTGCAAATAAAATGAATCAGAGCAAGTTGATAGGCAACGTGGGTTTCGTTGAAAGTTTGACACCTTTGTTCTACATTACACCTAACATTTACATATATAAAAAGTTGCAGTCGCAGAAAAAGTCATTTCAACAAGGAAAGCTTTGAAAAGGTGCTGCTCTCATTTTGATAAATTAGAGGCGATGAACCTTAGTCTGAAAACCTAACGCAAGGGAGAACTATATGTTTGGTTGTGGTAGTGGTGAACGCTTTTATTAAAAGGACTTCAGCTGGAACAGATTCACAACTTGGCAATGGCTGTACTGGATATAGTTCTTCAGTACGATTTCAGCCGAACTTAAGACGTTGTAGTCAGTGTTGGGTTTAGAATTGGGGGGGCCGAGGCAAGCCTGAAAAGGGGACCCTCTGATCACGCCAACCGTGATACTCACTTTTGATCACGTCTAAGATACGGCCATTCAAGGATACGTTCCTGAGACTACGGCGTGACTGACATAGCAGAAGGAGAAAAAGGGTGTTCATGACACACCACTTTGAAAACACTGAAAGGTGGGAAGACAAGGCTAGCAACACACAAAAATTAGGCAATGGCAAGTGGTTGGCATCGCCCCCACTACTTTATTTCCGCGCCCCATTTCTCTGTATTCACCATCAATAAAGTACAAAATTTCCCCCTTTGAAAGTTTCACACTTTCCCCTTTTGAAAAAATGCTTGGTAGTTGGTATCCTGAATTTGTTCACATTCATGTCTTTATGGGAATCCTTGAAACTACAAACAACAACCAAGAAGAACAATGAATTTATTTTAAACTTCATCCTTTGAACTGCAAGAACGTAGCATAGAAAAGCATCCAGCCTGAGACTTGTTTTGGAAAGCATTGAGGCTGGATGAGTCAAGGCTGCCCTCATCTTGCATTGACACTTGTTGTTTGAAAAATGTGCAAAGTAGGAAATAATTCATCATATACCTTATCGCAAACATTTCTAATGCAGCAAGTAGCCTACACAACTGACTTCAAGCATAGGTTAAATTCAAACCATCGAAAATACCTGAAATATATGTAGAAAAAATGAGTACTCATAATACTCAAAAAATCCCATTTATGCTACCTGATGAGATGCCTGAATGTAGCCTTGCTTGTTATTAGTCTTTGCAGCACAACAGCAATAATACAAAATTACTTTGTAAACTAAGAAAAAATGTCCTCTAAATTAAAAAATGTAGTGTGCTCCCTGCTATAACAATTGCAAGTTTTCTTATTTTCTAATGGAAATGTTCAATTAAGGTACAGCATCACAAGTTATGAGAAATTTGTCTAACCTTTTCAACTCAGAGACATAAAAAAGACTGCTTTCTGTTCAACTGGCATTTTCGCAAAATTGTGGATATACCAAATACTTCAATTTCTAAAAATCTTCATTTGGTAAAAAAAATTGCCATTTTGTATAAAAAGTCATCATTTGGTATAAGTATTTGCTCTCATTTGATAGGGTCTTTTCAGAACTTTTTGGGAGAAATTTTAACCAGCAATTTTTAGGTATGGAAGTTAGTTTGAAGCTTTTCTTTATTTGCTCATTGGAGTTGGTGGTGGGGTCCCTTCGAAAGGAAGGTATTTATACATTACAGCTGCTGTTAGGAGCCCTTTGAAATCAAGGTACTTACACATTAAAGTTGCTGTTTGGGTCCCTTTTGAAAGTATAGTACTAGCACGTTACAGTTGCTGTTGGTGGGCACTTTGAAAACAAGGTACTTAAACATTACTGTTGCTGTTGTGGCCTCTTTGAAAGCAAGTAATTTTACATTTCAGTTGCTGTTGGAGGTCCCTTTGAAAGCAAGGTACTTTCACATTACAATTGGTGTTTGAGGCCCCTTTGTAAGCATAGTACTTGTACATTATAGTTGCTGTTGGTGGCCCTTTTGAAAGCAAGGTACTTGCACATTAAAGTTGCTGTTAGGGTCCCTTTGAAAGCAAGGTACTTACACATGATAGGGGCCCCTTTGAAAGCAAAGTGCCTGCACCTCACAGTTTCCGTAGGGGAGCCTTTTGAAAGCAGAGTACTTACATATGATCTGCTTTGTAGTACATTATATGAGTGAATAATAAGGTTTTTTTTCAACAAATAAGGAAAATTTACACACGCAACACTTCAAGGGGGCCCCCAAGACGGGGGGGGCGAGGCAAGTGCCTCGCTCGCCTCCCCTTAAACACACCATTGGTATTAGTCACTACTGAGCAATAAAAAAGCGGGTGTCCCACATAGTAGGATTTGATAATACAGTTTTCAAAACACATATCTGCTGATAACGGAATGGGGTATTCGGTCTGACTGAAAGCCAACAGGGAAGAATATTTAACGAAATATGCTGGGTCCATAGATGCATATGTAAAGAAAGCAGAAAAATAGGAAGAGCAAATGATGAGAAAGGTGGTGAACAAACAGAAAAAGCAAGACCCACAATCGGTAATGAAAAACAAGACTTGTTTCAATTTATGAGTGTTTGGTTCTGATATTCAAGATATATCTGAGCTTCTCAAAATACACTTGTCTCTGCAGAATCTGTTTTAGTTTCAGTGTCACGCATTGGTCAGTAAATCAGTCGCTCTCACCATAGGTGCTCTAGACCTATATAGTGTAACGTTGGATTTTACCACGTGTTTATTTTACGATACTGCTAGCCGTACACATACCTCTTACCTGCAGTTTAACCTCAAGCTTTGGCCACTGGCCAAGTGCATATCAAGCACGAACAACCACACGTTCTTCCCATCCAAAAATGTAACCGCACCACCTCAAAGTATTTCTTGTGGCCTGTGCATTGACAAGCATGTTACAGACGACTGCGCAAACGAAATACTTTATTACACTTTCTAGTGATTCAATTACTGCGCCCTCAATTACAAGAACTTGATTTGATAAAATCCAAGTTGCATATGAAATACAGCTACTTTACCAAACTGTAAAGAATTACATTTAACTACGATTACAATCAACTCCATCATGCAAGGTGTATTTCGAGAAATAAATATTTACATTTTTTTAATTTATTTTTTACTGCAGTCGAGAGCATCCGAATCAATTCATTCTAAATGTTGTGCTAATTATGCAAAAAAAAAAAAGTTTTAAAATGTGCTTGAAAAAAAATTTTTTTGATACAAAGGAAGTATGAGAAATATTCAGTTTTCTAAATTTTTCAATCATGACATTGGCAATCATGTCGCAAAACAATATTCTCATATTTCGATCCACGACACCCAAGAAATCGGCAGAATAATATCGATTTTAGGCAGAAAATCTACCCAACACTTCAAAACGCGGGGACAATAAATAAATTTAATTTTTTTTCTACATTTTTGAAGGTGTTGCATTTATCCAATGCACCTCCGTAACATACATTCAATTCAGCGAAAAAGCATCAACAAACCGAATCCAACAAGATGTCGCGTATGATTAAACAAGGAACAAGATTTTCAGTTATTTTACAGACTCACAGACTCCGTCGTCAATTTCGTCGTCTTCAAACAGCACATGTGGTGGAAACATTGAAGGCCAGTCATCAGGAACGATCACGTCACCCAACTATCCAAACAATTATCCCAACAATCAGGAATGCA
>Ga0210059_1017297_pt1 | contig 10299 bp, 7 predicted proteins | sample Ectturendosymbi2_FD_188042 | JGI IMG/M metagenome (GOLD analysis project Ga0210059, IMG submission 188042) | Ecteinascidia turbinata endosymbiont from Florida, USA - Sample 2 (SPAdes) (version 2) | ecosystem: Host-associated > Tunicates > Ascidians > Unclassified | place: Key West, Florida...
CCCAGCCTTCCCCATTTTCATACATTTAGTGCTGGCTCTAAACGTAGGGAAGTCTTCGCATTGCCTTCCCTATTTCCTACATTTAGTGCTGAACCTGAAGGTAGGGAAAGTCTTCGCCCCGCCTTCCCTTTTTCCCTACATTTAGTGCTGGCTCTAAACGTAAGGAAAGCCTGCCTTCCCTACATCCCTGCATTTAGTGTAGATCCGAAACGTAGGGACAGTGTTCGCCTTGCTTTCCCTATTTCCCTACATTTAGTGCTGGCTCTAAACGTAGGGAAAGTCTTTGCCCTGATTTCCCTACATTTTGTGCTGGCTCTAAACGTAGGGAAAATCTTCGCCCAGCCTTCCCCATTTTCATACATTTAGTGCTGGCTCTAAACGTAGGGAAGTCTTCGCATTGCCTTCCCTATTTCCTACATTTAGTGCTGAACCTGAACGTAGGGAAAGTCTTCGCCCCGCCTTCCCTTTTTCCCTACATTTAGTGCTGGCTCTAAACGTAAGGAAAGCCTGCCTTCTCTACATCCCTGCATTTAGTGTAGATCCGAAACGTAGGGACAGTGTTCGCCTTGCTTTCCCTATTTCCCTACATTTAGTGTTCGCTCTAAATGTAGGGAAAGTCTTCTCCCTGCCTTCCCTGTTTCCCTACATTTAGTGCTGGCTCTAAACGCAGGGAAAATCTTCGCCTTCCTTTCCCTATTTCATTACATTTAGTGCTGAACCTGAACGTAAGAAATGTCTTCGCCCTGCTTTCCATATTCCCTACATTCAGTGCTGGCTCTAAACGTAGGGAAAGTCCTCGCACTGCCTTCCCCATTTCCCTACATTTAGTGCTGAACCTGAACGTAGGGAAAGTCTTCGCCCTGCCTCCCCTATATCCTTACATTTAGTGTAGACACTAAACGTAGGGAAGAAAATTTTGTGGGGAAACACTTCTCTATTTCCCTACGTCCCTTTTTCCCTTCGATTGGGGTTGCCCAAGTGCATATTTATTTGCTATAATTAAATATTTTTCCTTTGCTTTTTTTCTGTTTATTCCTTTTGCAACGCAACTTTTTTCCACTCTGGTGGGGTTACGTCATCAAACCTCCGCAACCAAGCTCCGCTTTTTACGGAGCCCCGCCTTTTATAGGCAACCCAGGTATTGTACTGTTCGCTAATTCAACAGTGACAAAAAGATCACAAAAATTTTGTCTTCATTGTTCATGATTTAGCAATGCAGTGTTAATCACTTATCCACTGTTGACCTAAATCTCTTTTTCTTTTCAACCTCTTTCAACTGACTTCCAATATCAAGAAGTCAATACATTTTCACCATGCTCATTACTTACGTAATTTTTAGGTAAGGCCCTTTCGAGTTAGACTAGTAGTCAGCTATGCTGTTGAGACGAGACAAAAATTGGTACTTGGTCCTACTTTAACGCCGAAAAAACTTTGAACTTTCACTAATGCCTTATACACCATTATTTTACTATGATCTACGAGCAAATGCATTTCAAAGATGAAAAAAGATTCATCTGAACAACGACGGGCTGCGTCATAACAAAGCACTAGAATCATTTTCATCTTCACACAGTTCGAAACTACAGTGTATGTTGCTTGAATGTTGATTGAGATGTCCTCTTCCACAGCCTGAAAGTTAGGATCCCGAGCTGCTGGGAATATTGCATTGAACCGAGAGAATATAGAAAAATAAATTTTCACCAATATCATTTGGAAATAGTGTATTTTTTCTTCATAAAACTATTAAACCATTTCAAGTTTTTTTTATGGTCACAATTTATTTCATTTGGATAATCCAGTTTCACATCCGGTTGAAGAGGAAACGGTATCCAATCCAAATCCAAAAAATTTGGACTCCAACATCCGGATCCTGTACACCACTGATGTGCATGGCACTTTAGACGAAAAAAGTGAAATACGTTTCTGATGCTGGAGCTCTACTTAAAAGAACATGTTGCATTTTCAACGGTATCGTACTTTCTTGGCGCCGAAGTGTATAAACAGCTCCGAAGGATGTTCATTCTGACAAATTTTCTGTATTATTTCGATCTTTTTTACAACAATTGAAAGCGAAGAATCTATTTATGATTGCATTATTGCAAACATTGCTGTGGGTTTTTCTTGAATCAGCAGGACAGGCAGTAGTTAGGACCGAGCCAAATTTCCAATTCTGAATCTTGCAAGCATACGTGTCGAAGTTTTTGACATTACTCTATTGCCTTGACTTACCAAGGAGTTTTTTACCCGACATTACTACTTACCGCCACCGACGTAACTGAACCAGTTGGACATATCATATGTGTCAGGGGATAAAAACATATCCTACCAATGTAATCTTTTAACTTAACGCGCTCAATAAGCACGTGACAGAAGCAAATCATCTAATGCCTTATCAAGCCATCTAATTACTTATGATTATGACGTAACTATCTACTTGAAGCAGCTTGGTTGCGCCACAATAAAAATTCCAAATGGTCAAAGGCAGATGGTTGTGCCTGGTCCTGGTTTTGCCTAATTTAAAGCGTTTAGAAGAAGATGAATTATTTTATGATGAAGAAGATGAAAGGTTTTCATCTCCAAAAACTGTTGAAACATTTTTGCCAGGAATTGGTACCAGCTAAACCTGCCAAACGGTTTTCAAAATTCTGCTAGAAAATCAGCTCATTGCTAGATTGAACACTTTAGAGCTAACAGTGAAAAAATCCTGCTAGGTTTGGCAGCAAATCAGCTAAAATGACAACTCTGCTATCTCGCTTCAAGAACGTCATTTTCCGACACCATTACGTTACCCTATACAGAAAAGCAGCAGTTCTATTGAATCTGAGCAAAACTAACTTTCCCGGGTTCTTCATTTCAACCGCCAAAATTTAATATTGATACTATTGATAGGCCTACCTAATGACCACGCTGCAGCTTGTGGCACTCATTGAAAATATCCCACCGAACATTAAAAAATAGCATGACGCATGCCAAGAAATACTTGTTGCCAATGCCTAGTTGTCAGGTGATGCAATGATGTGCCGTTGGAGTATTGCTAAGGATCGAACGATAGGAGAAAAAAGATTAAGCTAGCTTTGACTATTCACCGTAATTTGCAGAGCCTTTTGTATTAGATTTTGAGTGGGGGGGCAATATAAACCTCGAACCACCGCGTCAGTGACGCTAGTCGGCGGTCGAATGTCATCTCTTTGTTTTGGTCAAAGGATTTTTGACTGGGTTGAGGGAAGTGGCTTTGGAGAGAGAAGAGGGCGAAGGGATTGGAGGAAAATTGCCCCCAAGTATGTTAAAAAAGCCCTTATTTCAAAACAAACATTGGGGCACTTTAACAAACTGGATTTGACCGATACTTTTAAGTAAACATTCAAACAATTTCATCATTCCACAGCCACATTTCCTATTTTTAAGGCTAGCCTACCAGTGCAACGTTTCTAAAAAGAAAAACGGAAGAGTTAAAACTTTCAAAAATTTATTTTCTGTAAAAATAATAAAGAAGAGTTGGAATTATCAAACTACTTTCAAAAATTAATTTTCAGTCAACAAACTGCCGCCCCCCAGAAGGTTTTGCCCTCGGCCCGGAGCCTCAGGGGCTCCTCCCTTGCTATGCCACTGGTCCTACATTTGGTGCATCAGCTCCTATTGCGAGAATTTGTTATATCTTGAATAGCATGCGGTCTTATAACAGAAGCAGAATGTAAAAGCCCTTATCACCAGTAAAATTAATACTGACGTTTCCTCGTGTGCTTTTTACGAGAAAATAAAATTGAACAAAGACTTCTTGAAGAAAGTATTGTCTACCTCATAGGTGTGGGAGCAAGCAAAGTTTTGGGGGTGCAAAAGATTTTTGCCCAAATTTTTCCAAAACCTGCCCAATAAGTTGTCGCACAACTTTTGGCGACCGTTTTGTGGTGCGATATCCAAACATGGTCTTCACTTGTTTTTCTGCAAACGTTGGGCGCCATTTTTTGAAGTCGAAGAACGTTGGGGGCCATTTTTGCCCAGATTTTCAGAGATTTTGCCGAGATATTTAGAAGTTTTGTTCGGATTTTCAGGGATTTTGCCCAGATTTTGAGGGATTTTGCCCGGATTTTGAGGGATTTTGCTAACATTTTTAACAAATCAAAAGTTTTGGTGGTGCACTTGCACCCCCTGCACCCCCACCTCCTACACCACTGGTCTACCTCTACAGAAAAGTATGATTGGCCGAATATGTAAATTTACAAATGCTTAAGTATTGCTTTGTTTCTTAGTAAAATGCATTATTTTAGTTTTTCTTTGTGCCTCAACTACAGGAATCCAAAATAACTAGATGCTCAGTAAGATATGAACCACATTTGTCTGATAAGGCTCGTTCTTCTGAAGCGTCCCGGTTTTCAATCACAAAAATATGGTATGCCTAAAAATCGTTAAACGTTTTTATATGGCTTCAACACCACTGTCGGTTTCTGTATTTTCGCTTTGTAATAAACTAAATAAACTGGTTTAAAATTCAAACTAAACCCTCGACAAAAATATACCAAATATATACCAAATTTTTCGTATATACCAAATCAAAAAATTATATACAAAGCACTTTAAAAATATACCTATATACCAGTTGGCAACGCTGTTGCCAGATTTCAAAAAATTTATAGCCAAATTTTACAGAAAAGTTAGCCAAAAGTAACCAAAATTGGCAAAAACCTGTAGCCAAAAAATTAGCCAAGTCTAAACATTAACGAAAAATATTAAAAGTCACTAAAAAGTTCAGTTTGTCAATTCCGTGGACTGTAAAAAATAGTCTGTCTCTGGCGCATTTAGGACCCATGTAATCTTTGCAAAGCCAATTTCTAAAGCCAGTGGCTGTAGATGGTGTATGTACATACCATCGCACCATACGTAAAGATTACAACATGTATCCACAGCCTCCACCATTTAACTATTCACAAACGCAGAAAGAAACAATTGCTTACTGCTGTCAGAACTTTTTTGAAAACCAAAGTTTAACTTGTCACCATTCTGCCGCATGATATAATGGGGAACGGCGTTACGCTGGTGTTTATTAGAAACATCATGGCTATTTAAATCAGATCGATGTGTTCTGATTTCACAGAGAAAAAACATGCACAGGGCTTTCTCAGCAGTACTTTTCATTTTTCGAATCCATGGCTTAAAACCGTGCATCCGTTCACATTCTTTGAAACCAGACGCCACTTCTTCTTTATCACTAACAACATCAGCCCCAGAAGCAACTAAGAACATCTGAGTGTTTTAGAACAAACCAAGCTGGAGACCTGGCATCAATAAGGTGATGACTCAATTCCAGTAACTCGTAGATCAATATTCAAAATTGGAAATTTCACAGAACAATCTGTACATACAGTGGTTTACAACTCATTAATCTACAGTATCGTTGTTTTGATTTTCTAATCGAAACTGGGCACAAACGTCTCATTCTTCCATTTAGCTTCTTATAAAACATAAAATATAAAGCTGTTAAAACTAACAGGATCCCTTAACCATGTTCTCTGGAAGAATTTTACCAGTACAGCAAACCTCGGTTAATCCGGTGTCAAGCAAAATTTCTGACTTGCAAAATGTCTGACTTCATGCCATGTGCGCATGCATAATGTTCTACATATGAAATTCGCTGAAAAAACTGATGATTAGCAGTGATGGAGACTCGGTCTCGAGACGTGTCTCGAGATCCGTTTTTTCGAGTCTCGGTCTCGGTCTCGGTCTCGAAGGTCTCAGGTCTCGTCTCGGTCTCGAAGGATTTCGGTCTCTGTCTCGAGCTCTTGGTCTTGAGACTTTGCATGAGTTATTTTTTTATGAAGTCTTGCAAGAAGCAGCTTAAAAACGGATTTATAAAGTAATTGTTCAAAATTCAGCCATTCAAAGCGGTCCGTGGCTAAGCTTTCTTTGTTTTTGTGCTACTATGGAGAAAATGATTTGCCCTCTACCCTGTTTAAAATTTGTACTGAATTCAATAAAACAGTGTTTGTACCAGTGAAACCGCAGCGCATAATTTCTGCAACGCTTGCAACGAGACGTTAGGAGTTCTTGGCCGAGGTCTGTCTTTCAACTGTTTTTGCAAGCAGTTTTGTTATGAAGACCCATGTTCGAAACAAGTGACAACAAGTTTCTCTTTTGAGAAGCCAGATAAAAGAGGTCTTTTCTTCGAAGTTTTTTTCAAAGCAGTCTGTTGAAACACGCTGATAAGTTTTTTGTTCTACCTAATGCCGACTTTGTAAAGCTCAGAAATGTCTCGTAACTCTCTTGAGAAAAAGTTTTGCTCGTAAAAATTCTATACAAACAGCAAGTAGTGCGTCATGACTGATCAGCTACTCTGACGTGCTGCTAAGCTTCCCGACCTTTATGCGTTTTCTAACCGACCTACGGTATTGCGAACCTCTAAGTGAGGGAGCGAAAACGGAAATTCGGAACAGCTGTGAATAATCAGTTTAACGTACAAACATGGAAATTATCAAAAACTTCAAAATTAAAAAACTTGACATTAAGAAATAGCAAATCTAGGAATATACATAGAGCAATAAAATCAGCAGGAAGGCGCTACACCATTTTACTGCTAGTGAGATACAATGCTAATCTTGACCTTCGCTCATTCTGCTACACTGTAGCAGCTTGTCAAACTCATTTTCACTGAGGGCCGTATCAACATCATGTTTGCCCTCAAAAGCCCAGTTGTAACCACTGAGTAATTCATTATAACCATACTCTGCAAAGCAGATGGACTGGAGTGTGAAAGAGGCAGATAGGTATCATCTGCATAGAGGATTGTTTTAAATTTTGGACAAAGGGGTAGATCATTGATATACATTACAAAACAACAATGGCCCAAGAGTTACCTCTGAGGAATTCCACAAGATATATTTCAACAATTCGATTTTGCACCTTCACAACAGTATATTCCTTACTGTAGTTTTGTCAGCATTTCTATTGAAGTCATTCAGAAACCTGATCACTACTGAGTACTTACGCAAGTTCGCACTGCTCCCATGCTTAGCAAATCAGAGAAGATTTTGATGAGCTTGAATGACAAGCAAGGTCACTTTGCCAAATGGCAACCACAGAACTCTATCCCAAGGAGACAAAGAGTAAGCAAATAGCAAGAAAATGACAGAACAGCGTTTGGGTCTTATATGCCTTAGATTAGTGGATTAGTGATTCATGGTTTATTTAAGCACGCGGAGCCTTATTTCGTAGTTTGATGGTCACTAACTGCTCAAGAGAAAGGTCTTTTTCAAGATTCAAAAGAATTAAAACGGAAGAGTCACAATGTTCCAGGGTAGGTTGTCACACCTGTTTTTTTTCCCAGAGATATTTCGGTTATATTTTTGCTAAAACCTTTTGGTCACTGAGATATTTCGGTCATTTGTCTCACAGTTGTATTAAAACTCACCGTAACAGTGTTTCATTAACCTATATTTTCAGCCATTTTGACCGAAATAACTTAATTTTTTCGGCCATTTCAAAACAATTTCTGTCTATGACCAAAAAAACAGGTCTACACTAAGCATTCGGTGCATTAGAAGTGTAGGGACTGGGGTTGTAGGTTATTGTAGAGATCCCTACTGCTTGAGGGGTCAACCTAGTTGTTGCAGGAGCACAGGTCGGTCTCCTAACTAAGCAACCTGACATCTTGAAGTTGCCAAGCCAAAGCAAGGCAAATTACAAGGCTCTCACCACTTTGTCCGCTAATAACTCTCCAGTAGTACTCTAAGTTGACTGCTTCTTTCGATTATATTTAGATATACAACACAAACTCCGATACACTTGAGCGTGAAGTCAGAAAACGTAACGTAACGGTTCGATGTGGAATCAGAATAGAATGACGACGAACAAAAGCGTTGGGCGTTCGAATGCGCCACAGGAAACAGCGACCGACTGCGGTTATGTAGGTTATCGTGTTGACGGTCGGACTGTTCGCAAACAAGTACACCGCGTTGAATCACGAATGGAATATTACTGGGAATTACGCAGTAAAGATGCACAAAACATTAAAGCACAAATGTGTCCACTATAGAAGTGACAAACATAGGCAAACAAATTTTAATGAATTCCTAGATGATGTTGTTATGAAAGCCAGGACAAAACCTTCGTAATTGTATACTGTGCTCTGTTCAACCTGACTTGATTCGATGATTGTAGCTTTTTAGTTCGTATTTCAATAATGATAGCATAAGGGAAGTTTAAACCTTACATCCTTTCGAGCGACAGGTTCGTTGCGTTCGATTTACTGCAGTCCGAAAAAGTGACAAGTACGCCAATCGTGAACCCAGCAGTTGTAACCATTTGGGTGGCTTTACTTGACGTGTTTGTTCGTTTGTGCCTGATTTTTACAGCCGTGGTCCTCACGGCCACCACACCAGTGGCGTAACTGACGGGGGGCAGGGATGCACGCCGCCCCCTGGCAGGCAAAATGTAAACAATGCCCCCCCCCAAAATGCCCCCCCCTGTTAGCTTGTATTTCGGTAATTAGTATTCTTTTCATTTATAGAATGTTTATTTATGTTTGTAGCGTTTTTCAAAAATTTCTCTGAGTGTTTTCCGGTGATTTCGGGTGTCGGTACGGGCGAATCCAGTTAATCGCATAACCACTTTGCCGAGATTTTTTGTATGAGTTTAACCGGAATATGCGATTATCTGTATCAGACGAATATCCGCAAGTCTACCGCCTAGCGACACAGGGGCCAAAAATTCAAGGCTTTTGTGGGTTAGCTCCTCAAACAAGGCTTCGACCCCCAAATTTAAATGTGAAACACTAGAAATCAATGTAGTTTTTATCAGTTCGTGTTCTGTATTGTCCTGTCATACATAGACAGAGCAGTACCTGCCGCTGTTACCTAGTATAACATCGCCTGATCATTTTTGGTACATTAATGAGGTAATAAACGAATTTGAGGCTTGAGCGTGAAGCAGCATCATTTATTGCTTGGAGTGTTGAGCGTGAAGCTAGCCTATGTGCCTGGTTGTATACGTCCATAAGTCAGACTTACACCTGATCAATATATTTTGTGCAGTGATTGTTGCGAAAAAATGTATTGTGGCTACCTCAGGTAGTCTTCTCATATTTTGTGCTGCATAGAAGCAAGATACCTTTGGTGCTTATGACCAAAGTTACAAATTTTGCGCAGTCTGCTGTTCATACAGCAAGATAGAGTTGTGTAGTTAGAAGCTTTTTTTAGCAATCATTGCTAAGCTTATCCCAATTATGGATGTTAACCATGTTGCGTCCACGTACATGGGCATCGGAAGGGGGCAGGGAGGGCCTTGGACCCCCTGGATTTTGAACATTTTAGCAAAAAAGGTTGTTTTCGTAGTTTCGAATAAGAAAAAGCAAATTTTGCCACTTTTGGCATCCCCTAGAAAAATTTATTTTGCCACTTTTAGCATCCCCAAGAAAAATTTTGGAAAAATCCCCTAGTGCTCCCTCCTTGAAAAAATCCTTCCGATGCCCATGTCCGCGTAAGTCCCCTTGGTCTATATTTGTCAACATTTATAACCTATTTGAGACGCAAAATGTTATTAATCTGAACATGTGCCGTGCACGAGGAGATTAACAATTCTAGACATCAGAAAGGTTTATGCATGCGTATTTCGGCCAGTTAAAAGCACGATGTGCTTGCTTTTCAAGCAAGATTTACTTAAGCGCTATTGAACGAAAATGTTCATCGCGGCGCATTGCTTTGATCGGCCTCAGGTTTGTTCCTTCGGTAACAATAACTGAACAATAGGCTTGATTCTGATTTCCTGCAAAAATTTGTTAATATTTGCATTTCATTACAACGTGTCTAAATAATCGTCATTAATTAAATGACAATGATTAAGACCCAATTCCTTTTGTTAAGCTCTGTTCTTAAGACACGTCTGATGAAGTTTATGCTAACGTATTTATTGCACTTCAGATTATGCTAACCTGCCCCAATACTGTTGCCAGCGCTGAAAGGAGTTTCAGCAAACTGAAGCTGATCAAAACCTTCAACAGGTCTCATATGACAAATAGCAGACTATCCTCAAGAGCCATGCTGTCAATCGAAGCTTCATGTGTGCGCTCTCTACATTTGGAAGATGTCGGGTTCTCAATCTTCATGGTTTGTGGCCCGCTTCCAAAGACACCCAACACTTGTGACCACCTGCTCATCAATAGGGTTTTGCAATATCACTGCAGAGCCATTTAGCAAGGACCTCTGCTCGTGGCCCCCGGGTTATCGCTCCGTGGTCCCCAAGTGGGGTCGAGGGTTCCGGTTGAGAAAACCTGTCATAAAGGCTTTTACATGCCAAAAGACTCACTCCAAGTTG
>Ga0210059_1017298_pt1 | contig 10298 bp, 8 predicted proteins | sample Ectturendosymbi2_FD_188042 | JGI IMG/M metagenome (GOLD analysis project Ga0210059, IMG submission 188042) | Ecteinascidia turbinata endosymbiont from Florida, USA - Sample 2 (SPAdes) (version 2) | ecosystem: Host-associated > Tunicates > Ascidians > Unclassified | place: Key West, Florida...
GATTTTATCGAATTCAACATTTTATCGCTAATCATTTTCAATTACTTGACGGAAAATGCAACTTGTTTTGCGGACCGGCAAAATATCTACGCGGACCGGTACCGGTCCGCGGACCGGCGGTTGAGAACCACTGCGCTAGACTGCACTACACTTGCTAGTAACGTACTAAGCCTAAATCCTAAACCTAAAGCCTAACGTAAAATTTAACGTAAATCTAACCACTAATCCTAAACCCTAACTAACGTAAACCTTAACGTAAACCTAACCCCTAAACCATAAACCTAAACTCTAAATATAGACTCTAAACCCTGAACCTAAACCCTAACCTAAACCTTATACCTCGGCGACAGAGACAGACTATAAGTATAAATGAAAGTGTTTGTTGCTTTGATTGATTCATAAGATGTTTCACTAATTTGCGTAGAAACAAGTGAAATGGAACGTTTGCACAACGGTAAAATAGAGTAAACACAGAAAAAAAATTGTTGTTAGATTTTGAAACTTTGCAACAAACAAAATTTTCGCCTAATTGGCGAGCAGACCGCAGCGGCCCGGAATGATGTCACCGCTAAAACAATTGTTTGCGGACTGTTCAAAACCTTTAGCAGACGGCCGGAAGACTGGACTGTTAGCGGCCCATGCCATCTCTACCGACATCTATTCTACGTTCGTATGCCTCACCTTTTAAAACATTTCATTTCGGTCAAGTTCGCTGCGAATGCTCTGTACAACTAATTCACCTGCCGCTTTGATTGAACGTAATTTATTAGCTCTGCCACGAAGATCTGCTTTGCTTCTCTACCGCCAGCTAGCATTACCGATTGCAACAAAGCAACACCTTTCATCAAAGGTATTTCTTGCAGTGCTTTTACAGCCTTACCAGCAGTGTGATGCTTTCCTGCAGATGGGAATGAAATTTGTCTTTGAAATACGTCTACGCCAAGCGAATAGAAACGCTGGACCAACCCTATCCATTTCGTTTTGAAAAGCAAACAGTTCTGCGAACAGAAAATAGGAGGCTGTTTGCGGATTCCAAAGAAAGTAACGTTTCGAGCAATGCTGGAGAAAAATCGTCGTTGCGATCGATACCTTGCAAGTTTACCCGAGCTGAATTTGATTAGCTAGACGACAAGCCTGGATAAACCATTTTTGCTGAACCAGACAGTAGGTTGAAGACCTCATGTCTTTCGCTGGCTGGGAAGCAGTAGTCTGCTTTTGAAAATTAGGGTGATTATATTAATGGATACAGTTTGCAATTGATACAGATACAGCATGCATGAAAGTGGATTTCAGCGTAGACAATATTGAAGAAAGAGATGACAACAAAAACTCGTGCACAAAATACCAAGCATCCTCAGAACGTGAGGTGAAATTGCTTGATAAGTGATCATCCTTCCTTTGTTTGGTGATTCTTCATTCTTGTGTTCATCCTCCTCGGCGAAGACGTCGTACAAGCTTGTGCTAACCATAACTTAAAACTCTATTTTGTTCGTATTAATCGCTGTATGCAAAATCGGAAAGTACTGCAGAGAATGTTATGAAAAATTAAGAATAATATCTACAGTCTGAGCCATATCATCATTTTGTTTGTTGCTTCAGGTTAAATCTCCAGCCTGCTCGCATTAATTTCCAATCAAAATTGTAGTTACAAAACAAATTAAAATATCTGATAAATGAAGCTGCTTCATTATAAAAGGAACGATATTTTTCATTCTGTCATTTTTTTTCGTGCCTCAGTAATTCGTTCTTGCCAAAATTTTGCAAGTTCACCCATCTTGACAGGCTCTCAAATAACTACAACATGTAAAAAGTGCATAACAATTCTCGAAAACTTACACAATAAAAAAAAAACTTGGTCTCTTATAGATTTTTGTTAAAAACGTTTTGTAAATTCAACTGTAACTTAAAACTTTTCCTCATCATATCGACTTGAGATCATAGGCGTAGCTGGGGGGGCCAGGGGGCATGCCTCGCCCAAATTTTTAGCATATATAGTTATTTTGTGTTTTGAGAGGGGGCATCCCAAACAAAATAATGCTATTCGCCTAAAATCAAACATTATGGCCTTCCCCAATTTTTTTGGCACCCCTCAAAATTTTGGGCACGCTACTGCTTGAGATGGCGAAAGAAAGTTGTTTGCATCTTGGTTTCCACGTGCGCAAGATACGGTACGTCTGGAAGGAAAGGCGCTCTGGTCACTGAATGACTATAATTAGGGCAACCAAAAGTCAATAAACTCAAAATATTTCTGCTTTTTCAAAGTTTATGAAACGTCCATAATCCAAATTTCACGTTCATACCATGAGCGAATCCAAAGTTATTAGGATAAAAAAAGTAAAAATTTATCATTAAGTCAAAATTTCTCGCAGAAGTTTTTTTTTCTATTTATCGATATTTTATTAAAGCTGTAATAACACATATTGACATGCTTTTGCAGGTTTAGTTGAAATTCTGACATATTACTATATTTTTGCGATTTCTAACATAATAATGCTGTATTGCCCACTTCTGGGCGATTGATAGTACGCTAGGCTTTGGTAGTACTTGATGTAATGATAATGGTTTATTGTTTCATATGACTCAGCCAACAAGCAGAAGCACTACAAAAAGCCATCGTGCACTAAGTAAACCAACCAACAGTGAACATTAGAGCAAATGAAAATACAATGGCATAATAGCTGATCAGAGTAAACAAAGAGGGGTGCTGTGTCATATAGGATGGGTGAAGGACCATGGCGGTCATCTAGTCAACCAACCTGATTATCACTTTTTGAAAAGTGTTGAAAAACAACAGTCGGAGATCAAATAAGCACAATTAGGAAAACAAACAAATACAGAACATGGTGAAGAAAATGTTACAGAAGAAATCGCATGCCTACGTACACTGATGAGTGGATTGAATTTATTTGAAGAAATTTGGTGTGGTTAAGAATGTTTGAACAAAATATAAAAATAAAAAAGCAAAAAAGTAACAAAAACTAATTAATGAGGCACAGAACAAAAACAAAGCAAAACAGAAAAAAAATATGCAGTTTACTTTCATGCCAAAAAGAATGGGATATTGCAGTGTAACAATGTACAACATTCTCAGTGACTTCACGAGATTTGTTGACACTAGGTATTTCCCTTGTGCGTTTTGTTGCATCTAGTTTCGTTTGGGACTTTCCCACTTGACTTTTGTTTCATTTCAACGACAAAAAGACTTTTTACCCATCGGTTTGATTACTAATATATGCGTTGTCATAGGTGTGCGGGAGTGCATATTTTTGGGGATGCAGAAAATTTTTGCCCAAATTTGATCTTGTTTTTCCCAAATGACGCATAAACAGCAAGCCTTAATGTTAAGACTAAAATGTACCATTGTATACAAATCAAGGTTTCTGTATGCCTAAATAGACCTACCAATTACCGGGGTTCAAATTCGTACAACCTCAACTAGCAATCAATATTCTGCATAGCTACATGTGAACAATGGTAATATTTACTGTGTTGAAAAATGTTAGCTAATTACAATAATATCCTCCCAAAAATTGCTGTTCATGCCACCACGCATGCAAGGTGTTGTTCAGAATCTTCATTTAAGTTTTTATAGACGTTACAAACTCATTCTTCTAACACGATCATCTTAACAGCTAAGACCTGTTCTTCTCTAGCATAGATGTGTGCATTTGTGTTAGCCGCAATCGCAATCAATCTGGAAAAGGAGTAAAATATCGGGTTACGATCTAAAGTATTACATTGCTGCAAACAGGTCAAGTAGAAGGAAAGGAGGCAATTTAATACATACCATATAGCTTTTAAAACCTTCCACATTGGGTAATCTTCACTGCAATGTGTTGTACTTAAAATACTACAACTTACTTAAACGTTTACAGCTTCTGAAGTCACATTATGAAAACCAAAAATCCACTCCAGTTTAGACAGTTAAATGTGCATTGAACACAGCATGCTAAGAAAAAATAGTCATATGAGACTGATGCACGCAAATACTGCAGCCTATATGATGAACTACTAAGGAATGTGTGCAATGCACATTTCCAGTGACAAATGACTTATAATCTCAACAAGAATGTCTTATAAAAAAGCAGTGCTTCACTGCATTAGCATAAGTGAATTATGCAGTGCAATAAATAGTACAGTTGCTAGGCTACTGTTCCTGAAAACTTCACTTCACAGGATTAAATTGAAGCAATATAATTTCGCAGGATGCAACATATGCAGTTCACTGCGTGAAACAAACGGAAAATATGAAAACGTAAACAGTATAAAAACACAGTTACATTACCACCACGCAACATACTAAAGCTGCAGTTACGTAGTTAATTTTATTAATGAATACTTCATGGAAACAGATTTGCATTTGCAAATCTCGCAACATCAAGCAAGTTTGAAACACGAAAACTTCACAGTATCATCGCAGCTTCAAGACATTACTACCGCAAAACAAAATTTTGCAGATACAGCTACTTTTTAGTTGTACACTTTACAGCATCAACAATTTGAGGTTTACAATAATTAGGGTTAGCTGGAATAGTGAGTTACCACTGCTACATGTCCCTAATTTTAAAATGTTTCTAACTCTACCCAAATTTGAATGACGTTGTTTCAGTTGGTCCAATGTTGATTTGGGCTGTTGTAATTTTCGCAAATACTTAGGCCTATAATATATGCAAATCTGAATGACACTCTTCCAATTTGACCAGATGGTTCTAATTGTACCCAAGTTTGAACGAAGCTCTTACAATTTACCCAAATATGATCAAGGCTGTTGGAATTTGCACAAATGTTTTTAAATGTATGCAATTTTAAATAAAGTGGTTGTTTATTATTCAAATTGGAATGAAGCTGTTTGAAGTCAACCAAAATTGCCAAAAAAACAAAAAAAAACAGTGTTCCACTTGGCCCGAAGTTTAATAGAGCTATTGTTGTTTGCCCAGAGTTGATTTAGTCTGTTGGAATTTACCCATATTTTTCAAATTTATGGAAACATTTTTAACTTCACCCAAATTTGAATGAAGTTGTCCCAATTTGCACAAATTTCATTAAGATTGTTAAAATTTACCCAAATGATTTTGATTTTATCCAAATTTGAATAAAACTTATAATTCACGCAGACATTTCTAAACGTACTAAAATGTTAATGCAGCGTTTCTATATAGCCCATCTTTGAACAAGACTGCCCACGATTGAATGGAGCTGTTGCAAATTGGCAAAATTTGATTTGACTGATGGACTTCACCCAAGTGTTTCCAGTTTATCTAAATGTGTTTGTTTTCACCCAAGTTTGATTGAAGCTTTTCTCATTTGCCCAAATTTAATTGAAGCTGTTGTAACTTACTCAAGCGCTCCAATTTTATTCAAATGTTTCCACTTTTACCCCAAACGTTATCAAAGTTTTTTCGATGGCTCAAATTCGACGAAGGCTGTTGGAATTACCACATGATTCCAGTTCACTCAAGGGCAGTGTCTATTTTGCCATCAAGGGTAAAAAAGAATGGCAAAATAGTCTCAGACTGTTTTGCCGTTTTGGCTATTATTTTGCCGTTGATTTGGTTATTTTTTTGCATTAGTTTGGAAAATAGACACTGCCCCACATGTGAATGCAGCTGTATAGTTTGCCCAAATTTTTAAAATTTTTGCCCAAATGAAGGCCAATTTCTGCATCCCCATGCCATACGCTTATGTGCGTTGTGTTCTGCATGTCAGTTAAAAAAGCAGGATATTGATAGGTCAAATATAAAGTAAAATTTTAAGTTATGTCCAAAAATTGGTTATCCTAATTATAATCAACCGAAAGCACCGAAATTTATTAAATCTGTTAAGCGTTCTACTTCATTATTTCAATCAAGGTCGAGAACAATAGCGAAAAAAAATTCTTAAGAATTTTTTCCCAAACACCTGTCAATGTTTTATGAGAGTGAATCAGTTTTGCTAATCTTTATAAGACAGCCTTGTCCAACCGAAATGTCTTACTGAGCAAAAATTTACTGAGCAAAAATTATGTCACTATCTTTACGAGGGACGCACACTGAATGACTTGCTTTCAGTTAAGGAAACCAAAGTTTAGTTTAAAGCTGCTGAAAGCATTCGATCACGAACTATAATGATAACGACTGCATGTACTTAACACTGTGAATGCCATGGCAAGTTTAATTCTAATGAAAGAACAGGGGTAGTAAGGAACACATAGTAGAAATCACAAAACTGTAAATCAGTTTTTAACCGAGGTGTCAGTGGACACATGAAAATATCACGCAGTACACGATAAACAGGTTCCAAAGACCATTGCATCGAAATGTCGAATTTAAAATTTTTATCAAAATAAGGACAGGTTGTCATTACATTGCACACACACAATAATGAAAAGCTTGCTGGGCGGGATATAGCTGTTTTAAAACTTCAGCACAATATTAGCCGAAAGGAAGAACCAATTTCGCATTTGTACAACTTTCGAAATTCCGAAACGCCTTGGTCTTCATCTAACAGCAAAATAAGCAACTCGTTCTTCACCCAGCAGTAAGAAAGCTGCAGAAGTTGAATTATCATCAGGATGACAGTTGATCGCAATCTTTTCATATGAATACACATCAAACTATCATAATTGTCACACACAACAAATGAATAATAAGATACTAACCATTCCTTTATGCAAATCCGTTAAACAACAAGGCCATTCGTTAACAGAGGCTCTAAGCTATGGAATGGCATTCCGAAAGACTTATCTAATAGGCCATATCATGCATTTATAAAAGTATATAAACAGCTCCTATTTCAAACATAATTTTCATACACTTATTTGCTTCATTCGAACTTAAGGCAGTTTCCGCTTTTTGTCAGCGGTTGGTTATATGTTTGTGGCGCTGTTCGTTGCAGTTCGGATGCTTGCTCCGATTTTGCACTCTGTCTGTACGTCTTGTGTTTTTCTTATTTGTGTGCGTTGTTTTCCTTGCCTTTCTTTGTGACAATCATAATCCTAGTATTGCCTTTCTGTTTGTCCTTTCTTAGGGTTGGCTAAATTGTAGACCTTGTGGGCACTTCACCAATCCTCTTGACTTGTATACTTCGCGGTCACTTCGCCAATCTTTTTGTTGAATGACGACATGTATTAACATCGCGAAAAAATACTATTGATTGATTGATTGATTGATTGATTGATTGATTGATTCATATGTTAAAATCCTTAATGAAAACCCACGACAACTCGCGGCCGTCACATTAATGTATTAACCTGGCTTGAAACATTCCCAGGAGCAGCTTGCATCATTCTTTTCTTAGCTTGTTGCTGAATGAGTCAAACCCTTGTTTGTGTGTATCTTGAATAGCTTTGCATTTACGACTGTAATAACCTTTCATTCTCACCTATTTACAATTAAGTTACCAAACAAGTTTGTGCCCGGTTCACATATCACATTTCACTTTCTAGTGAGGAAGAAAAATTCAGATTTGCAAACCAGTTGAAAATTGGTTGTATTGTTTACACTGAAAAATTTCTGTTTGAAAGGCGTTGGTAGCGGCTTTCTATCGATTGTCACCGAGTCGTTCGATTTTGTCTTCCTCACCTCGAACCATTGTCACTGAAACACTCATCCAGACATCTGTCTACAAATGGCTGAGATTGCGATATCGTGATTTTTCCCAGCTATCCAACGAGCGAGGAACGGCTACACATTTCGCTAAAGATAAGTGAAGTTTTCCCCAAAGCGTTGACTGTTTTGTTCCTTTACTATTATACAGCAGTTAATGGTCATGTTTTTAGTATTTGCAAAGCAATTCGTTTATAATCACAATATGCGCATGGCCATGGTAGATCAGTGAACTAGCGCTACTAGATTTAGGATCATATTTTGTTGATACGAGTCTGGTTCATGTGTTAAGTATTGACAGCCTAAATGTTTGCATCGTTCAGGAAAACTTCATGTTTTTTCACAGTTAATGCCCTCAAACTATTTCATGCCAAATCAGTGCAACAAATTTTCCGAGTAGACCAGCAATTTTGTACAGATGAAAAACATATTCGCTGGCTTACTATTAAACTTTTTGAAGTTATCCTGTTTTAAGTCTGTATTTTTCTATTTGTAGGAAAACAGTTAGTTCCCGTTCCCATTCCCATTAGTGTTTCTTGTGCATTTAAAAAGTTTACCGATTTTCTGAGTTGAAAAGTTGGTGAATTGCACACTAGCAAAAACATTCTAATAAACGATTAAATTTCAAGACCTATGACTCAGTGAAGTTTATCTCTGCACAGGTTCTATAAGATCCAGACCAGGGTTTCTCATCAGGGCCCTCGGCACCCCTTTGGGCCACGGAACGGTCCTCCGGGGGCCGGCTTTTTCTAAATAGCTCTACCGTGATATTCCAAAAAGTGTAACAATATTAACTTTACGCCAGTTGAAGGGGAAGGGGGCCACAAACCATAAAGGTGGAGAATCACTGATCCAGACCGTTGTTCTTCTTTTAATATATGGCGGCTTACGTAAAGGTAATGTTTTTTTCATTTGTTTCCTGTATTAATGAATATGCCACTTTATAGGCCTGGCCAAGAGTTTGCAACCTGGTCGGGTGCCAATTATCAAAGGCGATCGTCTCTAATATTTGGTGAGCCGATCGTCTTGTAACCACGATGGACATGTGATACGGCACGGTGAGCTTCAAAAATTACAATAGCAGACCTGTCTTTGGTTCCTTCGTGCCTCTAGTTTTTGCAACAGTGACGGAGCACATAAAGGTCAAACAACTGGAAGGAATTAGCTGCATTCAAGGGGCACGATAAACTCAACACGCGTGAGAAAACCGATCGTTCAAAATAAGCTTGTTCACAATAATTCATAATATATGCAAAGAGAAAGCATTGATTCATCAGCATCACGCCCTCTGATTTAACTTGAACGGAGTGAAGGCATAAAACATTTCGTTTGCTTTTTTCACTTCAGTTTGCGAAACAAAGTTTTCAGAAACTCGATTTCTGTACAACCAGGCTGTAATCGCCTATGGTTACAAAATGGTTTGAAATACAGACGAAACAAGTGAATTCCACAAAATCAGGCAATCCGGTTCTAAACTGAGCGTTAAGTTCATGATGATGCATGGCAAATCTGCAGAGCCTGAAAACTACTTTGTTGTGTTGGTTGTATTTTAACTCTTTTAGAGACTAGCCGTTTCCTCTGTAATAGTATAATCGAAGAATACGAGATACTTCAAAAAAATTTAAAATTAGTGAAAAGATAATCACGACTTGCCAATCAACTTTTTTATTGGTTTTAAGGGTTTTTATCTTCACTCTTGAAGGAAAGCGCTTCTATAGATAGTTTTGTTTCACGCTATAAAATACTTTAATAATGATCACCCAACAGTTGTAAGATCTTGCCATGTGTCATACTAAAATTGTTTTAATTATTACCTGCTATCTATTCAAGATTAATCCTTGCATACATATACATTGAATGTCTTCACAAAACAAAACAAATTCAGCGATTTAATTTTTAATTTTGAGGACACATCACTTCAACCATCCAATGATTCGAAAACGTTATTGAAATAAGCCAGTATGCGCTGGAACTGTAAGTAAAACTTGCTGTTCAAAGACAGACAAAGAAGTAATTTTTGAAAAAATGTACACATCCTCCTCCAAGATGTGTAAAAGGACTTTTTCACCTTTCATGATTTTCTGAGCAGGTTTTGCACTGCCAATATATGTTAAAAATTAATGGCTTATTAAAACTTTTATCCGGTTGCCACCAAACATCTCATGACCTCTGGCTCCAACGGCCTCAATACTTTCCAAACAGCGCTACGAACCAAACACTGTGCTTTCTCATCAAACTCTTCATAGCATTGCTGTTGGCTTCAGCACGGCCTGGAGTTGTAATTCACTATTGCAAACTGATTACCTGTCAACGCCTCTGTAACGACATAAGCTGGCAGGGGAGATCATGCGCAACACTGTGAGCAACGAACTGTTATTCTGCGGCCAGAGTAGAGGCTAGAAAAATTTAGATCAATAGTTTAATGTCTATCTAGGAATTACGAATCAATACAGCTTCAGTTCGCTTCATGTTAGTCGCAGAATCTTGGACCGCCATGTACTGCAACGCAGTTTTTTACCACGTGACGTTCAACGGATTGAGTGTTCTCGCCTTGAACCACAGTAAAAGTTTGTACTCCACATGGATTAATAAATTTACGAATGGCATCAAGTCATGCGCAACTGCTGTCAAGTTTTATGCTGAGACGACTCTTACGGATTTAAAACCTGGTCGAAAAATCGCTGCAATATCAAGTTGCCCTAATGCCGCATCTCA
>Ga0210059_1017299_pt1 | contig 10298 bp, 5 predicted proteins | sample Ectturendosymbi2_FD_188042 | JGI IMG/M metagenome (GOLD analysis project Ga0210059, IMG submission 188042) | Ecteinascidia turbinata endosymbiont from Florida, USA - Sample 2 (SPAdes) (version 2) | ecosystem: Host-associated > Tunicates > Ascidians > Unclassified | place: Key West, Florida...
TCAGTTTTTGTTGCTGTGTGGCTTTGTTCCAGTTCATATTTTTTTCATGCTGTGTCTTGTTATCACAGAGTAAGTTTTGAGGTATTGCTGCAGTTTTTATGGTTGCAGCTACTGGCCTGTGGTCAGAAAAAATGAATTGGTGTAATATTTCAATGTTTTGGAAAGAGTCATGAGCAGACTTTGATGAAACTACATGGTCCAGCCAGCTGCATGTTCCATGAGTATCACTAACATAGGTGAAAGAATCAACTGGAAGAATGATTTTATCTGATATTTCAATTCATGTTCCAAGCAGAATTGGGATAGCAATTTACCAAAATTGTTATTAGGGCAAGCATTGAAGTCCCCCACTATGAATACATTTGGGCTGTCAGTTTCATCACAGAGTGTTGAAATTTTACTAAGATAGTTTATGTTTTCATCATAGTTGGAGTCACAGCAGTATGGCATGTAAACATTTAGGAAGTTCAAAGAGCTTGAGTCTAGGCATACCTCCAGACCAATGATACTTTGGTCTTGGTTCATGATATGCCGTTGGTTGATCAAAGCTTTGAATGTAGTATTCAAAATGAAAGAAGATATTTTCTGAGAATGGTTTCGAATTTTAACGCACTATAGGTGGCAAACACCTTTGAAACTTAAACCTCATGGATCGTAATGCCATCAAAATTTGGTTCTGTCCTAATTATTTCTTTTTTTCGGCAATGGGTTCTTATGGTCAATATTGTACGCATTTCTTAAGATCCCTTTCAGAATGTCCCATCTTTCGTGTCAAGCTCTTACGCGTGCTTTAACAGGGTAACAATAAATCGCCGTCTCAAAATCTGCGGCTTTGCTGAGTTCTGGAAAAACCTGTGTAAACAACCCTTTTCTTTTCTCTGAATCACCTTTCTGGTTCATGACTTCCAGTCATGCGTGACACTATGCGCCTTCGTCTAAAATAGAAGTGATGCAAAAGTTTTCATCGATCTTGAAGAAAGGCAGATGCTCTTCGTTGAAAAGAACCTGCGGAACACAGTGTTTCAAAAAGCAGAAAAAGCTACATGATTACGACAGCCGTGGTTCTGCTGCCTTTGTCTGTTGTTAACAGAAAAATTTTAAAGTTTATAAAGCTGTGCGCTCGCTTGCGATGCATATCTCCGCAGAGCTTTCGTACTTGCTTGGCTAGGACGAGGTCGTGATTTTTGTTAATTTGTTGTATTCATGCGCATGTCAGACTGTGATTACATTGAATTTCTAATTACAGTGTCAGTCGGTGAGCTGCTGTCTAAACTCGACGTTTTAAGTTGTCTGTGTAAACCATCTCAGGTTGATAGTCGCACAAATGCGTCAGCTGCTGTTGTTTTACTGTAGAAATAGATTTTCATAATTTATCATCAATCTCCAGATACAGTAAAAAGTGCTTCCGCATCAGTTTCGAATCTTAAAGTATTCGTTTGCGTCGAGGAAGTGACCATCGGTAGTGGTTGAGCTTAACGACGCAAAAAACTTGATTGAAGTAAATACACTAATTTGTGCTCCGTTTTCATCATGCTAAGAATGTGGTTTTGGTTCGTAAAAAACTGTGCAAGGGTCTTCGCTGATACGCTTCTATCATTTGCTTTATAAGCGTTTCACCCGAAATAGCAGAATGCAATACTTCCGCGTATGCATACAGTACATTGTAAATAACGCAGGGAGTTATTTGTTTTCCAACTTTGCCCAGGATGTAAATAATACCAAGAAGCTTGTTTCCATTTCTAATGTCAGTTCTTAAAGAAGCTCTGTAAGAGAAACGTGACATGCATTTATCAAGTTTGATACAAACTGAACCACGTGACCAACGTTAGAGTACTGCTACTTGTAATAACTGATGCTTTACTCTTTGTAGTTACCGCAGCATTACAAATTTAATTTTTGCGAACTTACCTCCAATGCGGCCATCAAGTTTCTTGCTTGAATTATTGAAAACTCGCTACAAATTCAAAATCAGTTAAGGTCAAACCTTATCAAAGTGTTGTTGCGCGTGTTATACAACATGTTTTTGATGTGGCAAACTTGATGCGAACTGTACAACGATTTCAAAGCGACTGCAGTTTTGGTAACAGTAGTTCAAATTATCTCCTGTCTTTCCACAGTGCGTTTACCTGTTTTATATATTGTATGTTGCCTGTTTTAATTGAAAATATTTGTTAATATCAGTTGTCAACATCATGGGAAACCAGGTGAGGTCTTTTTATACTTTAGAAAGCAGACTTTCGTATGTTTTCTGGTTACTGATCATCATAAGGTTATAATTGTTCCGGATCTGAGGGTGACAGCAATATTGTAAGCAGCTTTAGAAGTGTTTTTGAAAAGTTTTTTCGAAATGTGTATAGAAAACGATTTTGCTAAAAAGCTATCAGGTGTCTTCTGCTGCTGTCAAAGAAATGATAGAAAAAAGATCGTTTTTCTTCTCCAGAAACAGGAATGTCAAACCAACCTCAAAAGCGTAGTCGACCTGTGGATTTGATCCTTAAGCACATTTTGTGATGAACAATCCAGACGTAAATTTTGACACATGGTGTTTATGTTTTTAATACATTCTTTCAAATTCTAGGACGAAAATAAAGATCGTGGAAACTGGGATCGAAAGGCGGATTACCTGCTTTCATGCATTGGATACGCAGTTGGATTGGGAAATGTGTGGAGGTTTCCATATTTGGCATTCGAAAACGGAGGAGGTATGCAAGTGTATTGAGGTGTTGCGTTTCAAGTTGTCTTGGAAGATTTTTCAGTGATTTGAGAAAAGGGAGAAAACTTTCCGTGCTTTTGTTCAAAATGGTGTATTTAAAAAATCAAAATATCACTTTATCTATTCGCACTTTCATCTCGTGATTCGCACTTTCATCTCGTGATAAATTTTTAGGAGCTTTTCTCATTCCATACGTCATCATGCTGGTGTTTGCCGGCCTTCCTATCTTCTTCATGGAAGTCGCACTTGGCCAGTTTTCTAGTTTGGGACCAACGGCAGTGTGGAAATTCAATCCTCTTTTTAAAGGTAAGCTTCGTTCGGTGTCACAGTACTATTTGTTCGCAAACACGTTTCACAAAACGTTTTATAAAAGACGTGAACTATTGAATTTGGAAGTTAAACGTAATTCTCCACCGTCTGATCTTCAAGGAAAAACGAGAAAACTTCCAGAAAAGGTCAATTTTATAAAAACACCTGTTTGAAATTATCTCAATTGAAAAACTTAAGTCTTGTTTCAACAAGCTTTGCCATTCAACATTCTGAAAGAAAACTTAACAATCACTCGATTTTTTAATTATCGGAACAACGCCAAAAGAACAGCTGTGATATAAATAAAATAACACATTTTGGAGAAATTATCTTTAATCGTCAAACAATATCTCATAGATGAAAAGTGAACCAGGACGAAACTTTGAACATGATTCATACTTTTTTTATTTTAAAATTGTTTTCTTAAAAGCAGGTTTTTGCTTTTACGGATTTTGAGGTTTTGCTGAAAAAGCAACTGTACTTTTCAAAGTGTTTACATGCCATTATTTGAAGCTGGGTTTTCAGATTTTTTGCTTTTGATACTTTTTCAAAGATTTATTGAGCTAAGACCGTCATTTTATCTTTTTATGTACCGTTTATGAGAACAAAAATTAAACAAAGTGCCACTTAGTGGGAAAAAAGATCCCAGAAAACAATATGGAACGTTTCAGCAAATCCGCTTGACTGTTGGCGCCACCGAAGTACAGTGGTTTTCAAGTGGACTGTACGCTGACTGCAGTCATGCTTGAGTGCGCACATCATATTTTGCACGTTCGCAAACGACCTCACGTTTATCTGAAATGAAGGAAAAGGTGGTTCAGTGTTGAGAAAATCGCAAGGCAGAGTTTGTTGTTGTGCCGCCAATTTAGCGTGACGAGAAAGCAGCTCCGCGCTTTGCGGTTTTGGTTAACTCGTAAACAGTTGAAAGACTCAATACAATCCAGTTGCAAATGATGCCCCTGAAGGTTGCTTGATGATGTTTAGAGTTTAAACATTTAATTCGCTTTAAGCATTTAAAACTCTACGAATTTAGACATTGGCGCCCTACTGCGCAGTAGTTTTGCAACAAGTGATACGTGTTGCTAACTTTAGTGTTAAGAATGTGTCTGTAACCCTATGGTTCTGTCTTCAATGCAGTTGCAAAAAGTGTCTGTAACCCTGTGATTCCGCCGGCTTCAATGCCTTGTACTACGTTCTGTTTTGTCTGTTTTTATCGACCTGCGTTCTGCAGAGTGTGTGTGTTCATACGATGGACTTCGTGTCTGCTCACAAACAAACAAATAAATTAAATTAAATTAAATTGAAATTTGAGAAGCCGGAATGTTACCATTCAAGATTCGTTTTTTTCGTTCATGGGGCAAAGAAGGTTTCACGTCCGAACAAAGCGAAAACACAGGGAGAAGTAGAAGGCCTAGGATCTCTTCACAAGAAAACCACAGCTGTATTGGCGACTCTGTACCACACGTGGTTAAATACCATGTAGTCAAGCTCTACGACAAGGGGTGCAACTGGTGCGTCGCACCGGGGTCCATAAGAATCTGAATGGCCCATGAGCCTCAAAGTTCAAAACTGAAGTGGGCAATTGGGCATAAGGCAATTGTGCACAGTATTCTGACGTGAAACATTCAATTATAAACTTTCGCTGAAAGGCTTATTGCAACTTCAGCAAAATACTGACATGTATGGTATGGTTTATTGTTTCATATGACTCAGCCAACAAGCAGAAGCATGTGAGATTGAAAAAATTCTGTATGTGTTATTAAAAGCCTGCCACACAAACTTGTATACTCTCTTCTTTAAATAGAATGATTTTCATGTGTTTGTTTAAATTTAGAGAATATTTCGGCAAAGCTTCAAACTGTAACAATGGAAAACCTATAGTTTAATCGGAAAGTCGTTGGTAATTATCTGAAGCATCTGATCTATTATGAACTAATGTAGCATTTTACGCAAAGTTGGAAGTCGGTTTTGGAATGAAAATAAAACAACTTTAAACAATTGAACGTTTTGGTTGGTGGCAACAAATTCTTCATCACAGGAACCAGTGGTGTAAGAGGCGGGGGTGCAAGAGGTGCAAGCGCACCCCCCCAAACTATTGATTTGTCAAAAATCTTTGAACATCTGGGTAAATACCCGACAATCCAGTCAAAATTCCTGAAAATATGGGCAAAATCCTTAAATCCTGGTAAAAACGGCGCCCAAAGTTGTTTGACTTCAAAACATGATGCCTAACGTTTGCAGAAAAACACATGAAGACCTTTTTTGAAGGTAACATCAAAAATGGACTTCATGATCTTTGTGGGAGAAAATTTGTAGGCAAAAGTCGCACAAAACTTTTCGGGAAATTTGGGGAAGTTCGGGCAAAAATCGTTCACACTTCTAAAAGCTTGCCTATTCTTAGACCTATGCAGTAACCAGCAATCACACACCGTATTTACTTGATTGTAAGCCGCCCTTGAACATAGGTTCCCAAGCCTCTGAGATACTTTCGTGTACTAGTACGTTTCGCGTAATTGACAACCTTGGTTCTGATGCTTATACTACTACAACTGCCTTCTGTTCATAAACTCTCCTGTGATGGATGTGCACGTGATGCTGAAGAGAATAGAATGTGAAAAAAGAGTTTGGTCAAAAAAACGTAACCAAGAAAAGACTGGGCGTCATTTATACTTTTCGATAAGGTAAAGAAACAAAAAATGCAAGCTGCCCTTCATTATATGCCGCATGAAAAAATAAAAGAAATACGTCATGAGCCGCGGCTCACAATCGAATAAATGTGGTGCCACAGCATCATCATTCCTTAAAGCTTTTCAAACCCCACAGCAAAAAGCTACGCTTGAGGTAGATATTTAAAATCGCTTTGAAAATACATTAACCGTATAGGCTATTGCAAACAACTTTCAGTTTGCACAAGCACCTGCCTTGATTTACAAACACGATGAATGTAAAGCGCCAAAACGTTTTTAACAATCCCGCCAGGCTTGTGTGGAATATGATTCCATCTTCGATTTATTTTTCTCAATCGTGAACGAGTTTTCGCATATTTTGCATGTCTTGTACTGCTCTGATGCTGACAGTTGAGAGAAATCATTTTATTAGTTGTTTTGTTGTTGCACTAACTCATTTCATAGTGAAATTAACTTTGTACCAATATCATGTTTTAATGAAATTATAAAAGACGTAACTAGTCTCAATCAGTGATTCGAGTCAGTGACTCGACACGAGACAATGAATCCCACTCAGGTCACGATGAATTACTCGAGAGTCAAGTCAGAGTTATTTTCACAAAATCTCCAAACGTCTATTGACAAACACAGTTAGTTTGCAAACAAAAACTGAGCTTATTTGCTTCAGTGACGCACGATTAATATCGGGCAGTTTTCCGTTGTGTCTCTGTCGCCTACTCTCCTAGTGCTGTTATTCTAGTTTTTCAGGATCAGGGGTTCTAACTATCACTGATCGAGAGCTGCGACTTTACTTAACTTTCATCTCGACTCTGACTCGAAAAAGATTTAGATTGCTCTGACTCGACTCTGCGTAGAAAAACTTGTGACTCGACACGTGACTCGACAAGTATTACTCGGCCACACCACTGGTCTTCATTAAAAATTTGCAGATAGATTCACTGTTGTCGCTTTTTTGGAGGCTAGTTTTCTGAATACAGATATGTGCAAGTTAAATCATCGCAAAAACAAAAGCAGAGCCCAGTCGGTTGTTTCCGCGAAAGCTTGGAGCAAACCCTAGAGCTTTTGGTTTTTGTTGAAATTATAAAATTGTTTTATGTTGTGTCAACATTTTTTTCATGCAACCTTTAATTACGTGATGTTCCTATGAAAATTGATAGTTTTACTTTTTAGCTTTGTTTTGTGGCTGATTGCGTTGCGTTCAGAAAAAAACATGAAGTGATTGCAAACCAAGTTCGTCTCATTTTGCAATCGGGTGGGAAACCACGCACAATATCGGGTGGGAAACCACGCACAAAAAGAAAAAATCAAGCTGGAAAATGCAAGAATAGATCAAACATTGGCGGCAACCAAAGTTAGCAACTGCTGCGGGTCCTGCGGATTTTTGTGTGAAATTTTTTCCTAACATTTAGAATTTTGCCTTTCTTGTAAGAATGGAACATTTTCAAAGTAGAAAAAAGTTGTGTGCTATTGCCCAAGAAAATCTTCATCTATGATCCAAAAGTGGAGTAGACAATGCATATGCAATTTTGTGTTCGGATGAGGGAAAACACCGGATGACTCGATCAAACTAGCGCACTATGGCACATTTTAAACAAATGCTAAGATGATGTGTTTATATCTCCAAAGAATGAAAATTGGGTAAGAGCAACAACAGTATCGAAATCTCTCAAAACATCTTAAAAATAAAAGTAAAGAAACGTGTGGCTTTTTCCGACTTTTCTCTTTCTCTCAGTCACTCAGTTTGCCTACTGTGTTATGATGTTCAGTTGAAAATATTTTTTGTTACACTTCAATGAAATTGTTTTATTTCGTTTTTCTTCATTTTTACCAAAAAGGAGAATTCATTTTCCAAGATGTCCGCTTTTTGTCATGTGTGAAAAACGAAATCAACTGATAAGAGATGGAATGACAGCTTGTGTCGAAGTTCGTTGTTATAAATATTCTTACTGCCGCTGAGGATATCGTGGGTGGTTACGGACTGTGAAATGCTGGTGAGGGATGGAAGGCCATTGTCAGAATTCTACAAAAATTAGGTTTCTATAGACGTCTGGCGGAACAATGCCTTCTACGCAGATATGTTCTTTAGATCTTGTAGAATTCAAACGTCGGAAAAATATCTCAATTGAAAATCTAAGAAACGTTTTAGTTGTTGCTAATTTGGTGGTTGCTCAATTGTTTTCAGCTTGCGACCTGCATGTATTGAAAATTTTGTGTGGACCACTATGAGACATTGCGGTAAAACAACAACGATAAAATTGAAGTACAAAAAGTAACAAAATATGAACAACACGTACAATTTATTGTTTGTTGAAACCTTGAGCTTGCTCATTAGTCATTATAAAATGTCGCGATCTAAACAGTAGAAAATAGGATCATTTCCAAGAAACATTTCAATCAATACCGGAATATTTTAAAAATTTACAATGTTTCACGACCCTCCTGAACGAACCTGGCAAGCCACCAATGGGCCGGGGCCGGCTGAGGGAAGCATCAGTCTCCCCTGCTCAGGTAACTCTAGCCAAATTGGCCAAATCAATTTTCAGTTTAATTGTACAGTAGAAAAACTTACAGTTTGCTTTAAAACCCATTAAGTACCGCGAAAGCCACAGTAGTTGCTCGATCAGTTTCGACCAGTGGTTCTTAACAGGGGGGCGCGACTCCCCAGAGGATCGTCAATACATTTCCAGGGGGAGCCAGCGTTTAATCGCTGTACAACATTGAAAGTTTGGTGAATGAATGTACTAAACAATGCATTTGATTTTACAATTTATTTATAGCAAGGGGGCTTGAAACAAAGGACAAACACTTTCGGGAGGCGTGGAAAAGAAAAGGTTAAGAACCACTAGTTTCTACAATAACTCCCCAGCCGATGGTGCTAGACCACTAATTGAAGCACCAAAAGATGCAGAAAGTCTTTTAGTTTCGGGTAAAAATTAGGAATGTTTGGATTTGGAATTTTGTGAGGCAGTGTGACGTCACGAAGTGGCCACAATAACTATTTGGAGTTCGTGAAAGAGAGCCATTTCATCCGATTTCACTCACCAATGTATGGCCAAAATTAGGTCCAAGAGCCACTACAGCTGCTTTCGGGGTCCTTCAAAAGAGTTCTTTGCCTGAAAGCTGGTTCTTCCATTAGTTGATTTTTTATGCGCTCTGTCGAATAGTCAAGCCACTAGCCTTCACAAAGTCGAGGGAATTGAATAAATCTGCAATATTTCAAAAACATTTCGTCAATTTTACTTAACACTGCGCATCGTCAGTCCTACATTACTTGTTGTGGAGCAGTCATACGGGAAGCTGCATACATTTGATATATTTAGAGCAGGGGGGGATATGGCCAATTTTACCATGGTTCCCTGCCGTGTGACCAGAAACTATTTTAGCCAAAACGAAATTGCTGATGCACATGCACGACACACCGCGAGCAAACAAGGAGAAGCACACCAGGTTGGAATTGGACATACGAGAGCAAGCGTTGCCGAGTTTAAGCCACTTTGGTTCGTAACCCCTGTTCAAGCTGTGGCCTTGATAGTAGTGGCGTAATTTTCTGTAATACTCTCGCAATAATTGTCACTGTCAGTTGCATTTTTAGCTTACCATGCTGGTATTCCGCCTAGGCACCCACGTCCATTGCTCTCCTGTCAACTTCTCTACTTCTGTTGGTCTCGTATGCGCTGCTTGTCCAATCTGCTTAGTGGAGCGTTTGTACCTGAAATCGTTTTGTCTATTTCCTTTGAGTTTCCAGTGCTACCATGCCTCTTCAGAGTTATGGTGAATTAAAGTCTGTGTTATGTTAAGAGAAAATCTGTAGATTTCTACGAGTCAGCTCAGTTTAATTCACCACAAGTATATGAAAGCCAGAGCTCTAGAATCACCTTAGCGTCAACAGCTACTTCAGCAACGGTACGTGGAGTTGCAAAGAGATTTCTGTCTTTGAAAGAACCCTATAACCTTAAATTAATCGTCGTAGAAACACTTCGTGCTGAAGTGATATAAGGTCTGGGGATTTTTTCAAGATGCATCGTTCCACTACGTTTGTAACCGGAGACCCTCGTAAGCCGATCCGAGTTGGCGACCAAAAACCATGCGGCATTACTGCCGGAAACGTTCCCGCATTTTTCAGTTTTCAAATTCGAAATGTCGACCAATTTCCACCCCCCAGGCGATTTAATGCTGAATCTCGAGATTTATGACAGAACCATACAGATTGCTTGATAGAGGGATCATGAAAGCCACGACGTACTCAACTCGTTTTGGAGACCTGGGCGCTTACCCTCTTCCCAAAATTGATTAACAATTACACAAGTATCTACTTTCCACGATGGGTGTAAGCAAGGAATCGATCAGCAAATGTTTAATAGGAAATCGATTTCACGCAAAATTACGCATCCTCAGTCCTGAAAATTGCAAGCAAAGCTTACAGGTGAAAAGTTGAAAGGCTGAAGTAACAGCAGAGAAAAAAAAAACTCAAGACTACAATTAAAATTTCGTAATACAAGCTCATAAATCATAACATCTTAACAAACTGACTGACGTCAAGAATACTAGTGGCGACAAAAAACTGACTCATGAAATAAGTGTTTACTCAA
>Ga0210059_1017301_pt1 | contig 10296 bp, 10 predicted proteins | sample Ectturendosymbi2_FD_188042 | JGI IMG/M metagenome (GOLD analysis project Ga0210059, IMG submission 188042) | Ecteinascidia turbinata endosymbiont from Florida, USA - Sample 2 (SPAdes) (version 2) | ecosystem: Host-associated > Tunicates > Ascidians > Unclassified | place: Key West, Florida...
CTCAGTTTTGTTGTTGCCCATCTTTAAATCCAGATAAGTCAGTATAGCACAAAGTTTTAGACAGAGTGGGGGTTAGCTGACACAATTACACAATTACCACACTAGATACAAAACCCTACAAACCTTATTCAAATGGAATGCAGGCGATAGCGTTGCTTAGCAGGCGATAGCGTTGCTTCGAAAAATAGCAGGCGATAGCGTTGCTTCGAAAAGATCAATCACTTAAGCGATTATTGGCTTGTGTCAAGAAATGATGGTCTACAAACCGTTTTTTCATGCCTATAGCGCTATCCTAGATAGCTTCGTTCATGCCTATAGCGCCATCGAGTATAGTTTTATGCCAGTTGCTTTTTTTCTTGAGAAACGCTGCATTCTGCAGTATTATCGTTGACTAAGAAAACAAGCTATGTTTGTGCTTGTTGAAACCAATGTTTTGCTCAAAGTGGTTACCATTTTTGGGTGTGATAAAATCTTGTACCTACAGCTATTCCAGTACACTACGTTTTTCGATACCCCGCATTTGCGTATATCGTATGACTCAGTTAGTAAATTTGGCTTTCTGGCCTAATCGGGCTTCAAAAATAAATGTCGGCTTTGTGGTAAATTCGGCTTTCAGGCCGGGTTTCGGGTTAAAAATGAAGCCTGTTTGCAACTCTGGTTTGAAGCCTATGGTGGTTCGCTTGTATACTTTTTGAACTGCAATCCCACTGCATCTCATTAACGTTCTTTTCGTTGACCTACTTTCCGTCGGATAAATACGGTAGAAGGATTTATTTGGCGGTACTGAGTACTCTCTAAAAAAGCAAAACGCCGGGGCACCGAAAAAACACAGAGGTTATCTAGTCAGGTGCCCAATAGATTAGGTGATATTGACAAGATTTCCATGATGAAAGGTTGTGCCGACCACAAGTTGTGCTGTCGCAGTCCGATGTACAGGTTTCGCGATTAATGAACAAATCATAAAGAGGTTACTCTTGTCGGTCACAAATTGCCATAACGTTTAAATGTCATGGGCTGCAATGTTCCAGAAGAAAAGAGCAGAAGAAAAACCCGACAAAACAGAAATCCTCTTCGGGTTGCTATAACCTTTTCTTGTTCCACGCAACACCCACTATAAGGATGGTTTACTGGTTCCAGCCGTGATACAGATTCCATGGATATTGAGGAATTCATTTTTGTAGATAATCTTCGGGTGAAAATTAGTCTTCTTCTTCTACAGGCGTTTTGATATCCTGCAACTTGAACTGGGCTGCAGCAGCAAGGTATTCACAAACTAATAAGTTTAAAACACGTAGAAAGAAGAAAATTACAAACACACACATGCCAGTATTTAATTATCAACATGCATTGACAGACAGCAGGGACGGATCCAGGGGGCGATTGGGACGATCGCCCCCTCTAAAACCTAAGAAAGTAACTTTATTCACCATGATTTTGTACAATTCGGAAAACAACATTCGCGACATACGGCCACTTTTTCGTACATTGTCGTTTGCCACAGCACTGTTTTGAAGTATGCTTCATATCTTTTACATTAGCAAAACTGTTATGAGCCTTGGTTATCAATTATTACTGAAATCGCCCCGCCCCTGCCAGACAGTCGTATTATAAGACATAATTCAAGCTAGGAAGATACATGCCGACTTTCGTGGTGATTCGTTGGTTGCAAGCAAGAGGACAACATACGGAAAGCATTACTCATGATGATTCTTGTAACGTTCAACAATCGAGTTTCTGTATCGTTTTTTGAAGGTGATTGTTGGCACTCCTAGAGAGTAATCTATTTGCTGCCAGGTTCTTGGGCCTTTGAACCTGATTGATCGCTTTCCACGTTGGGAGTAGACAGATTGATAGTAGTATTGACCAGAGGTAGAATTTCTGGTTTGATGGGTGTGCACAGAACTAACAGTAGTAAAGAGACGTTCAAACGTGCTGAGCATTCTATTGCTGCAGAATTGTGCATAAGCTTCGCATTTTCCAAATGATATACGTCATCCAGTTTCAATGAATTTAATTGGCCACAAAAAGGTGTTACATGGCATCGGTTAGAGCTCCTACTGTTGGTCTCAACGCTTCTGTTATGAATGGTGTTTAGTCTGTGTGGACTGGTTTTTATTGCTGAGCCCCAAGCAACAATGGCATACTGTGGATGGGAGTATACAAGGTTGAAATAGTTCATCTTAAAGTGAATTTTGCTAAAGTAGTCTCGAATTTTATAAAATATACCTGAATAGCAAGCTTGTTTGCAAGCTTTGAAAGACGTGCATCCCAATTTAGATTATGATCCGTTGACGTACTTCTTATTGACGTGCTTGCCATTGTACATTCTGTGTACTTTCAATAATCCCGGTCACTCATATGGTAAACACGTTTCATGTGATAAACATATTTAGTGTCACAAAAGGCGTACTTTCTCGCGGCTACGTTCATTTTACTGAACACCGTCGCACCGAACATTTCGCTGAGGGGAGCATAACTTTTTGATCAACACACTGGTGGGTTTACTACTTGTAGCCCGCAGTCATGTCTGCAAGTACTTCGATGGTAGGCCTACACTTGGCACACTCATGGATGTCTTACTACAAAAAAATATTTTAGTACCGGTTGCACTAATGGCACGAAAAACAAGTGAATAAAAATAGGCTGCACGAAAAATGATCAAACATTGTATTACCTTTGCGGAGGCGTAGACTTTTACACCTATTAAATGACCACTACCAAAAATGCAAATCACATACTTTTAGTTTTCTGGAACCCTTCCTTTATATGTCCTGACATAGAAATTACAACAAAAAATAGGTTAACATTTTTGCGGTTGCTTAGAAACAACATGTTCCAACAGTGATCCAATGTACAATTAAGGTTCACAGCTGCGCAGTAACGCTCACTGATGTTTCTTCTGCCGTGCCTTCTGTTGCTGCAGTTAGACAAATATTTGTATGTGCCACTCACCACGATTATGTCATTGTTGCTCTGATAACTATGTACCAACCGTCCAGTCGAAAGACAGTAAGTTTGTTTGTACCGTCTCCAATTATATTAGCGTAGAACCAGTGAAATTGGTGAACCGTTATCGTCAACAAGAAAAGGAACAAATTGATGAAATTCAGTTTATTGCTTTCATCAGTATAATCAGGGAATGGGAGCTGTGGATTTACTAGACAGATTTGTTAGTCAAAAAAGATCAACAATTCGGAAATGCTGCTGGATCTTGATTTGAAACTTTGTTGGACCGGTAGCAATTGCTGCTTGGAGATTGCATGTTACAGCTGAATGCACCAGGAAGCAGGATCTGCTTGGGTTTGCACGGTTAGTTGTAGCTGATCTTCTGGAAACTTCCACCTTGTTTCTTCCGGAACCAAATGCATTATTACAAAAAAGCCGGATTACATCTCACTGTGTCAGGGATATCTGGAACTCCTTCTAGATATCCCTACCCTATGTAGGCAGAAAAGCAGGGTCGATTTCTAGATGTCACATCTCTGTGTAGGTGGAGAAGCAAGGACGATTTAACGTATCTGCCAACAACACTTTGAAAATTTTCCACAGTTGTAATGTTGGGCTCCATACAAATGTTATTTAGCTTAGTACAAACAGTAACGTTTATTTTTTTGTTCATTCACTGCGGTGTGTTTGTTCTCATTGAAAATATTCACTTTTGTACTTGCAGCTTATCATTTTAGTACAGCATTTACATTGCCAAATTTTCTTGCATGGATTTTGATTCTGATGCCGGTTTGTACAACTGTTCCACAAATGGAACACATCTTTTTCACATCAAATGATTTCTTTGTAGGTAGCACTAATGACTGCAAAATACGTTACATTCACTAGCGTTTCTATTTTCGATAACTGTAACAATACCATGAAGATGTTTCTGCCGAGTCAACATTGCTGAGATAATGCAGATCACTGGAATGTGAAAATATTTCACATTTTAAGTGACAGAAACTGAAATAAAATGCTTTTGCCAAAGTCTTTTAAGGAGCATGCTTGCACTACAGTGAAATATCATACATATCAAAACTGAGATGAAAAAATGAAGTACAAAACGAATGTTGGCCCTTTAAAGACCAGCAAACAACTTATCCGCCTCATTATAATAGTGATTGCTCTTTCATCATACACCTCCTTGGTAGGTTACGCAGACGAGGCGCTCTCCAGCTAGCAACTTCAGCAATAGGGTCGCCGGGGTTGGAAAAGTTGAGAAACACTGTCCTTACAAGATAAGACCATTAACTTTTTGTGAATACGTTGGAAATATTTAAAAATGCAGAGAATTGTGTTGTGTAACAAACTATGAAATGGATTGCATTTTAAACGCAATGCACTAACCCAGTGGTTCTCAAAGGGGAGCCAATTGGCTCCCTAAGGGAGGAATTTTTAATACCAGAGAGGAAATCCGTTCCAGGGAGGAATTGGGGAGGAAAAGCTGTGGGTGAAAAACCTTGAGTTTTTATTATTAGTTTATTCAACACATAAAAAGTGCACAGCGAGGTTGTTTTAGATTGGAATGTCTGCAGTACGCAAGAACAAGCTGGCAGAAGCTGCTTCATCGTTTGAGCCAGTTCTTTCAGGCGCTGCTAGGCAGCAGTCGATCTCGGGGCGCACATTTACAAAATGTAACCTTGCTCGCGCAATGATAGGTTTTCAGGTAAACCTAAATCTGAAACCTAACCCTACCCCTAACCTAACGTTAACCCCTAAGCCCTGCCCCTCAACCTAAAGTTTGGAAAGAAAAAGTGGCCCCATGAATTGAAACGTGCAACCACTACTGCCAAAGCAAATGTCACGAAAATGAGACCGAAAACTTTTGGCATGGCAGACCTTAAACATTTCCAGTAGACTACGAGGTCGGTGACGATAGAGTGACAAACTGAGCGTTTTATTTGCACCGCGCTATGCGAGACGTATTCGTAGCCAAAGTTATTGCATGAACAAAGTTACATTTTTGTAAATATGCTCTTGGGGCAGGTGTTGAGCAGCAAATCGATTGTTTCATCATCCAGAACAGTCAGGCCGTGCAGTCCAAGGGAAGGTCGGTATATTGGACATTGGAGGACATGGTTGGTGCTATGATCTTCTGTACCACACTTGCAAGCCGCAGAAGCGGCCATACCCCATTGGCAGAAGCAGGAGCGGAAACGTCCGACATCGGTGCGGAAGTGATTGAGCCAATCTAGGCTGTTCTGGCAGCATAGGCCCAGTCAAGGGGCCTAGGGGGGCATAGTCCCCCAAAAAAATTAGAACATTGTCATTTTGTGCCTTGAGAGGCGGTATCCCAAACAAAATAGTGTTAAGTAGATAAATTAGTTCTTCTGGCAATTATTTTACTATTAGCCAATCTATTCAAGTGAAATTTTTGCAATTATCATTTGTGATCTTTGTTGGGGAGGAATTGGCAAAGTTTAGGTTTGTAAGGGAGAAATGTGAAAAAACTTTGAGAAACACTGCACTAACCAATGATCACTGTGTGAAAAGTAAAGTTAAATAGGAAGACCCAATTATTTGAATCTAAGCAATGCTTACAAGTGCTTTTTTCTGAGTGTGCATGTGACAAACAACGTATAAGCCTCAAGGTAAAGGTTTCCTTCGTTTGCTTACAGATAAATATTTCAAAAGCTACAACTGCCTCCGTGAGTGAGACAATGGCTGATTTGAAGCTACTGACCACTAACAGCAGCACCATGAAATCTTCCAATATATCCGATGTTGTCAATGCACTGACTGCCTTAGCTGAGACAAATGAGAAAGCCGTAAATGTGAGGTTCATCTTGTACAACGCAAAAATCTATCACAAAATTCGTTATAAATTTTTGTCTTGTGCTTGCCTTATAAAGTGTTTTGTTTGTGTACGTGTGCGTATGTATGTTTGATTTTGTGCAGATGTGCACAGGGTAAGTGTATTTGCAGATGCAGTCAATGAAACTGTTGACTGATTTACACACTTGTAGAGATCTTTGTACAAAGACCTTTAAGGTCAATATCAACATTTCAAGTGTTTTGCCGCGTCGGACCTATCCCTTTCTCAGTTGCTTTTTATATTAAGTAAATCTAACTTTCATTTTAATTTGAGACAATCTGCTTTTCCAGTTTATTTCTCTATGAAACGAGTTATTATGTCCGCATTATTTATAATTCATAAACGTGTCCGCAGATTTCGGTCGGGACTTTGTACGATGCTTTGGTCACAACTAACCACGTCGCAAAGTCGTTTAAACAAGGCTATAACTCAGCACCGATTTCTGAAATCAAGTAAGTCGAATATTAGAACCTACTAAAACAAGTTCCAAATCGACTCAAAACATTTTAAACTGAGACTAAATACTTGCATTACAAAACTTTTATTAATTATATGAACGTCAGAGAAAGATTCAATTCATCACATTTTTGTGGTAAAAATTAACAGTAGCAAATGACAGTGATGGGCAGCAAAACGAAGTTGTATCGGTGGAATTCCGAGCATAGGCGTAGCCGAGACGAGAACAGGGACCGTGTCCCCACAAAATTTTAGCATATCTCGTCATTTTGTGCTTGAATAAGGGGCGACTCAAGCAAAACACTGTTGCTCGCCAAAAGTTAAACATTTTGCTCCACCACAATCCCCCCTCCAAAATTTCGGGCTAGCTACGCCAATGATTTCGAGAGATAGGTTGTCAATGCATTTGACAGGTTAAGAAATTGCTACGTTATTTGTTAAATGAGAACGGATAAATACGAGCGATATTTAATTTTATGTCGCCTGACATTCGCGCCTCTGGGTTTTCATGAAGTCGAATTTGTTTGCCGCTGCACATTAAATTCCCAACATTGGTTTTTGTACGTTTGCACCCTTGGTTAACAAATACAATTCACAGAGCATGTGTTTTGTTGTTTACAGGCAGAAGGAAAAGTTGGTTAAAGCATTAGACGCCTTTGCGGATCGAGTCATTTTACCTCCACGTTCTTTAAGCGTCAAACTAGCGACTGCTCAAATAACACTACAGGTAAGTTGAAAATTTGTAAAAAAGTTCCGAAACCCGCGAATAATTCAAGGAATACCATGATTTCAAAGATCGGCGAGTTTGTTACATAAACATGTTTTTTTCCTATAATGAAGACAAGTAATTTGAAGTCTGTATCAAATGTATGATCCTTTCATGGTGAAATTCAAACTTCAATTTCATCTGCGCTAAGTGAAAATGTGCAAACGAACACGAATCGTTTGTTTTTTCTTCCCTTTACACTGCCAAACCGTTTAGGCGTTGCTTCTAAGACCAATGTGACTTGAGGTTCACAAATACCATAATAAAACACTCTCGCTAACCACGATTAGTGACGTTTGTTGCTACGCCATTTTCTTCAATGTTTTAGTTACATTCAACAACTGACGATAATAGCCTTTTCCAGGTTGCAGAACCAAACCAAGCCAATGGCAAGTATGCATCGGTTATTTTTCATGAGTCTGGGACGGACACTGCTCAGCAGACAGTTGCTGCTATGGTTCCTGGAGCTGTGTTCGATGAAGTGCAGAAAGCTGAACAGCTGCGAACAAAACGTGCAATATCCAATGAAGAAAAGCCAATGAGAGCTTCCATCACCCTTCACAACAGCTCAACATTGTTTCCAGCAAAAGAAAATGCGCCTGTCGTAAGTCCAGTTGATTTAACAACTAAAATATTGCAAAAGCAGAAAGAATAATGCAGCTCTTCTAACAACCTTACACAATTTTCAAAGATGGAAAACGTTCCTCATGCCAAAAGTGTTCTCGTTTGTTGCTTTAATTCTTAGATTTTGTGATTGGTAACTTTGCTGATAGGAAAAACCCTGATTAACATTTTAACAACACTTTCATTCATGAAAAACACATGTTTCACTCAAAAATTGACATTGTTGGGACTTTTCGGCGCCACCCGCAGTGATTCGGCGCTTCCATAGTGATTCGACGCCCGGGGAATTGTGCCCACTTTGCCCTCCTCGTCACGCCCCTGGCTAAAGGCCATCCCCTCGTCACGCCCCTGGCTAAAGGCCATTGGTTAGGCCGATAGAAAATGAAAACTAACATGCTTGCGATAGCGTAGCGCTTGTATCTAAATGAAACTTTGTTCAAACGTGGCAGAATTTCATTCTCGATGTTTTTGCCTTTACAATTTTACATCCCCCAAAGGGAAGTATTGCCTTAATTACTTAAAATGGTTTTCAGGCTTGTTTCGGATAAAACATGTTCTTGCGAAATATTGTTCGATGATTGAAAAAAATTATTTCCAAAGAGCTTCTGTTTCGTAATTACCATAAAGGTCTTTGTACAAAGATCTCTACAAGTGTGTAAATCAGTCAACAGTTTCATTGACTGCATCTGCAAATACACTTACCCTATTCAAATCTGCACAAAATCAAACATACATATACACACGCACACAAGCAAAACACTTTATAAGGCAAACACAAGACAAAAATTTATAACGAAATTTGTGATAGATTTTTGCGTTGTACAAGATCAACCTCACATTTACGGCTTTCTCATTTGTCTCAGCTAAGGCAGTCAGTGCATTGACAACATCGGATATATTGGAAGATTTCATGGTGCTGCTGTTAGTGGTCAGGAGCTTCAAATCAGCCATTGTCTCACTCACGGAGGCAGTTGTAGCTTTTGAAATATTTACCCAGTGCCTTAGGAAGGCCGGCCCTGGCTCTTTTTTGTTGGTACGGTCAAGGTCACCAGAAATCATGGATCTATGGAACTATTATTCCCCACAGCAAGCGGTTCTTTTGCGATTCTTCACTCTCTGGAAAAGATTTTTTCCTTAGTCATTCAAAGTAAACGATCCTGTAAGCCCCTTCTGCCACAGCTGCGGGTCTAAATCCAAGCTGAACTGAAAACTTGATACCAGAAAGTAAAAATTTACTACTTTTTTCTTTCCTCGCTCTTCCAAAAAATTAGCAGAAACATTGCCCTTGACTACCGTATTCTGAACCACGAAATCTGCAAATTAAGAACCATTGCCTGCAATGCACGCTATGGAGCTGTTGCTCTTACTCTTCGCCATTGAGTCAAAAAGCATAAAGATAAAAACACCTATACCTGCAAGTTTAAGCAATGTTACGATCTACAAATTCATATGCCACTCGCAAAAATGAACCAAATATTCTCAGTTTGCCCTCTCTACCAGAAACATAACCTTCAGGAATTTTGTCCAAATCAAGTCTGTTAACTCGTTCTTTGCGAACATGCAAAATCATCAAATCGTTTAATCGTTCTTGTGTCGTAGTTGTACGCAAGGAAGTTTTTACCCGCTTTAGTGCTGAAAAAGACCTCTCTAAATGAAGTATTCATAGTAGGAAAAACTAAAGATTGATCCAAAACTTTTCAGACCTCGAAAATTGCAGTCCCAAAGACTGACAGTTTCGACAACATTTTTATTGCACTGTGAATAAAGAAATTAGTAGCCAACTCTTGTAAACATCGTTGCAGAATGGTTTCAGAAGTAAGAGCTGTACTTCGAGTTCAAGTTTGTAGATTTCCAGCGCTCTTTCTAGCTGATCTTGATATGCATCCTGCAAATTCCTTCATACACGATAACCAGGTTGATCAAATGGAAAACTTTCTTCTGCATTTCGCGAAAGCCTCCCCTAGCCTTACCATCTTTGACAGATTTGCAACATACAAAACAGAATGTATTTTCAAAATCATTTCCGCATCATTATGAAACAATTTGCAGCGATCAAACCAAGTTACTTGAAACGAATTGTTCACGATAACACTTATTCCAAACTGTCTTCATGGGAATATGACATTTTCCTGAGTATTGCAGCACAGACCTAATTGTGATCTCATAGCATGTATCCGCTGTGCTCTCTTATCCAGTATCCACTATCCAACATCGATGCATGATGGATGAATTAACTTCATTGGGCGGTGAATTAGCGAAGTACAGTCAAGAACAGTCATTTTGGGCTTTGCGATGTCTATCAGCAGTTTTGCGGCGCGGGCAAGTTTCTTAAAAGTGAAAACATATTGTCGAGTCAGAAAACCAGTACGGCCATGGTCGTACCGGACGTATAGGTTGCGCCGGCCTTGCTTAGGCAATTGATTGCACGAGGCTGGCTGTCTGAGACAAAAAATTTTTTCAAAGGCAAACACACATTATGTACTTTTGCAGTTGTTATCTCGTATGTATAGCGAAATGTTCACTTCATTCATTCAGCGTGCCGTCTTCGACTGACGAAGGTTGACGACCATAGCTCTCCATAGGGTCCTGTCGTTAGCTTTCTTAACACAGTTTACGTAATTATCTTGAGTACACAGTTCAATATCCT
>Ga0210059_1017302_pt1 | contig 10295 bp, 4 predicted proteins | sample Ectturendosymbi2_FD_188042 | JGI IMG/M metagenome (GOLD analysis project Ga0210059, IMG submission 188042) | Ecteinascidia turbinata endosymbiont from Florida, USA - Sample 2 (SPAdes) (version 2) | ecosystem: Host-associated > Tunicates > Ascidians > Unclassified | place: Key West, Florida...
TCTTTAAATCCAGATAAGTCAGTATAGCACAAAGTTTTAGACAGAGTGGGGGTTAGCTGACACAATTACACAATTACCACACTAGAAACAAAACCCTACAAACCTTATTCAAATAGAATGTATAGAAGGAATTCACAACGCACCATAGGCGTACGAGACGGGGGTCTGGGGAACGGCCGCTCCCCCGTCTTGAAAAATTTCAGGGCAAGCGCATGTTGCTCAAAAATCCTGAATGATAAAAAATATATATTCAATACAGTCAATTTAGGGCAAACTCTATTTTCAGGGCAAGCGCAAGTTGCTCAAAAATCCTGAATGATAAAAAATATATCAATACAGTGAAAAATTTCAGGGCAACTCATTTTTCAGGGCAAGCGCAGGTTGATCAAAAATCCTGAATGATGAAAGATATATATTCAATTTAGTTAATTCAGGGCAAACTCTGTATTCAGTGCAGGCGCAACTTGCTCAAAAATCCTGAATGATAAAGAATATTTCAATACAGCAGGTTTTTAAGGTGTTTTAGGGACCCGATTTGCAGGGTTGTCCACGGGACATATTTATCTGTCCCATTCTCATCCCCTCTCATAGCAATTCATGTCTGTCCCGTCTCATCCTACCCATGGGACGTTTCCCATGGGATTCCCATAGGAATGACATTCCTATGGACAAGCCTAGGTTTGTCCATGGGACATATTTATCTGTCCCATTCCCATCCCATAGCAATTTATGCCTGTCCCATCCCGTGGGACGTTTCCAATGGGATTCCCATAGGAATCCCATTCCCATGGACAAGCCTGCCGATTCGGGTCCCTAGAATTGAAAATCGGGTCCCAAGAATCAGAGAAAATTATCATCGGGTCCCTGAATCAAAGAAAATCGGGTCCCTAGAATCATAGAAATCGGGCCCTTTCAGGTCCATATCGGGTACCTAAAACATTTTCCATAAAAACAAACCTGATACAGTGAAAATTTTCAGGGCAGCTCCGATTTTCAGGGCAAGCACAAGTTGCTCAACCTGAACGATAAAAATATATATTCAATACCAGGGGCGCAACCAGCTCTTCATTTCGGGAGGCAATTTTCAGGAAATTTCATTCGATGACGTTATCGTGCTTATTAAACCGTGGTAGAAATTTTTCGCGAACAGTCACGGAGAACGTTCTCTTCGCAAGATTCACGAAAATGAGAACTTTTCAGTTTTAATCAAGATGCAGACCGAATGATCATGACAGAGTAAAAATTGGTAGCATAATACAAACACCTGGTTCCGTATTCAACTAATGCAGTCAAGGCTTACAGTTTGGCAGATGTATAGGCTATTAGCAAACCTGCCTAACTTTTCGTCTTGTTTTAGCAAATTCGTTTAGCCCTATTCTTCGAGCGTGAGTTTGAATTTCTATCACAATTGAAGGTCCCAAACTTGAGAGATAGCCTATTTTAAGGGTGAGCGGATCTTTGAATGCTACCATTTCGGGCAAAACGGAACAGGTGTCGTGTGTCTTTGCTGCGTAATGAATCAGGTGTGTTTGGGGCAAAACCTTTTTTTCTGGAATCCACGAGTTGTGTTAAAGATTTTAGAAGCAAGTTTAAAGCTATGAGCTTTCAGGGCTTGTACTGGTTGTAAAAGTTAGGGTCTGGTAAAACGTCATTGGAGCCGGAGCCAAAGTGCTGTAGTAGGTAGGTGCGTTCAACATTTCACTAGCACACATACGACACTTTACTAAATACTTTTTCCCAAGCCGTGGTACTGGTGCGAAAGCAGGAAGACAATAAAACGTGAAACAGTCCTCACGCTAAATTTAATTAAAAACTATCAGGTTTCGAACCAAAAATGCAACTAAACAACGTTATTTAAGATATGTACTACGTTAATAATGGTGATCCGTTTAGCCCCTAACAAAAATAGTCGAAAGGTCGTAGCTAGAAGAACAAGCGGTTCGACGTGGCCACAAACTTTTTCAATAACTACCAACATGTAACTTTCAGCAGTTTGCACGGTTCAACAGTACCCTAATGTTATAAAGTTTCATAAAGCCAAATTGAGGTCTGTTTCAGCAGGGGCGTAGTGAGGTTAGATGGTGCCCGGAGCAAGAAGCAAGTTTGGCGCCCCATGTTGGAACCTCAGCTCTTTCCGAAGCAAATTTACTGTATTGAAGAAAGTACATGTGACATTTTTGGGACTTTTCGGCGTCTCCCGCACTGATTCGGCGTCCGGAGAATTGTTCCCCCCATGCCCACTGCTCGTGACGCCCCTGTGTCTCAGTAAAAAGTGGTAAACGAACAAAAGGATAAAAAATGCCTTAGAAATACCAACATTTTGAATTATCTCCCATGTTTTCACAGTTCCAGCATATTTTTGGTTAAATACCAACCATTTACGAAATTTCGGTCAGATGGCCCGTTTCAAGATAAATCTTGTAAGGAGATAATTAACCAGTAGGACAAAGCAAAATTCAAATAAGACTTTTCTTAAAAATGATTAGAATTAAAACTTCCATTTTTCTTTGAAAGTTTCTGTGAATGTTAAAATTGCCATGCAATGTTTTGAAAATTTCTGGGGAGGCAAATGCCCCAAATGCCCCCCCCCTGGTTGCGCGCCTGTTCAATACAGTTAATTCTGGGCAAGCTCTGTTTTCAGGGCAAGCGCAAGTTGCTCAAAAATCCTGAATGATAAAAAATACATGTTCAATACAGTGAATTCAGGGTAAACTCTGCTTTCAGGGCAAGCGTAATTTGCTCAAAAATCCTGAATGATAAAATTGTATCAATACAGTGAAAATTTTCAGGGCAACTCTTTTTTCAGGGCAAGCACAACTTGCTCAAAAATCCTGAATGGTAAAAAATATATATTCAATTCATTTAATTCAGGACACACTGTTTTTCAGGGCAGGCGCAAGTTGCTCAAAAATTCTGAATGTAAAAGTATACTCAATAGGCCCTGCAGTGAAAAATTTCAGGGCAAACTCTGTTTTTCAGGACAAGCGTAAGTTGCTCAAAAATCCTGAATGGTAAAAAATGCGTTCAATGCAGTGGAAAATTTCACGACAAACTCAGTTTTTAGGGTAAGGTGAAAAAATTTTCAATACAGCATATTCAGCCAGTAAAGGTAATCACCGTAAATTTTTTTTTGTCAGGGAGAACATAACACGTAAGGAACTTCACCGCTTTGAGTTAACAAGCAAGGTAACTACAGAATTAGCCTATAACGGCACCTCTAGGGCATTGCATGAAGAACGTTATTGCCGAATTGAAGTTATAAGCGAATTGAAATGCATGTAGAAGATGCCATCGGGAGCGAACAATATGTAACGTTATAGGCGAATTGACTTTACATACCAAGCCGTAATAAACAAATTCAACAATGTAGAACAAATTTACAAGAGGTTTCAGGCCCAATTCGGATTAAACTAAAAAAGTTAGCTTCAGGGCAAATTGTATATGTTTAGGGAAAGTTGTTATTTTCAGGGCAATTTTTTTCCGTCCCCCCAATAAAATGCCTTCCCGTACGCCTATGCACCGCACCCAAGGTGTTAATGACACTTCTGATGTTTACATGGAACAGGAACAAATCTTGTTCCGTTTTAGTACGTAATTCATCGTTTAATGTTTCTAGATTGTGGTAATTGCAACTGTAATTCGATGCTAAGTCAGCATAGGAGGAACGTAAGCTACCAAACGTTTGGTGGCTCTGACAAAAATTACTGTTGGAGCAAGATACACATTTATCTACACTACAGGAATTACACGCCATAACTGGAAGTTTTCAACTAGCAATAACAAAAGTAGTTTCTGGGTGGCAAGACAAATTATTAAACACAACGGGATAAAGTAAATATACAGTGTGCAATCATACAAGGTTCTCACCGCATTAAGAAGATATGAACGGAAACGTTGAGACTAAGTCGATAATTGAAATATGCTTCATCTTCGTTATATATTACTGTCCGGAGATTTGTTGTGTCAACTGGGCATTGATCGCGCTTCTGGCTTTACCCACTCTCCATTTGCAAATAGACAATAATCCGCATCAATAACCAGGCCCGTAACCAGGGGGGCGAAGGGGGGGCTTCGCGCCCCTGGAAAAATTTTCTCCCCCCTGGAAAAATGTGTTGGACATAGTTTAAAAATATTGGACATAGTAGAAAAAATGTGGGCCCCTCTAGGAAAACTCTTCCCCTCTCCTGGTGTCCGAAGCTGGTTACGGGCCTGTCAATAACCTTCCATTGAATTTTCTTTCCTGCATTGAATAACATGTTCGCATGTGCCATAAGACTTTTCCGTTGTCTCTGCATTGAAATAGGCATATGTTTTGTAATCGCGCAGTGAAACTGTCGAGTTCGAGGAACCAACTTCAAAACCTCCATCTTGTCTCTCACAGTGCAGAACTTCACCACTATTGGAGGCGGTCTCTACTGCAGATAAGAGCTATGTGTAGGGCTAGCAGCAGTATCCTACAATAAAAGCATAGTTGTTTCTTAGGTATCTGAGCAATACAGTAGTTTTATCAGCGTTTGTATCGCGTAAAGTTCGATTGGTGTTTTTAGATGTAATTTTTTTCATGGAAAAAAAAGTTGCGGAGTGGAAAAAAGTTGCGTTGCAAAAGGAATAAATAGAAAAAAAGCAAAGGAAAAATATTTTATTATTGCTAATAAATATGCGCTCCCCCAAACATCTAATGCACGGATGTTTACGATGTTTAAAAATTTTATTCATTCACAACTGTTGAAACCTGTTTTTTGTCCCCGAACCGTTGTGAAACTCAGATAAGTAAAAATTATCAAACTTCAGAATAGACTTCTTTGATCGTAGTGTAATATCACCGTTTGCAATAAAATTATTTTTACTGCCGTTTAGTTCTCATTGCTCAGCTCAAAATATCGTTTTTTTGCGACTCCGGTTACGTCATCAAACCTCCGCAACCAAGCTCCGCTTTTTATGGAGCTCCGCCTTTTACAGGGTACCCCTGCCTAACAGTTACAACCATTTGGGTGCGTTTTACGTGACATGTTTGGCCGTGTGTGAGAGATTTTTACAGCCGTGGTAAGCGAGTTACAACGTGGTCCTCACGTTGTGCTTTAAATTCTTTATGCCGCCACACATACTATATAGGTGCAGTGTGTTGGTTTTTTTCTTTGAGCACAGATAAGAAAAAAACAGATATGATTCTTATAACAAAAACGTAGACTATGTGTTTTGTCAAGTATTTCAATCATGACAGTTTCGGTTGGTTTGCCTGCGGCAGTTAATAATCCCGTTCCTGCCAGCCAAGTACAGTAGGATCACAACAATGGGTGAGGGGACCTCACAAGTGGATTAACCTAGGGCCTCGCATAAGTTAAATCCGGCCCTGGCCACGAGGTAGGGTCGAAGGGAAGTTTCTGCTGTACTCGACTGATTCTGTTGTAAACCTAAACTTTTAAGCCTTAAACCTAACCCCTAAACCTAACCACTATACCTAACCCCTAAGCCTAATCCCTAAACCTAACCCCTAAACCTAACCCCTAAACCTAACCCCTAAACCTAACCCCTAAACCTAACTCCTAAACCTAACCGCTAAACCTAAAGACCAAACGGAAAATGTGAAGAGAAAAGTGTGGATACTTGTGCAACAACTACTACCAAAACGAAACTTCCAAAGCTGAGAGCAGAACTGAAAAGCAGTGGCATACGAGCCCTGAAATATGTCTGTTAGGCTACGAGGTTGCTGCCGACTGGCTGATAAACTCAGCGTTTTATCTGAGCCACTTCATATGCCAGGCGAATCGGTAGTTAGTAGTTACTACCTTCAGTACCTTGACGCAGAAATGAGCAGTGTTTCCAGCGTTTTCATCGCGCGAGGTTCCCTTAGATCAAATGCGTTAAATCGGCATCCATTTCATCATCTACCGCAGTCCAGTGGTTGTTTTGCCAATGATTCGTCGTAGGCTTACACCAACACCTACTGGCCTAATGCCATTATCTTTTTTCTTTATGGAACAAGTCCGTATGCGAGAAGTGTTGATATGTGATCGTGTGGAATGGTGTCCATCGCGAGACACCTAGCCAGGGTGGCAATTTTGTCAGCTATTTTTTGTGCCATAGGCTATAATTTCGAACAAAGCATTTCTCTCCATGTTTCCATATACAGGAAATCACCACTGTCATTGTGGCACAATCTCGGACATCAAACCAATCCGTTTTCAAAACAAAGTGTTACACGATTAAACACAACGGGAAAAAACTTTCCGAAAAACATTCAAAAACAAATAAAGGGGGATTTTCATTGCCTTGAAGTCCACATTCATAATATAATGACGAAAACAGCGCCCCGATACTCATTAAGCCAGCCCAACAAGTCAAACTTACCGTTTTTTCCCGAGTGAACGTCTTATGCGAATAGCGTGATTTTTAGTGGTTTTTCAAATAAAAATTAAACCACTTTCCCACACTGTAGGCAAAAAAGTTTATAGTCAATCTTGATTGCCTTGATGTCCACATTCATGTTATAATGACGAAAACAGCGCTTACTGGTCCATACGACACGTTTTGAATAGTGGACATTACTTAGGAAATGTTATTATACCAAAGGTTTACTGCTAGCATGTGATTGCCCCGCTTGAAACTTGTCTTTGCCTATTGTTAACATATTATGTTTCATAAAATCTGGAAATGGGATTTGAATAAATTTGCGAAACAATTTGGTAGTGAAAATATTTTCCTCTTTAAAGCGCTAGGTATGTAGCATTTCCTATTGTGTATGTTCCTTCCATTTTTTTCAGTGATTTTCGGAAATCTTTGTCTGCTGCGTCAAAAAGTATGCTTGGTGGGGTTCATGACAAGTGCAAAGTTCACCTCGCAAAATCAGTGGCTTTATTTCTTTACCAAAAAAACAAAAATGCATTTTGCAAACGTACTTTGGAGGAATATCTGCGAACGAGCCGAGCATGGCTTAAACGTCCTTTGGCAATGCGGATACGGCTTATGTCTGCTTTTACGAAACGATGCACAAACAACATCAAAGAAGAGCAAGTGATGCTCCACAGTAAAGTAAGTCCCGTGTACATCGAAACCGAGCTTGGTTTTCGTAAATCTGGTATAGAAGCATTGGTCAGAGGTCTTGATGATTTTCCAGAAGATTCAAACTTGCCGCAACGTGCTCTCTCTGCATATTTACAATCTTGTCATATCAAACCAAATGCAAGAAACATTAAAAGAGTGAAAAAAGAGTGGGCTAACAACCTGAATTTCAGAAAATCCGTGAAGGATATTTACATGAAACTGAAAAAATCGTCTAACACCGTGGTTTCATGTCATTCTCCCAAACAACATGCGAAAGACGTGTCCGTACATACATCTTATGAACAATCCCGTCAGCGGTGGTGCATTTGTAACTGTGAATACAAAGGAGAGCTCATGGTTGAATGTTCAACTTGTCTAGGATGGTATCATCCTCACTGTGTTTTTACGTGTTCTACTCCGCTCTCATTTACAAGAAAGCAATGGAGTAAAGTGCATGTTGCTTGCGAAGGTGTCAAAGTAAATACAAACTGCAAAGCGTCGCTTGTTTACCGACACAAAAGTGTGGAAACCAAACGTTGTGGGCCAGTGGGTAACGACAATCCAACATTGCCTGTCGTGGAAGTGGCTGCATCAACTACCCTTGCGAATGCTTAGGCAGCATGCAAACAGATAAACAGAAAAGAAAATGTGAATAAATATGTTGCAATTGCTATGAAACAACAATGGCTCCAAACGCATGTACTGATGAGCACCAAGTGATATCGTGGGATGACAAACGACGTACTTGCGTTGATGATATGCAGCGTGGCGCTCATGAGGCAGAAGGCCTACATCCAAATATAAACAAGGATGTTGACCATGAAGACGACACGTCAGTGGTGCACGGCATGCGTAGAACTGTCAATGAATTAGAGTCGAAGATGCAAGGTGAACACGGCAAAATGAAGGAACCACGACTGGATGAAAAATTACGCATTGTTGGCCTAAATGCGGAAGAAAAGCCTATGAAAATGTGGTTAGTAGTGAAATACGCGCTTTTCACAAAAACCTTTCTGAAAGCAGTGCACTTGACCGCACTAGTCACGCACAACACAGATTTATAACAGCCTCAAAAAATATACTCAGTAAGGAAACAAGCAAAAAGTATGATGAGCAAAATATCAGTAGTAAGCACAAACATGAAGATACTTTGCTCAACCAACAAACTGAAATTTCACCTGCTCATGAAACCCTTCAATCCGCACTTGCAGAAGATTGGATCTCGAGCGAAACTATTGCGCAATTACAAAAAATTAGTACAAAGAACGAAAAATCTCTTAATCTAAATGAGAACATAGATACATAGATATATGTTCTGCAGTGAAACTTTCACTTGAAGAGTGCAGAGCTATGACAAAAAATCGGAAATATCATACACTTACTGGAGAGAATTATCGTGATATTCTTTTGAAAAAATGGCGTGACATATATTCGGGATGTGTTCCATGTGTTCGCAGACACTATTTGAGACACCCTGAAAAAAACTTGTCAATTGAAGCTTCTGATGAATCTTATTTGGAAGGAAATGTATATATGCACTGCAGTCATCAGAATTGCTGCGGCGGCTGCTGCTGCGAAATAAAGGTTAGTTTGTACTCATTACAAAACTACGTTGAAGCTCGCTACAAAGTTTCTGGCAAACGTTCACATAAACCAAAATGCACCCGTTCAAGGCCGCTTTCGGGAAAGTACAGAGAACAGCTTCGTGAAAAATTGAAAACAAGTTCAGGCACAAAATTATACAGGGAACTGCTTGACCAATGCACTGATCAGGAGCGATGTTTAGGATTTTTGACCTACCTGCCTTCCCAGTCGGTCCTTAGAAACATCAAAAGTGATGGTCGAAAAGCAAACCGATACACCAATTCTTAGTTTCTAAATTTGGAACTCTTCCGGAAACGACTGGACAACCGCAGACAGACTTTTGTTTGACACATCGCAGTGTATCCACCTGCGGTGCACTTGTATACCAATGCACAAATAAAACTTTTCAACGACGTGGCTGATAAGGATGTCGTGTACTTTGACGCAACAGGAAGCTTGCTACGCTGACAACCACATTGCAAAGACTATCAAATATACACTCTTCTCGTTGGTAATCCTGTAGAAGGAGGCGTTTCTCTTCCTGTTGCGAGCAATGTAACCACAAGCCACGACGGAGCAAGTATAAGTTATTTTCTGGAAAGGTTTCTCATTGATCAAATAAAGGAGTGCAAAACAGCCAAAAAACTGCACTGATGATAATAGATGGATCATTCGCTATGTGTAATGCTGTGCTTAAAGCAATGTGCAGAGAATCGAGGCTGGATTATTACAACCGCTGTTTCAGGATTGTCCGAGGAAAGCCATCAATTTTAGATTTGCAAAAGACCATAGTGTGCAACTGCTACAGCCACTCGATGAAAAATGCTCGTCTGTTGTGTAATAGGAGTTGTGCACACAATGTCATACGAGAAGGAGTGTACTGGACTAACCTTATGTTTTCCTGTACCACGTTATCCGAGACTAACCTTATGTTTTCCTGTACCACGTTATCCGAACATCCGATGAAGTTGTGGACTGTTTCTTCATTCTCACAAACTGCATGATGACCTCTGATTTGGTAAAAGAAAAATATGAAAAAGTTCAAAACTGGAGCCAACAACATTTTGAAACAAGTCACCCAACTTCAGTCAGGTGTGAAAGAGCAGAAGAGGGTGATCACACTTTCACTAACAAAACGGAAGACTAGCAGCAAGAAGCAAAATCACCATTTTATGTTCTTTATGAATCTCTTCTGAACGATTTTCTCCAATCCAGCATTTACCGCAATCATGTGGTTGAGGATGAGCCAGTTACAAACCCCTATTACAATAAGCAATTTTGTAATAAGTTTATGACTATGATAATTCCAAGAATACAGTATGTGCAAGTCCAGTGGTGGGTTTAGGGTTGGGGGGGCCCGAGGCAAGACCAAACAGGGGGCCCTCTGATGACGTCATCATGTTCAGCCAACCGTGATATACACTTTTGATCAAGCCTAAGATAAGGCCACTGAAGGATACGTTCCTGAGACTATGGCATGACAGACGTAGCAGGAGAGAATGCAAAAGTGTTCATGATACGCAACTTTGAAAACACTGAAAGTTGGGGAGACAAGGCTGGCAACACATAAAAGTTAGCCAATTCCAAGTTAGCATCGCTCCCACTTCTTTATTGTTGCGCCCCATTGCTCAGCATTCACCATCAATAAACTGCAAAATTTACCCCTTTGA
>Ga0210059_1017303_pt1 | contig 10292 bp, 7 predicted proteins | sample Ectturendosymbi2_FD_188042 | JGI IMG/M metagenome (GOLD analysis project Ga0210059, IMG submission 188042) | Ecteinascidia turbinata endosymbiont from Florida, USA - Sample 2 (SPAdes) (version 2) | ecosystem: Host-associated > Tunicates > Ascidians > Unclassified | place: Key West, Florida...
CAGCTAAGTCCAAGGGTACTTCCCCGGCGGGAAAGCACCCGAGAAAGATATGCGAGATGCCGCCGCGCAAGCATGCGAGAGAAAGTGCCTAAGGACGAACGCCGGATACAATACAAAAAAACTAAGTCTGATAAAACTAGTAAAGCCAGTTCTTTAGTCAAGTCGGTAAAGCGTTGCTTTAATTTGGCTTAAGATGCTCCCTGAGAATCAGGACGGTTCGATTCTCAAATGCAAGTGGAACCACCGGGCAGTTCCACTTCAGTTGTTTTCATCGTTCGTGCATGGATGTTGAATACTGAACCAGAAGTTTGGGGCTATTTTTGTTTTTATCTTCCGCTAATGCCACATCAGCGAGGTTTTGTTCAGCACCAAAGCGCGTGAAAACTTATTTGCGTACAACGAGGCCATACGAGAGGGGATAAGATACACATCACATTCGGACCTGCGAGGATGGAAATACATATGCTAAATTTTTTGTTTGCCCGTATAACAATTAATCTATTTCTAAATCTTAGAATGGTAGCTGATTTTTTTATATAAGATGATTGCTATAGCAACAAGCTGCACAAGATTCAGCGAGGGAACCTGAAGTTAGGGGAGACGGTATCGGTCTTTGTACAACGATGGCGTAACGCCGGTTAAACGATTCGACGATTTTACATGTTCACAAACAGCAAGTTGACAGACTTGATTAGGACAAAATTGCTGGAAATTATATTTTTGTTAGAAAGGACACACTGAGACGGTTGGGTTGATTTTTTAGAACGGTTTGAGAATTTCGTTGGCGCGCAATCTTGCCTAACTCTACTGATGGGCACGCTTTTATAATTGTCTTTTGACGCAATGACGAAGAGTTAGAAAAACAACTGCATAGTGTGCATTGTAGGCAATGGTTTGCAGAATTGAGATGCAAAATCATGGAGAGCAATGTCTCCTCTAATTTTGAAACTTCAAGAAATGGATAGCCTTTTATGTGATAAATGTTTAGTTCACAAATGTATTAAAATTTTCAGTTCAGGTTAGATTTTGTACTTTATTCCACAACTGCACTGTGGCAGAAAGTGCTTTCAGGTCATCGCTTACTATGAATGGCTAAAAACGGTCATCTTTTTCAAAGAAGAGCAAAGCCGCAAAACAACCGCTTGCTATGAGACCAATATTTTCATAGATGCACGATTTCTACTGATCTTGGCCGTACCGCTTAAAATGAGCTGGCACCGGCTCTGAAAAACTGTTTCAACTGGTATTTCTCACAAGTTTTGATTATGTTGCATGTATCAGCGGATTTCACCTACAGTTTATAACTGTAAAATTCTGGTAATATAACTTCAAATCCATGATTAGGAAAGTGTGAATCATCCTTTAGCAACAAATCGACGCATTGTAAGGAATTTGAAATCTTCAAAAATATTTTCTAACTGAAAAGACGCTGCAGTGATTTCCGTCCATTGTGCAGCCCGGTCTTGTTCAGCATATTTTCAACACACTATAGCTGCAATTAACGACAATGCAACGTTGTTTTGTCGTAAATAAATTTGTTTCACCTCGTATTTACTATGGTTCGCGCTCCTTTTTACTGTGACGTTGCTTTGGTCTGTGCGAACCCTGGAAATTAGTCCTAATCGACCAGTGGTTTTCAATCTTTCGATACAGGCCGGTAGCTACCGGGGGACATTGTCCCATAAATTTTGTTGTTCCCAGAAAAAATTCTTTTAAACATATAAGAAAACAAATATATTGCCCCTCTTAAATGTGTTTTTCCCTCCCTAACATGAAAACCTGGTAACGAGCCTGCGCCAAGTTGTGAACAGTTTTGGTTAACGTCCCTTAAAAGCCTTCACCACAATCATAGCTACACATACTGCTTGCCATTGGATTACGTTTCAGACTAAGGTTCATGGCTTTTAATTATTCAGAATATGAGTAACACCTTTACTAAGCTTTTTTGCTGAAATGACTTTTTCTATGACTGCAACTATTAAGTGTAGCCTGCTCTTAAACAAAGGAGTCAAACCTTTTACGAAGCCGACATTGTATATTGACTGGCACTGATTCGCTTTTTTGCAGTTCAAGCCTAAAATCGGAGTTCTAAATCGCCCAAGCAAACACACCAACTGCACGATCTAACTTTAGGAAGATCATATTCCGTATCTTAAAGTCATTTAGAAAAACACTGATTCTATTGAAATTGATCAACTTCACCGAAATAGAGTGCTTCACTTCACCAGCCAAAGTTTGATGTTGACACGCCCAGGTAATGACAACGCTATAGCTTGTAGCATTTTCTTATTGAAAATCTGCCACTTCTGTAGTCGCTTGCTATATTTGACACATCTGTGGAAGAAGTTGTGGCTTGTCCGCACCTCAAACTATCCAGATGTGGAGGTAAAGAAGAGAAACATGCTGATTCCTTTCTGTCGCCTACGATATTTTTTCATCGAGGATAGACTTTCCTACAGAGGTTATGCAGTGTTGAAAAGTGTTTCCATTAGACAGAAGCATATTGTATTTGCCAGGCACCTTCTGGCGAAAAGTAAGCAGCAGCCAGGAGAATCCTTCCAAGCCTTTCAAACGATCGATCTTTCAGAGGTGTGACTTGGGAACAATATAGTGAAGGTCTTTTGTGTGATGCCTTATATGGTATAACCTCGACCTCGAAACGCAATCCGATGGAGGCTTCTTGACAAAGTCGATTTGACTTTGGATGCTGCTTTCTAAAACATGTACTCTCCGGATGAGTCCAGTAGCAATTGCCATCATATTCTGGTTGCCTTATTGAAGAGGAAGGATCAGCCTCTGGTCCTGACAAAAGATACAGAAATATCTACAGATTTAATGTCACAACATGCCATGCTTCTACTCCACGAAAATCTGAAGTAAATGTCCTTTCCGCAGTTTCCACAATTGGTCACGTCAACGTTGTCCTGTTCAAAATGCAGGGTGCAAAAAAACGGTTTGATAGGTCACTACGCGAGGGTGTGGAGGGCTGGTGCGGATAGATGCAAAGCAAGCGGTCTCAGCTCTCCTGGAAGGTTACATAGCGTCTTTGGTGAGTGCTCCTTCGTGCTGACATGGTGCTGTTGTTGATGTCGCCGCATAAGGTATTTTGGCCAAGGCCTTCCAATTAAAACTCACGAGAAACTGTTCTAGCTGATTTACACATTCAGCTTCAACAAGCAATCTCTGTTTCCAGGCAATTTAGTTGGTAACAACCGAACGAAGAATCCAATACTGACCATATTCATTTTCATAGGAGCTCTGCAGTGTCTGGTGGTCTTGCGTTTTTTCGAGCTTTTTGTCAGTGAAAGATTGAACATCAATAAGTACTGTTTTTTAGTTTGGCAAACAATGCACGAAGTTGTTAATTCGAATTTTTGGCGACGGCAGTTAGTGGCAGGCCGAAGCCTGAAATTTGCCCCCTGCTGGGGTGATTTTAGGTGAACACTCTTGACCAAGGAGTGCTACGGCAGTTCACTTAGTGACCGTGAATCGAACACCCAATCTTCCATTTGAGAGGCGGACATTTTACCGCTGAGCTAGTGCCGTCCCGGAGTTACTGTAGTTTCTTATTGCGAAGGAAAAGCCACAATTATCGAATACATTATTTTAATCAAGTTTTCGGCTTATTCGTAAGCTATCATCAGGAATAAATGAAATGCTTTTCGTTTATTAATGTTTTTCAGTTTTCATCCTATTTTGGAACCATAGATGTAGTCAAAAGACGCCAAGGTTGCCATGCCCCCAAAAATTTCTTCCATAACTTGCCATTTTGTACTTTGGCAGGCGGTGTCCCGAACAAAATATTGTTGCTTGCCTAAAGTCAATGTATTTGGTCCCCAAAAATTTCGGCTGGATACGCTACTGCTTGTAACCACTTATCATAAAGACGGCCTGCATCTCGCTTGCTCCCAGCTATGTTCCTCAGTATCAAACTTTTCACACAACACGTTCTTACTTGATGTTCAATCTTCCACTGACAAAAAGCTCGCCACAGCGCAAGACGGCCAGACACTGCAGAACTCCGATGAAAAGCAGTTTTGTCATTCTTGTATTGAGTAAAGAACAATAATACCGTGTTGTGACTGTGTAGATAAGAGTCTAACTCTAGACGTTTGCATTTCCGCTCGTTTCAAAGTAAATTGTGAAGTCATGCCTTTTGCAATGTCAAATGTCAAAGGTTGCTTTCCATGATGCCTATGACTTCTCAGTCATCAAGAAATTTTATAGAAATATTAATAGTATTGCAAATGATACCCCGCAGGTTGCCGCGACAAAGCGATTGTGAACTACTACTCTAAGTAATCACTTCAACAACGAATGGAAGTAGTATTTGTCCGTCGAAAACGACGATGATGATGCACGACACAATCAGTCTTGACTGTGGTGTTTCTGTGTGCAGTACTCGAGCGTGGCTTCTGAGCAGCAATGCCCACGCACAGACACGGTTGGGTGAAAGTACGGTACTGGTAAGGTTGATTAGTAGACCGAGATCGACTTTGGTGCTTGCAGGCGTGACGAGCATACGCCCATTCAAAGCGTTTGCCGTTAGAATATCGAACCCTGCGTTGCAGCCTGTTCTCCACTTACCTTTGGTTCTTTCTTTTATGACGCTCATAGTGGCGTGATTTATTTGCTACCTAACATGCGCGTTTCTTGGGGTTCGATTCCCTGGACAGGAAATCGGCTTATATCGCACATTGCAGTTATGAGCCTCTTGGTGTACACGGTCATCGCGTCATAAGTGGTCGCAGATACCTTTTTTCTTAGCTCAAAGACCTTGCGCAATCTTTTGCCTGCCTTTTTTTTGTCAAAGTTTGTTCACGTGGCTTAACACGTGATTTCTTTTTTCCATTCGTTTTTAACTTGTAATCCTTTCATTGGTGCATTTTAATCATGTGACTTTATCTTTGTTCGAGCTGTGCTTTTTCTTACGTTACCGCCCTATTGATCAATGAAAGGAACAGATGCCAGGGCCTTTTTTCCGACGTCTAGTTCCTTGATTGTTACTGGCTTTTAAGATTGTCACTTTCTTGAGCACATACATTAAAGACTCACAATACGACAAAAGCACAAAATAGCAAATAGCATTGCACATATTTCAATCATTTGTTCATTCTTAGGAGCGTTCAAGTTTTCCAATGACGTATGGTACGGGTCGCTGCTTTTCACCACATCTTATAGGAAGGTGATGATTGCTTCTTGCCTCCTCTGGTTGCTGGTGTAATTCTTGTAATGCATTGAACTGATCCGCATCTCGCATGCTTTTTTTCTATCTTTTCTCGGGTCAGCGTTATAAAGGTAGTTTCTTCTTGCCAAAAGTAGAGCACTTTATTCTTTAAATCTTGTCTTTTCCGAATTCTTTCCACATACAAGCCACCTATACGTGAGGCTAGCGAAAGCTGGTATACGTCATCAGTATAGTCTTTTAAGATTCAGTAGATTAACCTTTCGTCATGCCGTCAACAATTTTTAATCATACACAATTTTTGTTCTTGTTTTGTCCTTTTTAGGGTTCAGTTCTCATTAGTGTCAGTAAACAGCTTTTCCTCTTCTCGTTCCGTACTTAAGGTCATTTCTTTAGCCAGCATGTTATGGATGAAACATTCCATAACACCCCCTAATGCTGATGTATAAAAAAAGGTTATGTTATGCTACATCTCGAGACGGACAATTGATATCTTTTTGCAAGTATTGTTGCAATTCTGGCAAAACAACAAATTCATTGCGACTTTTGGCGTAATAATATTTTTTGGCCAACTCTGGACGATTGAATATTAAGTAGGGTAAGGCGTGACATAACAAGGAACGTGGTCCTACAGTACTTGCTTTGGAAAATGTTCATCCATTGTGCATATACAAACCTAAAAGGCAATGAAGTGAAGCAATACTTGATGTTGAAGTGTAGCAAAGCAGGACCTTCTCAGGGACTTCAGGATATTTATTTTTGTTTCCTTTCAACAGAATAAACATTTTACTCAATTGGTTTGGTTTCTAATGCAGTATATTCTTTGTATTCCACATTTAGGTTGCAAACGCAGGAAGTTGATAGGTCAAAGTAAAGTAAAAATATGCAAATAATGGATTCAAAATTATAAATTTATCGGTCAAAAATTGGTTTACTTTCTTATGATGTTTCCAGCACTTTATTGTCAAAAGCTTATCCTCACTAACGCACCACCGGGTTGTTTTTCTTCATTCGCACCATTAGTGGACAGGAGCATCACGCGCATCGTACTTAATACTTCCCATACCCGGAGTGGCAAGCAGTCCCGTTGCCAGGTTGAAATGCTCGTTACTCCCACCCAGTGTTGCAACATAGTGGCGTATGACAACGCGTTTAATTCGCTTTCAGTCTGTTTGACCACAATAAGCATCACCTTACGAGAATTTAATAGCCCCTTTAGGATTTTTGATTGGCTCCTGTATAGACCTTAGGGTTGACTCCGGATCTGACTCCTGCTCTGGGTAGAACTTTAAACATTCACTCCGAATCCTGCTCCGGCTTAAAATGCAAACTCCGGCAGGAGTCTAGTTGGCACTCTTGCTGCCTGACGATCCTGGGTGTGAAGCAGAGGTGATTAGAGTCACCTTTTTGATTCCAGCTCCGGCATAAAATGCTAACTCCGGCAGGTGTCCACTCGCGCACTCCTACTGCGCGATCAGCTCTGATACATAATTTCAATAGAGGGAGTGGCAAGTACTGTGATCACGTGTGTCACGCATCACCGCTTGATCGGTTCCTTTTCGTACACTTCAGTATTTGCAACTTGTCCCTGAAGATGTGCTTGGCTTGATGGAAGTACGTCTGAAATTCTGCCAAACATGCAGGTAGGAGGAAAAAAGAAATATTAGTGCGGGAATATATTCATCGATCATGATAGACGGGTTGGGTTTGTTTTGAAGTTTTGGATATTCCCTGTATATCCGCAGCAGCAGAGCGCAGTTTTGCCAGTGTCAACACTACGTTCACCGGCATATTTTTACCACGTCATTTACAAACGTGTCGAAACCGACACCAAAGCATTGACAGCCTCATGAAAAGTTAACTTTGTCTAATCTACTAAATTCTAGATAAGATTATTCACACTAAATATGCTATTAATTTGTTTGGCATTGAAGTAAATACATTTACGTCAGATGATGGAGCCTGTATGGCCAACTCCCAGCGACAAGCAATTAGTAAATATAGTTAGTCTGATGCCTTGAGACAGAAATAACTATTTCGAAAATTTTAAAGCAATAGTGAAAATTGTTTTGGCGCAGTAAATTGAATCACAGAGATGCCATCAGCATGAAACACTTTTCTAGACACGTGCAGGTTGTGCACATTTTACATACGTTTTTTTAATGTTAGCAGTATGTATGCCACACGTTGTTTTTTTGGAAGTGATGCACATTGTTGCATCCTGTTCCATGACATTTTCTATGCTTTAGATTTTCTATCCTGACATCTATGATGATGGAATAATGTCTATACCCGGGAGTACCAAAAACTGATGCCGTATTTATCGGATTTCTTTGGCATGAATGCATAAAAGGACAACGTGACTTCAGAGGTCCTCAACTCTTTATCGAATTTCAACAAAATTTTTCAGGGATTTTTCTCTGATACATAGATGCGAATGTCAGGAAAACGACACTTGTTAGTGCGATTCGGTCTGCTGCAGGCTAGTGCATCTTCGGTTTATCATCAAATCTCAAAGTTCTGGATAGCAGCATAACTTCGACGGAGGTGCGTAGCCTGGCAAAGTGTCGTCCGGTGCCAACCACAAAAGTGCCGCCTTTCCACCCCTCCAATTTGTCTACAAGATTTTTAAATGAAGGAAAGTCGTGTTCCGTGCTCCTTGAAGATAAAAGGCATATGAGAAACATCGTGAACATCTCAAATCTCAATCAACACTCACAAACTGAAATGGGTCTTGTTTTCATTCTCGTTTATGGGTCTTGATTTTTGTGCTTGTTCGCCACTTTTCCCATCATTTGCTCTTCCTTTTTTCTCTGCCTTCTTTAATATGCATATAATATGAATTTGACATATTTCGTTAATTTTCTTCCATGTTGACTTTCAGTCTGCGGTAAACCGCATCACTTACTGTTGCTTCAGTTGTTTACTCATTTATAGGGAATCGCACAAAAAATACAAAAATGTGTTTTGGCAGTGCCTAATGAGCGAAGTGATTACAGGTTACTCACTACACAGATATAAACATTTTTTATGTTCATATTTCATGAATAATCCTCTCTTCTTTGATCAAAACAAAGTACTGTATATACTGATGTAGTTTAAGTAGACTATAATAATAAAATTTAATAATCTAATCTCAGTAACGCAAATAATGTTTCATTGTTCGCTTCACATTTCAGTAATGGTTTATTTCCCTTATAACTAATAAAAGGCTTCAAACGTTAACTCCAGCATCGCCATTGGCGTTGGGTCAACTTAAGGTACGGACATATTTAGATGAAATTTCTTAAAATGGGATGAAACGTGCTCTGGTTGAGAAGTGTTGCTTTGCAGCTGCTATCGTGGTCTATTTAGCTGCCTGGATGGGTTTCTTCCAAACACACGTGCATGGTGTTATTTCTTACCTTCGTCCGATAGCAACAGACGAATAGTTCGAAAACTGTCTTACATATCCTCCCACTTACTCCTATATATTGCTCAGCAGCAGTGGTTACAACGCCTGAAGTTCGACAGCAATGCCACCAAAGAATTTGCTTAGTACCGTCATTGCCAAGTTGTGCAACTGTTTTGGTTAACGCCCCTTTTGACAAAAGCTTTCACTACTAATCATAGCTAAACATTGTTTGCCGTTGCGCTAGGTTTCAGACTAAGGTTCATCGCTTGGAATTATGCAAAATAAGAGCAACACGTTTTCTAAGGATTTTTGTTAAAATGACTTTTTCTATGACTGCAAATATCAAGTGTAGCCTACCACTGAACAAAGAATTCAAACGTTTTACGAAACCCACATTGTCTATCGCCTGGCACTGATTCACTCTGCATGTAGTTCAAGCCTTTAGTCTCAGTTCTAAATTGCCCGCTCAAACACAGCAACTGCACTAACTAACTTCAAGAAAGTCATTTTCCAAACCAACCCTGCTTAGAAATCCAGGGTGGTCCACAATCCAGGTTTTCTTTTTTTATTGATTTCATATACTTACAAAATTGTTAGAAACCTGTGCTTCCATGACTTTTCCTGATTTTCGGAGACAAATAGAATGGTGCCAGAGTTATTTTGCAAAAATGTCCCTGAAAGCCTATACATAGAAAATACGGGTACTATACTACCAGGGTTACTGATGTGTAGCAAACTTTGTGCACTTTACTACCTTCGCATTTCAATGTGATTTTAAGAGTAAAACCTGTTTGGCCAAATATCACCTCGGAAACCTTATATGTGAAGAGTCATCCTACACCGTGACTTGATTTGAAGAAAAAACTGATGTAACACGCACATGGCCTTTTCTACGCACAAACAAAAACTCCCTTCTAAGAAAGCCCTTTCTGGTGGTACAAACAGTGCATAAAATTTGTATGCTATGTGGAGAACCGAATCAAAGGTTAGGGGGGCCCGGGTCGATTTTTACTGGAGGGCCCCTTTCACGTGTTTTATGACGTCATCGTTTGTAAAATTTATGTTTTCGCTGATTCGCAACGTTCTCGTTTGCTTTTTCCGGTAGTCGATTATGTGCCTACCGTATTAACTCAATTGTTAGCCGCCTTTTTATTTACCGATGATATTGATCTTCATATGTCAAACTCTTGTGTTAATGTTCTGCAGACAACTGTTAACCTTGAACTGTGTAAAATTGACAACTGGCTGAGAGCCAACAAACTTTCTCTTAACTACAATAAGACTAATTTTATTCTACGAAATTCTCAAAGAAACAATCCTGCTTCATTTAAAGTTATTATAAATAACCACAGCATTTCCCCTGAAGATCAACTTAAATACCTAGGTGTCCTTCTTGACAATAAGTTAAGCTGGAAACCTCACGTACAAAAGGTGAAAACTCAACTATCAAGAGCTTGTGGAGTTCTAACCAAACTTGAACATTATACTACACAGTCTGTACTGAAAGTTGTCTATAACTCATTAATCCACCCCTACCTTAATTACTCAATCCTCAATTGGGGACGTGCTTCAAATGCAATCATTCCACCTCTCAGGAACCATTCAACCTCGCTTAATTTAGAATTTTCCTAAAATAAAGCAATAAAACCGATCAAACCAACCAACACAAAATCTCTAGAAGAACCTTTCCAGCACTTCAACATCTTAACCTTT
>Ga0210059_1017304_pt1 | contig 10291 bp, 5 predicted proteins | sample Ectturendosymbi2_FD_188042 | JGI IMG/M metagenome (GOLD analysis project Ga0210059, IMG submission 188042) | Ecteinascidia turbinata endosymbiont from Florida, USA - Sample 2 (SPAdes) (version 2) | ecosystem: Host-associated > Tunicates > Ascidians > Unclassified | place: Key West, Florida...
GCAGAAGTCCAATCGATGCCTAGTTTAGCGCAGATTAATTTGAAAAAGCTTGCATGAAAAATGAATTGCGTTATGTTAAGCAACATTTATGGCGTTATGAAAATGATTACAAATGCAATCGTTACTCATTAGTGACGACTACTGTCGCTATGAAGCAGTTGCAAGTAACATCTTAAAAGGGTTCTACTTTTCTTAACTTCATGTATTACGCTACAAGCGCGCTGGTTTATACTGTACGCAAGCTAAAACATCGTGTTCGTGGGTTAACTAATCGACATTTTCCAGGAGGCATGGTAATGATAATTGTGATCTCACAATCCAAGCTGTTGCAAATGTGAAACCAGCGTTTGTGGATATAGCACACAAGCTACGGAAGCGCTACTCCAACATTTCACAAATACATTGAAGCGATGATTTGTCGTTCGGTCCGATAGCAGCGCGGTAGTCAGTGGTCATTGTTGTATCACAACTGCAGTTGTCCGTTTGTTAAATACGATCAGCAAAAGCAATGTTTGCAACAACGCAACCTACGCAAGTTAAAAGTGCATTGTTTGTAATTGGATCAGAACTACCGCGGCATTATTGCATAATCATCGCATGCGTAATGCGCACATGTGCGCCTTAGCTATTGTTATGGCGAATTGTTCATATGGAATTTACTTCTGGCGGAGGGGCAGTAATAGGTTATAACCTAGTGCTGCTTTTGTTTAGGCTAGGTTGTAGATGACCGGCTAACTCACTGTAGGCTACTTGGTGAAAATGCAGATAAACTTTGCTTTCTGCATGACAATCTTGAACTGTTGATATGGAACCACTGAGAATTGACAAATCAGTTGAGGTATTTCATTTCATACCAAGGCCAGTACTTCAGTTAGAGTAACTAATGGAACTAGTTTTTCATTTTTAAGGACATGCAGTTATTTAATGTTACATTACATCAAAATTCCAAATTTGGTTCTTTACGACTTGGATTCACTTTTCAAATTGAAAACCCACTGAGTTGCAGAAGAGTCTGAAAGGTTGATTTGTGAAATATATACAAAAACAAAAATTTTACAAGATTTATGTAGTACAGTAACACTGTTAACAAACATACTGTCAAAGACCAAAAAAGTTACTGCTGTTTTGGAAATACAGTATTTTCATTTTTGGCAATGGTTAATTGAATACAGTGTTGTACTATTTTAACCTCCTTAACTTGATGCTCCATTTTGTATTTCCTTCCTTTTAATTGTTCAGCATCTTTAACTTTCAAGCCCTGTTTTTGGTTTTTCGGGTTTAAATACCGTAGGCAGTTCTCTTACATTCAGTGTTCTATTCTTATTGCTTTGTTATTTTAACATTCTTTTTTTATTCATGGCACTGTGCTTATTCATTGTAAACAGTGTATACTATGCCAACAAGTTAGGCTAATCAAGTATTGAAATTGCTGCAATTTCAATAATTCTTGCTTATAAATCCTGATTTTTAAGGTTTTGAAAAATGGTAAGGCATAAAATACATCATATATTTGATAATGAAGCAGAAAACAAGATTTAAAAGTTTTGGAAATATCGGTATCGGCCTCAAAAAAGCCATATCGGTCGATCTCTAATCGTACCCACAATATTACAAAACTTATTGACCACGCTTAGCTGCATGTACAGATAGTTTAGCACTGCACGTAAATAACTTTATACAAATCACGGAATTGTTAAAAGTGCAATAACTTGTCTGCAGAATTTGGGCCCCTGATAATGGAAAAAAATTCAAACTAGTTTCATTTTAGTCGCATGCGCTTCGCCAATAAGACAGATTCCAAGCTCAGGGATGGATTTAGGGAAGGTTTACGAGGCAGTCACCTCGGGCCCTTTTCTCTAGAGATTAACTTGCCCCGCTCTTGAGAGCTTTGCATCATTGTTTAATTGAAAAACGTTATGTACCTCTCTGGAGCCACATGCAAAGAAGCTCTGAAGCAAGTAATATGTTTTTCAAAATAAAGCTAAAATTATTGAGAAATGTGCCAAAGGAGGCAGCTTTCAAGTGTCCAGCTGCAAAACTTTGCAAGCTTTTTGTTTCTTTCGTATGTATATTATGCTCTTGAATTCAGTTCATATGTTGAAATGTGAAACAAATTTAACTCATTTATCCACATAATCCCACATCTACTTTTCGTAATGGCGATTTTTTGGGGCCTTTTTCCAAAAGCATACCTACATTTTAAGATCCACCCCTATGCAAATTATCTCATTATTTGTAGGTAATAGCAGTGTCAATTCCCTCAGCACTTACAAAATTAAAAGCATCTCGCCATTTTCATTAGATTTTGCTACTGACTCTTCTCTTTGCAGTTAAATGATTTCAAATTATTTACTGTAGGATAGGGTGGGTGCAATTAACATCAGATGAAAGTTGAAACACTGAGCTTATGAACAGTAGGTTTGAGTCTAATATCTTGACAAAACTGATGTTTTACTCGCCGGCAAGGCAAACCATTTAAGAAAAGATTAAGGCTCCACATAATTGTGATTTACCGTCACAATATATGACATCACAAATAAATATATAGAATGAATGCTACTGTTGCTTAAACAGTGACTATGGGGCAATGAAGAAGACTGTTAAACTGAATCGCTTCTTAGTCAATGTTTCAGCTTCAAGACATATACAATGTATGCCACCGCCTTATTCACGCACGAGGTTTTAGAACTGTGTAAAAACAAAAATTTACGATATTGATTTAAGGCTACGTTGACACTGGAGACAAGGATAAGTTATATTTGTAACACCCATGGCTGTGAAAGGAGAAATTTGCGATGGTCTTGAAATGAAGCTTACATAACCAATAAGTGGGTACAGCAAGCTGGTGTGCCAGAAACAGTTGCGAAAAGCGTAACTCCAATTGTTTTTGCTTGCAGTTCAGATACAAGTTTGTATTCGACTAAAAGCTGAAGTAGGAAAGTTTCTTGAGGCAGTTTCGTTGATTTGCACTGAAGTATTTCATTGGCTTTTATTTGAAATATTTCATTAACCTGAGAACTAAGGAATTGGGAGGGACATTGCCTCCGTTGCCCCCCCATGTCTACGCGCCTGCTGGCAACCGAATTCTGATTGCAGGTTACAGACCAGCGCAGGCATTCGTGATTAAGTGAAGTTTACGTGCACACCGATTCGGTAATTCAAATTAACCAACACAATTTTCAACAATTATGGCTATTCAGTTTACATAGAAATCTGTTTACTGTGTCCACAGATAATTTTCATTATGCTTATTTATTCCCTGACTTTATGCTGGGGAAACGTTTCCAACAGCAGTGTAACCATGAAATTTGCACAACTACATTGTTTTTTATGCCAAAATGTCGAGGGGGACAAAAGATATTATGTCCCTCCTGTCCAAAAGTTGGGGGGGACATGTCCCCCGTCCCCCCATATACTCGGTCCCTGTCTCTTGATATTGGTCAGTTTTCTTCTTAAACAGTTTCGTGCACATTTGTATATTGTTTCGTTGTTTTTGATAATATGACGGCTGTTCACAAGACCATCTATGCTGCAGTAATCACAATCGTTGAAACTATCACAGAGAACCTGGAACGAAGTGACTGGGCGCACGAGAATGCAGAGCCAACGTATTAGTTACAAAACCATTCCCCTCTGTACCAGATAAGCTGTTGAACGTAAACTCTCTCGGACCGTGTGCTAGAACGATGTAAGCCATGCTGTAGCCAATTTGTGAGCACAGTTTTCGAACATTTTATAAGGAAAATTATCTTTCCGTTTGTACAATACATTCCTACAAAGGGCATTATGTATATTCCCTAGGGCTTTTACATCTGCGCTAGCTACGTCACCTGTATAAATTGAAGTTAGAGCTGTTTGAAATGAGGTAATGTTTCCTGCAGCTTAAACCATCAATGCCTACTGTCTTCAAAAATTTGTACAATTTTTTGAAGATAGCGTAATGCATTTCAAAACAAGTTCTGATCTTTGCTGCGAATTTTCTAGTAAAGGAACGGCATGTATGTCATAACCTCGGGGTATCTGTCATCCAATGTATTACTGTCTAAAAACACGCAAAATAAGTTTGGCTTGTGTAGTGCATCGTAAGACCTAAAGAGAATTTATCGTTGTGAAATATTTCACTGTTTTCAATGTTAAGGATTTCCTACTGAAAATCAAAAGTTTTTAATTGACTTGCTGTAGTCTTCAATAGACCAAATCATTTTGAATCCGGGACTGGAGCCAAAAACCTTAGGTACCCAGAGCCGGACCTTGAAATTTGAGTTCCAACTGCACAGCACTGGCTTCCTACGAATTATTATCACTCCCAATTTGCTTCATACATCGTAATCACTAAATAGCAACGCTACATTCACATCACACTGTCGTATGTCGATCGTTCATCAGCGCTTCGCTGAAAAGACGAAGTCAGCTGTCGAAGCGTTGGCTAGTTTTGAACAACTTTTCGCTTTCAGTTCAGCTTCACAAACGCTGTTTTCCACAGGACCACATATACGTATTCACCAAGCACAACAAACAGCACCATGTCCCTCTTACTGTTGAAGCTGCCTATACGTCCTCGTATTACTGCCATTGGATTCCATCTCTGACCTAGATCTGCAAGGTTGAAAAACTCACGTTATTTTACTTAACCTGTCGACATCATCAATTATATAAAACGCATCTGTTAACGATCTCTATCCAAGTGGCTATTAGTGATGGAGGCAAGAAGTAATGGGTCATCATCATCATAAATGAAAGTATTTTTCAGTTGGCGTTGTAAGATGGGGCAACAACTGTTGAATCACTACATATCCTAACAAGCGGTTTAACTACGTTTAAGACTTTTTATCATCTTCAGAAATTTGATGAGAAAGTTTCATCATAAAAATCATTAAGATTTAACATACTGTTAAATGACATTTAGCTAAATTGATGTCTGAATACACGACGTGCATGCTACCAACCACATTCCGAGACCACTTCCTTGAGATAACTCATGTATACACACGAGGCAGGACAGAGAACTAAAAGCAGGATTATATCCCCATTTATAACCCAACTGCAGGACAAAAATCAATGCAATATAAGTCAACTGCATTTACAAAAACATCAAACTCTCAAATGTTTACAATCTTCAGCCGTGCCTGCGGCAGTAATTCTGATAAACTATCTTGGTTTGAAATCTTGTAAACATGTATTCTTACAATCGATTGCAAAGTTTGAAAAACTCGACTGCATTGAAAATTGTTTTTGTAGTGTAGCCTATGCGTATTTTGTTCTCTCATGTGTGTGTGCTTCCCCATAGGTCCACTCCACAGATTGGATTTTACAGAAACGCCCGTGGGCCACAAAGAAAATATATAGATCTACAAAAAATGGGCGACACTCAGAACCAGTAAACGTGTTACTGATTATGATTTATGAATTTTCAGTGTCCCTCCAAGGACTCATCTCGTAAGCTCTACCATAGTACTTGACTGTTGGGTGCTTTATGTTTTAGTAACCACTATAAGAATAAAATTAATTGATCTAACGATAATGGATTCGGAAATAAATACTCAAAAGTTGAAATCAATGGCAAATGAAACTTTTTGCAAAAGATTTGCATCAAGACACCAACCACAACTTTAACATCCGATTAATACTAACTCAGAGCTAAAGGCACCCTGATTTATACGATGCCAGGGTCTTAAAGTTTAAACATAATCTGTTGTCAGGATTGCTGGCGCAATTTGTCACATGCTTTGCCAGATGTGGCCGATTTGGTCTGATAATAACATAAGCCAGCTGTTCTTTAACACCCTTACCACATCCACTTTTTTAGGGTCGCCTCTGTTAATGCTTGACTGCTAGAAAGGTATGCAATTTAACTTGTACTTGTTTAGTAGTCATCTGCAAGCAACAGTGAAACATAAAATACTGCTTAAGTCGGCGATTGTGCTGACGTTTTTTCAAGCTACTGCAAGGTATTACACGCTTCACTGCTATGTATGCTTGGCTGCTGTATGTGAATGTAGCTTACCCTGAGCTGATTTAGCAGTCAGTTAGATACACCATTCAAGCGTGAACACACTTCCTCTTGGCGGACGTTGTAGTACTGAAGTTTCCAAATAGTCATACAGTAAAACCAAATACTAATACTCTATTAGCGTATTTTTTTCGATCGGAGAATAAAGATGTATTATGCGACATTTCTTCTGTTCTGCAGTGACATCGGGAAACATGGTTTGTGTAAGTTGCTGCACTTATAAAACTTGTGATTATGCTGTCACAGACGGACCGTTTACGTTACCAGTGCTGAGAGATTAAATTTGTTTGACATGTGATCTTGGAATGCTGGTCAAATTATATGTTTTTAAAAGTTTTTTTTTGGGAAGTATTTTGGATTGTTTATACGAATTTCTTGCCATGGCGATTGAAAAGCTACAAATGCTGTGGCCGTGTACACTACCATCTATGAAAAGTTAGCTTTTGCACAGCTTTGTAATAACTCCAGATCCTGTTGAGTGAAAACGAGCTCTGCTGCTTTGGAAAACTACATTGATGGATGGCGTATTCGAGCAGCAGTTCTACTCGTTTAAACGATGTTGAAAGCTTCCATGTTGTCTGTTTCTACTATTAATCACTCTCTAACTAGGTGTACTTGCAATGCAGTGTACTGTTTGTATTACAAAGCACCAAATGTACAATGTGAAAATGGCACAGACAGTTATCAAACAAGATGTGTGCATGAGAAATACGTTTGTTCGCAACATTCTTTCATAAATGAAGTCGTTGCAAAATCGATTTACTTTGGTTAACAGCATTTAGTCAGTGTATTTTATAGAACTAACAATAAAAATGGTTTCAAAGCTTAAAAATTTCGTTGTTTCAAGATGGAAAGGTAGGACCATGCAGCATTTCATTCAAGCGGAAGTGTTTTTCGAGGTGTTTTCTTGCGTTTCGTTTTTAGTAAAAAAACTGGTGCGGGTGGATAATCTCCTCAATACCAGTGAGAACTGGTTACTGTAACCCAGGTTGTATTTTTTGCGGATTGCAACAAAAGACGCTTTTTCTGTTCTGCACGATATGTTGTGGAGAAAACACGATACGATACGTATGTCTAGATTGTGGGTTTCAGGCTAATGTGCTTACCAATCAAATTGCTCATTTTGTTGCAGTTGTGGGTTATGTGTTGAAAACTGGGAAATGGGTGATGATGTGCAGTCTTCAAGATGGCATCGCGCGGATTGTTCTTTCATAAAAGGTGAAGATTCTGGAAATATCCCAATCGGTAAGTATCTGCGTCGTAGTTTTTTGCCTAGCGCTTAACTGAATGGTTGTTTTCAGTTTTGTAAATGCAAGCTTACTTGAACGACTTGCAATGCGCGCGGTGATTACAAATGCAAATAGACCTATTCAGATTGAACATAACTTATATGCATGAGGGAAGACTGCAATTCTTGCTCTGAAATCGCTTCGACAAACTGCAAAGCGGAATGCACGAATTACTAACATTGTTTTAAATTTTTGTGAGGACTGAGCACTGGTATTTGTAAGCCAGTTGTTTGGGCACGCTAACAAGTAAGTACGGCAGGCGCTTCCTGCGCTGTGACCAAGAAGTACTTTGCCGGTCTCTATATATACCGGCAACTAGGGGAACTCGCATTACAAAACCTAAGTATCAGTTACCCACTTTACACTGCACTGTTATCGGATTCGCGTTAGATTGGTAATCCCACAAATCACTCAAGCACAACCGTGAGCGTCTCACCGAGCTGCTTGAGCGCGCATTTGTTCAACCACACGCGATTCAGCGAATCCAGCCAACAGAGGTAGGTTGGGAATCCGATAGTAAGGAATTTGAGCGAATAAGAGGTTGGTGGTTTGTATTAAGTCTTGGACAACCTTTTCTGTACCTGTTTGATGCTAAAACCACTACCGTGGAACAGATTAGTCTATTCAAGCTAATCTGTAGCAAAAAAATGACGGATTAATTTATTTAGTAGTTTTGCCTATGGGCTAACTACACCTAGTTAGGGAAACAATCGGCAAAATTGAATCGGCTAAGCAAACTGAAAGATTATTCGGTAGGTTACAAGACATCAGATGTTGGAATGAAGAACTGTTACCCCAAAACTGATTAACAGGTTTTCATTGCACCTTGGTATAGTAGAATGATTCAACCTCTATGCAGAATATGTAATTTTGGAAGTGGATAAGTTCAGTATAGGCTACACTTTGAACTTTGTATCCCAGTTATGTGGCTATGATTTCCTCAGTTTATAATGGAACACATGAAGTAGCATAAGATGTGTCATAAAAGTTTGTGAAATAGGTTATAATTGCAATTTAGTGAATTGCAGACTTACCTACTGTTAATCGATTACGACTTACAAAGTGCTGTGAGTCCTCGTATTTGACACTCTTTTGTATTGTACTGCAGAGAACAGACTGGTTAATGATCTTGACTGAAATCATAGGAATGCATTTGCATGACTAACACCAGATTCAAGCATGCAGGAAATTGAGAATGCAAGTAAAAACGGCTCAACAGCTGCACAAAATTTCGGGTGTTTAACAGCGGTATTTACATTGCACTGTTACGCAGTTTTTGCGTTTAAACAGTGATTGAGCTTCGATATCCACATGCATATCAGGGAGTTCATCTTGCAACTGTGAATTAATGTCTGTATTTTGCACATTAAAATAAAACAGCGTAACAATCCAATCCGGCACACGCATCCTCTGTAGGTCCGCAAAGAGTACCTTCAAAGTCTTCACTTAAATTTAGGTGCTTTGCATATACAGTAGAATTTGCCTAACTCGTCACCTCAAGGTGATTAGAAAAAAGTGACGAATTAGGCGAAGTGACGAATTGTTCAAACAGTTGAGAACTCTATCATAGAAGCTCGTATACTTTGTCATAGTAACTCGTATGCATACATAGTGCTCTTATTTGCAGTAAAATACAAGTTTATGACGCTATGTTTGAATACAACAATTAATTCCTCTGCTCTATCTGGACTCTCCTTTCAATCAAGCACCCTTCAAATTTTTAATAAACTTTTCCGCGTTCTCGCAATGGGGAGTCGGGTCGTGCTTCGCACCTCGTGTATAAATTCGATAAACAAATTGCGAGGTGCAACAATTCTCAGATAAAGATCCTTAATTTGTTTGAATTCCCACACGTATTAGCTGCTTAGACATCTAAAGCGAAACTGCAAATGATGAATTAGACGAACAAAACGCTTCTGAGGGATAGAAAGAGGTGACGAATTAAGCAAATTGACGAATTAGACGAACATAAATGTATATAAAAGATAGGGATTCTGCCGGGACCGACGAAAAAGTAACGAATTAAGCAAATTGACGAATTAGACGAGTTCTACTGTATCTCCAATCACTGTCCACTTCCACTTTTTTTAAGCAAGTTGGAGAAATATTTAAAATAATTGCGTTCCAATTTTGAATAGACTTAATTTGGTTTCAAATCCCGTTAGGATTGCACGAGCTTGAATAACAGCCATTTCGTTCATGTCGCATTGTGTCAAGTCTGGTTTGCCAAACTTATGATCGAATGAGATTTGGTCGGTGACAGCACGCGACCCACAAAGGTGTGCCATTATAGAAAGATTGGGAACCACTGTTGCATGGTTTCTTCCGTTTAGGTTGTAAAGATTTAGATTTGCTATGTTTTTCTCATGCATTGCTTGAACCAGCTAATCTAGTGTAGAAGTTCAAGTTATTTTTCATTTTGAAAAAGTTATGAAAATAATGTAGTTGTAAAAATTTTCTCGTTAAATTACTGTTGTAAACACTAGAGATCGACCGATATGGCTTTTTTGAGGCCGATACCGATATATCGGCCGATATATTTCCAAAACTTTTAAATCTTGTTTTCTGCTTCATTATCAAATATATGATGTATTTTATGCCTTACCTTTTTTCAAAACCTTAAAAATCAGGATTTATAAGCGAGAATTATTGAAATTGCAGCAATTTCAATACTTGATTAGCCTAACTTGTTAGCATAGTATACACTGTTTACAATGAATAAGCACAGTGCCATGAATAAAAAAAGAATGTTAAAATAACAAAGCAATAAGAATAGAACACTGAATGTAAGAGAACTGCCTACGGTATTTAAACCCGAAAAACCAAAAACAGGGCTTGAAAGTTAAAGATGCTGAACAATTAAAAGGAAGGAAATACAAAATGGAGCATCAAGTTAAGGAGGTTAAAATAGTACAACACTGTATTCAATTAACCATTGCCAAAAATGAAAATACTGTATTTCCAAAACAGCAGTAACTTTTTTGGTCTTTGA
>Ga0210059_1017306_pt1 | contig 10290 bp, 8 predicted proteins | sample Ectturendosymbi2_FD_188042 | JGI IMG/M metagenome (GOLD analysis project Ga0210059, IMG submission 188042) | Ecteinascidia turbinata endosymbiont from Florida, USA - Sample 2 (SPAdes) (version 2) | ecosystem: Host-associated > Tunicates > Ascidians > Unclassified | place: Key West, Florida...
GGGCGTGCCCTCCGGTTGAGAACCACTGAGCTAGTGGCTTCGCTTCGACTTAGTAATAAGTGCTGCTTTGTCGAAAGCCGATGTTGCGGCCACTACTGCACTTGCGGTGAGGTGTTGAGACTGCGGTGAGGTGTTGAGAGCTTCGCCAGCAGCTTGTTCGTCCTCGTAGTCGCGGGAGTGACGTACTTGCGCGCGATATCGCAGTCGCGGAAGTGACGCACTACCGACGTTCGCCGTTGATCCTTTCCCGGATGAGCGGTGCAGCGAGCTGAGCACTTGCCGCTGAAGCTAGCAGCATGGGTTCGATTCCTGGTTGGTTCAAGCCGAAGATTTAACAAACATACTTGCGACTGCATTCTACTGTATCGCCACGTGCTCGGCGATACAATAGAAGGGTGGAAAGAAACAGTTCACGCGCGGTGCCACCATCGGCCCGCCACCAGTGCAACATTCACGAGGAAGTAGCCTCATGGGCCCGGCGCAAGTAAGCGGAGATGGGCGCCATCAGGCCTGTCGTGACCTCCAAAACTAAGCGGAGATGGGCGCCATCAGGCCTGTCGTGACTTCCAAACAGAGTATACAGAGCGGGTACAATGAAATTTTCTTTTTCCACTCTTAAACCGATGTGAAAACATCCCATTGTAGTTATGTACAAGGGGCATCGTTTCGAAATTTATTTTTTCGTGTGTGCATTGGACTGAAACCTCTATCACAATCACCATTTGAATATAAAATAGACCGGAGTTGTTCCACAAAAGAAAACTTGTCCGGTTCAAAAGTACTTTACGGCAGCGGTTGAAACGGATCCACGAAAGTTACTGCGCCGCTTCTGGCTCTGGAGCGTTTTGATATTTAAACGACTTGGAGGGTACAGCGCCCTATTCGTGTCAGCGCCTTGATAGTGGGTGGGGTTAGCATTTCGAACGTTGCCTTGTTCTTTGCGTTTCTTGAAAAGTAAAATTTAAGACGATTTTCCAGAATTCCACGCCGAACAAGACCCTGCTGTACGAGGTGCCTGTTTGTAAGCTTACACTGGAAGAGCTCCGGTCATTTTCGACCGAACACCGCAGCAGAAAGAAATCGTCGAGGCCGCTGGGTAATCTACTGTGCATACAGCTACAAAGTGAAGTGTTGCAACTTCCGCTGAGCGTTCTCGCAAAAATTAACTATTTGAAATTCATGAAGCGAATGCCAACTGCGGTAATACGAAATAATGTTTTCCGCACGTTCTGAAGCGTTCTCTTTTTCAAATGTTTCTAAAATTGTTTTCCTAGTAGGTTTTTGAGTGATCAATTCTAGTATACTGAGTTTTTACTTGCGTGCAAATGAACCATGCATCAGACCTCTGTCGAACCCCTAAAGCTGACTTACTGACCCCCTGGGGTTCGATTCAAAGCAGGTTAAGAACCACCGGTCTGATCGTAACAAAACACCAAAGCTCTGTTAACCTTTGACTTTGCAGCGGTAACCTTTGACTTTGCAGCGGTAACCTTTGACTTTGCAGCGGTAACCTTTGACTTTGCAGCGGCATCGAGAGTATCTCAAGCTTCCGTCTGAGTCCCCACTTAGCTCAGACAGCGTGGCCCAATTACAGGCCCGCGGGCCACATGTGAGATTTTCCAAGGCCTGCGAACTTTTTCAGCATTGATTGTTGTGTGTATGTTACAGCAGGCAATTTAAATTGGAACAAGCATGACATATGTTAATAATAATGTACAGTGTTGAAATCGTTAGATTAGACTGTAGAGAGCTTCTGCAAATTTGTCCGCAAAGATAGGTTTCCCAAACTGAAAGATTTCGCACTGAAGATGCGCTCGCCATTTGAAAGCACGTACGCATGTCAAATTACGTTTTCTACCATGAAGCAAGTCAAATTTGAAAACAGAAATCGAACGGCAGACGAAACACTGGGCATAGTGTCAGAGAAACCTCAACCATAGACATCGCACTGAAAGAGATTCGTAATTGATTGTTTTAATCCAATTGTGTAATAATTTCAATGACACACCCATTTCACTCACCTATTTTCCTTTTTCAATTTTGAATCTTATGAATCTGTGACCCTCAAATTGTCACGTTTTTATAAAATGGCCCGCAGGTCAAAACTAGTTGGACGACGTTGACTTAAGATATCTGATGGTTTTCTTGAAAGCATGTGTTGTACTTTCGTCGAATGACCACCAAGGTCTTCCGCTTAAACTAAAAACAACGGATCCTGGCATTTGCGCTGGAGAAAATCAGTTGAAAAATTTTTCAAAGACGGTGATGTCTTCGGAAAGTACTTTGTTTTGATGCAACTAAAACGCATCTCAACTGTTCGAAACCAAGACGCATTTTAGTTGCAGCAGGTTTTGAAATTTCCTGAAACCATTCGCCTCGCTATACTGTCCAAACACGCTGTTTTGCGAGTGTTGATTCAGAACATTGATAGCAAAGCTCCGTGCTACCATCTTGCGGAAGACTTCGATCAGAGACTTTAGTTTTAACAACTTGGACGTTGAAGACCCAGGAACTCATCAGGAATGTTTGTGATTATTCTCGGCGGAAGGGTAGTTATTCTGGTAATTGCACGCGCTTGGGAGACTGGCTTCGTTAACACAGCATCCGCGTCATTTGATCGCAGAGTTTCCTGTGGACGCTAAAGATGAGAAGGACCGGGCCTTTCCAACCTTACGTGAAGTTTTTCAACAAGTTCCTCTTTCGACTGGATTTAACATCGAGGTTAAGTGGCCCACTCTGGACATAGTAAGTAGCGTTTCAAGCAGTCGTTCGTGGTTATCCGCTGCATACGTCACATCGTGGTTGTGTCTTGCGTTGGTGATGACGTATCTGGCGACATGCCGATAATCGACTACGCAAGGGAGCAATGGCGTACGCAGAAAATTTCCGAGAGGGGGGCCAAGTTTCGTCACAACCGTGTGACGTCACAAATCAACTTTAGGGGAAGTGCCGAAGGCACGACCATTCCAGGGGGGTCCGGGAAAAGTTTGCAAAATTGCACCTAAAAATACGCATTTTTGTGCATTCTGGAAGCAAGTTTTAGACAATTCTGTTTTCATTTTTTTTTATTTTTAGGGTCTGAGGGGGGTGGCCATGGCACAGTGGTCCCCCCCTCCGTACGCTAGTGCAAGGGAGAAACGCTTTTGTCTCTTCTTGGTTACGCTGCTGCAAAGGCTCTTCCTGAGGCCAAAAATGCTTGCAGCCTAACTAAAGCCTCACCAGCGTTATCACTGCCGCAAAACAACGCGATTTGTTTGGACTTGATTGAACTGACGCAGATCAAACACCCCACAAACACCTGTCTGATGGAAGAGGAGTTTACCCGTTTGTCATTCAGTGTTAGTTTTTCACTCAAGCGATTATTACCGTGCCAGGCCGATACTGAACGTCATAATGAGAGAACAAACAGTGCACGTCGCTATCGGTCATCACACGCACCACTACGGTATAACTTCTTCTCACACAGTGGTGTAGGATGCAGGGGGTGCGAGCACCCCCAAAAGTTTTGATTTGTCGAAAATCCGGGTAAAATCCCTAAAAATATGGCAAAATCCGGGAAAAAATGACGCCCAGCGTTGTTTGATTTAAAAAAATGTTGCCCAACGTTTGTAGAAAAACACATGAAGACCTTTTTTTTGGAGGTCACATAAAAAAAGTCTTCATGTTCTTCGTGTGGAGAAAATTTTTAGGCAAAAGTCGCACAAAAACTTTTCGGGCAAATTTGGGGAAATTCGGGCAAAAATCCTTCGCACCCCCGAAAATATGACTGCTCCTCACCTGTGCTCTCACACAGTCCTGGTTTGCGCTGTTGAAGGTCAATGCAAGATCAGACAGTTCTGCTCGGCCTGCGTCGCTGCCATCGTGTATTGTTCACAGAACAACAAATACGAAGACGGCCTCGGTCCCGGCGACTACTTCGATGCAAACGAATTTGTCGACGCCATTCTCAAAGTTGTGTGTGACTGTGCGCGAGATCGTCGCGTCATCTTCTCATCGTTCGACGTCGACATTTGCATAATGTAAGTGATGACGTCAAAATGTGCATAATGTAAGTGATGACGTCAAAATGTGCATAAAGTAAGCGATGACGTCAAAATTTGCATAAAGTAAGTGATGACGTCGACGTTTTCATAATTTAAGTAATGACGTCAAATTTGCGTAATGTAAGTGATGACGTTGATATTTGCATAATGTAAGTAGTGGCCCATTGTATGTCGCGTCCACCCAACCTGTGCATATTTCGTAACGCCGCTGGTTCCAGGCTTATGCTGCTCTTTCAAAAAAATCAGTAGTTGTCTTTTTCACACTCGCCTAGAGTTTCGTCTCTCTATGATGTACAAGCTTGTGTTTAAAAGTAGAAACTGTTGTGAAACTATTCCCACTAATGACTGATAAATGTAGTAGTGTGTAATCACGAGGCAGATTTTTTAGACTGATTCATTTGAGTCCCTTTCGCAGCACTTTCAACAGAGTCTCATTGCTTCGAATATGAGAGTCTCAAACTCATCCTTCGATCGATCAAACATTTACTCATCAGCTCGAACCTGTTTTAGCTCATTTTTTTGTGGATAAACTGGACCAGGAGCAGACAGACCCCAAATCTATACGAAAAAAATTCTGACTGATGCTCAGTTTTTGTTCGCCTTCATGCAGGCTTCGTCGTAAACAGAACAAATACCCAGTGTTGTTTCTGACCAATGGCGACACGTTGCACTACACACCCATGCTGGATCTTCGGGAGAGAACCAATCAGATGGCGATAGGTTCGCGCATTTTCTTTTTGTTTTATTCTATCGACCAGATCACAGAAAGCGCAGCGCGCCAAGGTTGCGAACCGCTTCAACGAATGACATTAGTTCGACTGTGCAAGGCCACCACTGTGTTCAACGCATTACGCCTGAAATGCTGGAGCTCTGTCAGTCAGGCTTAAGTCAGGAAAAGGAAACAGATATGCACTTTCTGGATCGATTCGTATGTGATCTGTGAAATTTCTTTTGACTCTTAACACGTAAACAGCCTGCGTACAAGTAAATATGTTCGAGAAGTGAGAAATTCTCTGGAAATCCTCTGGCAACCTTTCACTTCCTAGTGGTTTTTGCACACGCGAGATTATGTTGGGCGGAAATAATATCAGTGTTTTCAGGTTGTGTGCGGTGACGACGTAATGACGTTCTGCAAGGTTATGGTTTCTTGCAGCTGACCCTTTCTCGTTTATCTTCTGATTTCTACGAGCATCTAAGCTTTCTCATTGTCCAGTCACAAACTACGATTATGTCGGCAAAATCGGATTAGCGTTTACTACATTAGATTACATGCATTTTGCCAAAAAGCTGCATTCAGCTTTGCCTCCTAAAAAGGTTTTTCTATAACCAGGCGCTTCTCAGTGACCACTCACTGTTCGTGGTGATTAGTGCGCACGGTGTTTGCATCCTGAGGTTGTGTATGTTAAGCGGGTGTCCCGCGTCAACCCTTTACCTGTGGTGGATGTAATGCCAAGACAGTAACTAGAGGGGTGCAGGGGAAGGAAGCCCCCCTGGAAAATTTTTCGCCCCCCATGGAAGAATGTGTTGGATATAGTTTGAAAAATTTGGGCCCCTGGCCCCCTGGTGTCGAAGCTGGTTGCAAGCCTGGTAATGCCACGCCGACTTCCTGGCGTACAACTGATTGCAACACCAATTTCGATGCTTTTTGAAGACGTTGCGGTTTGCTGCAATTACACATAGGCCTTACACTTTTGGAAAGCAGTGACAAGCCGCCTGCTAAAGTACAATCTCATTGTCCGCTCCCATCGCAGGTACTATTCTCAGCGAAGGCTTCCTCGGTCTGGACACGCTGGAAAACGACGTCTACGCGACGCCCGAAGTGGTGAAGAAAGTTCACGACCTCGGCCTGCTATTCGCCTGCTACGGCGATGACGTCGGCGAGAACTTAGCGAGGATGCGCGACTTGTCAGTGGACGTCGCCATATTTGATCGGTTTGTGACGTGCTGTGCGTTGTTCGGACGCACGTTCAGTAAATTTGCGATTGCATGCGGGGCGGGGGGGTTGGACAACTTCACGCCGGATCCGAACAAGACTAATTTCGTCGACCTGGTCGCTTGTGCTGAAAGTGTAGCATGGATTTTACCTTGAAGGGTCCTAGGCTTGACAATTTACTGGTGCCGAATGGCCGAGCCCTCAGCCCAAAGTTTGTCCATAACTCCTTCATGAAAAAGCAGCAGTTTCAGCCTTTTTTTAATTCGCGGATCCCTTAGTGCAGGGGTTCTCAACCTTTCTCCCGTTAAATACCCCCGAGTCATAAAACAATCAACCCGAACCCCCAGGTTAGCTGGCAAAGTCGTGGATTTCACATTGTTGCATCACAACAACGCAAGATCAGGCAAAATCTACGCGGAGTTTTCAATCGGCAAGCATTTTCTTCTAGTATAGGATATTAAAAAATGGTAATACATGAAAACTCGAATGCCATCCAAGTAACCCTGAAGATCTTCCCGTGAACCCATGGGTGTTGAGAACCACTGCCTTGGTAGGATTCCAATGAAGCTGAGGATTCATATTCCGCAAAACATTTCGTTCGGACCCAGCTTTGCATCCATTGCGTACAGAGCACACCACATTTTGTTGAAGCCAATTCATCCCTTACTTGTGCATCGTATGTTTCAGTCGTGACTTCCCTGTGTGGTGGTTTGCCATTTCCGATACCGTGAAGACCGTTCAGAGAAACGCGGTTGAAATCCCTCGGCTGCCGAGTTTCATCTTTCGTTACGTTTGTTTATTTTCTGACCTTATTAAGTGTAACATACGCGGAAAATTGATTTGTTGCGTCCTTTTCAGGATCCACAAAGTTCTACCTCCGCACGACTCCGAAAAATCGGCGGAAAGTTGAAGTACACGAGATTGCCGGGTACTTCATCTGTCACTGCGTCGCAGTCTTCGCATAATGTTATTTATGTTTTCGATGCGCATTGCAATTTTCATCGCTTAACCTTGATCATGATGTTTTGCCAGTGGTGCAGGAAGCGGGGATGCAGGGAGTGCAAGCGCGCCCCGAAAAGCTTTGATTTGTCGAAAGTCCGTGAAAATTTAGGCAACATCTATGAAGATATTCGCAAAATACCTGAAAATACGGGCAAAAATGGCGCCCAACGTTGTTTGATTTTGAAACTGGCACCCAACGTGGAAAGAATCACATGAAGACCTTTTGTTTGGAGTTCATCCTAAAAGAAAGTGTTCGTGATCTGTGTGGGAGGAAATATTCGCACAAGGAGTTGCCGAAAACAGAACTTTTCGGGCAAGTTTGGGGAAATTCAGGCAAAAATCTTTCGCACCCCAAAAAGTTGCCTGCACCTGCATGTCCGAAAATGACAACTTTTCAGTTTTAATCGAGATGCAGACCGAACGATCAGAGAAGAATAAAAATTCGTACTCAACTGGTGCAGTCATGGTTTTAGTGTGGCAGGTGTATAGACTACTACATTAGTCTTGTTTCAGCAAATTCGTTCTAACTAGACATATCCTTCTAGCATGTGTGTGAATTTCTATCACCAATGAAGATCCCAAACGTGTGGGAGAGAGCCTATGTCAACGGTGCTACCATTTCGGGCAAAAGGATCAGGTGTCTTGTGTTTTTGGCGCATAACGGATCAGGTGTGTTTGGGGCAAAACGTCTTTTTCTGGAATCCACGAGTTCTTAGAAGCAAGTTTAAGGCTGAGCTTTCAGGGCTTGCACTGGTTGCAAAATTTAGGGTCTGGTAAAGCACCATTTGGAGCCAAAGTGGTGTAGTAGGTAGGTGCGTTCAACACTTTACTATAGCACTCATATGACACTTTGTTAAACCCTTTTTCCCAAGCCGTGGTACTGGTGGTGTTTTTAATTCGGGGCAGAATTTTAAAACCCGGGTTTGAAATAGAATGCGATTTTGAGCGATAAAAACTCAATATCATTGTGCAATTACTAATGTTGGTCCCTGCGCAAATTAGCGAATTATTAATTAAGTTAAGCACAGTTTTTCAATGGTTTTTATAATACTGACGCATGACAATCAAAGCACACTTTCATTATTCAGTCTGTTTCTGAGTTTTGTAACAAATAGTCCCGTGTCTGAAAAAGCCCTCTCTGGTTCCACTGATCTGGGCTTGATTGTAATTAAGGCATGGAACAGTTTTACAAAGTTATTTTCGACCTCTTCCTTGTAGCCTCAAAAAAAATTCATTTCCTTTATCACAATTTGTGATCGGATCTCTTCCTGTGCCGGAATAGTTTTGTGGTTTTCACCCTCATGGATTCTGTGCTTTGGTTTCAAATGGTTGATCAAACAGTCGGTGCTTGAACCACCTCCTTTTGTATAACGGAGCACAAATTTCACTTCGGTGTTGGTTGAGCCTTGTATAAGAAATGGCTCTAAGCTTCTGATTTTCTTCGATTACTAACGTCTTAACTGAATGTGTATGATTAAAAGTCTACTTAAAGTCGCTTCTAAAGGAAAGTTAAATACTTTGTAGAAAGTTATTACAAACTGAAAGGGAACGAATCCATTTTGCAAAGAATCACAGCTTGTATATGAACTAACAGATAACAGCGTATAAATGAACTAACTAGTAACTACGGCATACCTTTGAAGAACTACCTCACGTCAATGGCGTAGCCAGCCCAAAAATTTGGGGAGGGGCCAAAATGTTTCATTTCAGGCGAATAATACTATTTTGTTTAGAAAAACGCCTCTCAAAGCACAAAATGATTCTTTTCTAGACATTTGGGGGGTCATGGCCCCTTTGTCCCCCCCTTGGCTACGCCTATGCCGCACGTGGCAGTTATTTTTTAATTAGGTCAGCGAAAAGACAAAAGTTCGCGTAGGCACCTACCATGTGCAAAATGACGCCACGATCCGTCTAAATAGGTCAATTGAACGAAAATATAAGCGGACCAACAACGAACGTACGACGGTCACCGAGCAAAACCCGTACCTCGTGCCTCATGGTAATAGTTAAAAGTTCAAACGTGCTTATTTGACTGTTACACGCGCCAATCTGCATCTTTAGTGTTATCAGCATCATTAATATTTGAATGCAACAGCAACTCCAGGTTTTTTAAAATACCTGATTTGGTAGTTGAAAAAAAACCGGGTTTCGGGTAGTAGAAAATAGCCAAAAAAACGGGTTTCGTGTTCGGGACAGAACCGTCGCCAGAAAGTTTTCAATAGGGGGGCTGTGCATTTCTGCGGGGGGGCTTGACATTCTAAAAATGACAAAAACTCCACTGGTGTGTAGTGTTTCATGCTTCAATTTGGGGGACTTGGAGCTTTGTTTGGGGGGGCTAAGCCCCTCGTGGCGACGGGATTGGTTCGGGAAAACCCGAGTTGGAAACACCAGGTACTGGTACCAACCCAGGAAGACACTAAAACGTGAAACAGTCCTCACGCTAAATTCAGTAAAAAACTATCAGCTTTAGAACCGAAAATGCAAGTAAACAACGTTTTTTTAAGAAATGCGCTAGGTTGATATGGTGATCCGTTTTGCCCCTGACAAAAATAATCAAAAAGTCGTAGAAGAACAAGCAGTTTGACGATGTTTTTTTTCGCTGAAACATTTCGGTCAGTTTTAGCTGGGACATTTTGGTCATTGAAACATTTCGGTCATTTGTCTCACAGTTGTATTAAAGCTCGCCCTAGAAGTGTTTTCTAACATTTGTAACATATATTTTCAAATATTCTCACCGAAATGATTAATTTTTTTCTGTCATTTCAAAAGCGTTTCGGACTTTGACCGAAAAAAAACAGGTTTGACGTGGCCGCAAACTTTTTTAGTAATAACCAACATGTCAAGACTTCTCTTATCATTTTGAAAGTTTCAGCGGTTTGCACGGTTCAACAATACCCAAATGTTATAGTTTCATGAGGCCTGTCTCGTGAAAAAATGGCACACGAACAAAAGGATAGATAGATTGCCTTAGAAATACCAACATTTTAAACTGTCGGGTTTTGACAATTCTAGCATGTTTGTGGTAAAATACCAATCATTTTCGATCAGATGGCCTGTCTCAAGTTAAATCTTGTAAAGAGATAATTAACCAGTAGGACAGAGAGAAATTCAAATAAGACTTCTTAAAATGATTAGAATATAAATTTCATATTTATTCATTGGAAGTTTCTGCATATGTCAAAATTGCTATGCAATGTTTTGAATTTTCGGGAGGGCCAAATGCCCCCCTGGTTGCACCCCTGGCTGGGTTCAAGTAAGTAATTACTTGATATTTGAAGTAATTTGCTTTCAGAAAAATTAAGATTTTAGAAG
>Ga0210059_1017307_pt1 | contig 10289 bp, 9 predicted proteins | sample Ectturendosymbi2_FD_188042 | JGI IMG/M metagenome (GOLD analysis project Ga0210059, IMG submission 188042) | Ecteinascidia turbinata endosymbiont from Florida, USA - Sample 2 (SPAdes) (version 2) | ecosystem: Host-associated > Tunicates > Ascidians > Unclassified | place: Key West, Florida...
ATGACTGCCAGAGAGGTTACGACGTTTTACTGCAATTCATAATAATAGGCCAATAGCGTATGGGGGGCCCCACGTGAAATTTCGGGGGGGGCCTCACTTACCCTTGCCACGGCGCTGCCCCGGACCCCCTAGAATGGTCGTCCTAAAGCTGAGTCGTGACGTCACACGATTGTGACGAAAGTTGCCCCCTTCGGGAATTTTCTGCGTACGCCAATGACTTGTATGTTGACACGACTATCGGACAATTCACTGAAGTTAGAATATCATGCAGGCTTAAAAAAATTTAGCAGATGAATTATGAAAAGTCGCCACAACAAATGTAGTTTTGCACTCAGTTCTCACTCAGAAGTCAGCAATAAACTTTAACGATTAAGATGTATTCCCACAAACCTGCATAAGTGCATAGGCATATTCTAACAAGTCACGCAGTTTCATACTATGTGAAAAGCAGCCTGCATAAGCGTAGTTTGATTCAGCTATTCACTCAAGGCAAATTGTCCACACCTGTAATTTTTTCGCTGGGACATTTCGGTCATTTGTTCCATGGTATTAAAACTCGCCGTAACAGTATTCACTGGCAGGCCCGTAACCAGCTTGTGACATCAGGGGGTGCGAAGAGTTTTCTAAAATGGGTCAAATTTTTCACACTATGTCCAATAGATTTGAACTACGTCCAAAACATTTTTCTGGAGGGGGGGAATTTTTCTTGGGGGGCTTTATTTGATCTATGACTTAAAAAATAAACCCAGGTTTACACTCAAAGTCTCCCATTAACAATGGATATTTCAAACTTGTGGAACCATTGCTATAGATTCACCGATGCTCTTTTTCACACAGTGTAAAACTACATGCATTTCAGCTATCAGCGGTCACTGTCTCGCTGCATTACCTGCCACAGATGTCAGCATTCAACAGTCACATGCGGGCTGCCGCAACAATCCGTCGCAGGTTTCGCAACCTCCCTCTGGCTCTTGTGCAGTGTGAGTGTCATACCGGCAAATAAACTGTCAATGCAAAAATTAAATAAGTTCATCGGAATTAAGATGATGACTTCCTGTTTTCTAGAAACTTTTGATTCTTAGTCCAAATTTCCAAGGGGGTAAATGCTCGTTTCCCCCCCCCTGTAGACGCCCATGGTTAATATTATTGTTGGTAAATATGTTTTTGTTATTTCCTTAGCCTTTATGTCATAAGAAGTTTTAAGGGGTACAATACGTGCTCATCTATCAAAATGCTGAAGGGGTACATGGCCAGAGTAAGTTTGGGAACCCCTGTTCTAAAATGTCCTACAGTTAATAAAAAATTTTAAATTTCATGTTGTTTAACAATTTGGCTTTTTTTAGACGTGGTTTGATTTTTTCTCAAAAGGTGTCTGCCAACATTCTTACTTCCGCAGACAAAAATTGCTCTTCGGCTTCCGAAGTAAATGACCGGTTCGCCACTAATAAAAATGACATCAGCGTCGAACGACAATCGCTTTATGAATCTAACACCACATACGTAAAATGTTTGGAAGTCATATACACAAGGCAGCAGAACGCAACACTGCAGCCAGGATAAATTCGTATAAATTAACTGAAACCAATGCTTTCACAAATCTTTTGGTGCTGGGACAAGTAACAATCTGCTGACAATAATATAATCGAGTTCCATCTCACACTGACTGAAATGCACCAAAGATCAATCTTCCCATTTCTGCGACTGTGTCTTAGTTTCAAAATGACTTTTTCAACACCACGACCGCGGTCTGACTAAATTTCACGCAGGATCAGTGCAACTACCGGTGTGTGTCGTCATAAACAACTCTAGTTTCCCGACCGTCAAAAACAACAATACAGCTTATCATGCATTTAGAAAACATTGAATGCACGCTAGAAGGTTTCTAAATTATCGTTTAAAATGTTGCTGGCGGAAAGTTATCTACTGTACATGTCAACCAAACGAACTTGAACGGAAAATTACGAAAAAAACTGGGGGAGCCAAGCAAAAATCTGGGGTCATGGCCCACCCAGCCCCCCCCTTAGAATTGCCACTGGGTGACACACGCTGGGTTGTAAATGTATTTGCACTTTAAAACACTTCAGAGACCAGAAAACTCTTCGGACCTCGGGCTTGAAAGGGAGCATTACACCTCTGAAATGTCATTTTGTTAGACCAATCAAAGAATAATATGTCTTGCGTTCCTACGCGTTTCCTTTGTCGAGGCGCTGCAATATTTTCAGTATTTTACTGAAAAATGAAATGCGAGAAAAAAATGTCTTTTTACGTTGATCGAAACAACGACAGGAGAAAATCAAATTTCGTGACTTTTGAGAAAAGAAATGCGACTGCGTGTGAGCAAAAGCGGAGCGAGTTAAGCGAGCAGACTTTCGCATAAGCAAAACGAATTTATTGATGTATTTACAATGGTACATCAGTCAGACTACTAACCGCCATATCCAGGTAGTTATGAACAATCTTATGTTCATAATTTTGGATTGCTTGGCTGCAAAGAAATCTGGGATTGTGGACTGACGCAGAGCTTTCTGCGACTGGCCCATAAGTAGTCACTAGGCCCTGCCTTTAGCCGATTGGGCCGATTGCATCTGATCGGGCCCCGCGCCGAAGGGGGCCCCGTGCTACGCTGAGGCGTCCAGTCAAGCACGAAAACAAATGTAAGACCTGTGCGTTCGTGAAATTCGGTTCAATAGAAATGCGTAAGGCGGAACTGCGTCGTGTAATACCTGTGAAAGGTTCGCTGGTGTGTCGAACGAGAGAAATGTTTCACCTACAAATGCCAACTCACCCAATAACCCATATTGAAGACAAAGTTTTTAATTCGATAAAATCATAGCACACTGAAGACACTACGCTTCAATTTTGTAAGCAAGTCGACGCTTCACTTCCATTGTGCAGCAATGCTGGGGTTTTCAAGCATTTATCGTCACCACAATATTATGACAGCCGTTTTAGCCGACACACAGCATACAAGTTACGCGACGGCGGGTTTTGGCAGTTGGGAAGTGGCGGCTCTTGTGAAAATATTGACGCAACTTAGAAAGGTTACTCTGAAGCAAAACATTTTAGTGGCAAGGATGAAAACAATGGGAAAGGTGCTGCGGGCTCTGGAGACTCTGGGGACATTGAAGAGAATTTTGATAAAAATTTTCAAAAGCTGTTGGCAGAACTTTGGAGTATGCATTTGGCTAATTTTACCGAAAAATGGTTTAGTGTAAGCGCAGCGAGCGGAGCAAGTTAAGCGAGCAAAACAGGCGAGCAGGCGGACTGGGCGGGTCTCACAGAACTTGATAGTTGTGGGAAAATATCTTTTGTAAGTTGTTTAAGGTTTAAATTCTCTGAGATTAATGAGAATATTAAGAGTGATAATGAGAACGAGATGAAGAGGATTAGTAGATGCTGGTATTAGTACTGTAGTAGATATGAAGAGCCGTCTTCTAAGACAAAACCGATTTTTTGTTTTGCGTTATTTTGCAATAGCTGGACTGGCAAATTCGGAGAATTTGCAAATCTGGAAATTTGAAAGAAATGTAGAGAAACAGAGAGAAAGTCGCTTCTGTCTTAGAAGCGGCTCTTAATGTCTACTTAAATAGACTCTTCTAACTACACAATTAATTCCATCTGGCTGTCTAAACAGCAGGCTGCGCAAATGTGTAGCTTTGATCGTAAGCACCAAAGGTATCTTGCTGCTATGCAGTACAAAATAAGAGAGGACTACCTGGGCTAGACATAGCACAATTTTTTACAACAATCACCACACAAAACACGTTGATCAAGTCGGACTTCTGGACGTACACGACTAGGCATGTAGGCAGGGACGGATAAATGAACGCGAGGCCCATCAGGGCAAAGTCGTCACCACGAGGGTCCCGAAATGCTCAGCGCAACTACGCAGTTCGCTCATGTCCGATCCTTTGCCTGCAAAGGCAGATTGCGAAACTTGCGCAGTGCTTATCAAACTTTCATGAGCCCTTCAAAAGATTCTCAACACTTATGTCCCCCTGGGCTATGCAATATCACGGCAAAGTTACCTAGAGAAGGCCTCTGCTCGTGGCCCTCAGAGAACCGCTCCGTGGTCCCGTTTAAGAAACCCTGTCTAGCGGATTGTTGTACTCTTGGTCGTTATTGTACAAAACACCGCAATAAATCTTCAACTGTTCGCTTCAAGTTACGACGGTAGCATTTTGCTGCATGTGACGAGGGCTCCCAGAGAGTTCTTTTCCACCCAGATCTGTTTTTTAGTCGACCTGCGTGTCTAGGTTTAATTATGAAATATTGCGTTAAACCTATGTTTTTTGAAGTGATAAATTCATCAGCAACTTCAATTTGTTCAATAATATAAAGATAACTTTACCTTACAGTGTTTACATGGGCACATCACATGAGAAAGTACACATATTGCATGAAGCAGAACATCTGCAATCCAGACCCGTAGCCAGGTTTTCAGGTTTGGGGGGAAATAAAGTTTTTGGGAGAGGACAAGGTTTTTGTTTTTACTATATGTTTAAAAAAATTTTTCTGAGCACAACAAAATTTGGAGGGCAATACCCCCTGGTGGCTAGGGGCCGGGGTCGCGGTACAAAAAAGGTCGAAAACCACTGGTCAATAGGACTAATTTCCAGGATTCGCACAGTACCAGTTTTTTTTAAGGAAAATGTTAGTTACCCGGTATGGACCTGTAGGGGTCAGGGACGGATCCAGAGGGCGATTGGAGCGATCGACCCCCTAAAACTTACGAAAGTAACTTTTTTCACGATGATTTTGTACAATTCGGAAAACAGCATTCGCGATATATAAGGCAATTGTGCCATCCGGTGTTTTGTCACCAGCGGTGTTGTGGAGCATACTTCATCTCTGTTACAGTGTGAACCAGTAATGACAGTTGATTGCCAAATATCACTGAAATCGTCATCCCTCAAACTTACTGGTTGGATTCGCACCTGGTAGGGGCCCGGTTTCTGTGATTCTAGGGACCCGATTTTCGCTGGTGATAGGGACCCGATTTTCAAGTCTAGAGACCCAAATCCGGTCTCTAAAACACCTTTAAAAAACTGGCTCAGTCTAAAGCAACGTCAAAAGAAAAAGGAACGCGAGCGAGATTAAGAACGAAGTGGACCACATTTTTCTATGACAATACAATGTTGCATTGTCGTGATGGCAGTTACAGTGTGTGAAAAATAGATCGAACATGACCGAGCTGCTCAAGGGTAAGAAATCACTGCAGCGTCTTTTCAGTTAGGAAATATTTTTAAAGATTTCAAACTCTTCATAATGCGTCGATTTGTTGCTAGAGCATGATTAACATTTTCCTAATCGTGGATTTGAAGTTATATTATTTGAATGTTATCGTTACAAACTGCAGGTGGAGTCCGCTGATACATGCTACATCAGTGCTTCCCAATCTTTTTTTGGCTAGCGCCCCCTTTTTTGACAAACAAATTTCTATCGCCCCCCTACCATGCCTAGCACACATATCAACACAATTTTTTCGCATTGTATATTTGGGATGTTTGAAAATGATTAAAACAAGAATGAACGCAAAGACAAGCGCAAAAGAAATCCAACGCACATAGCTCTTGTTACTAAGCCTAGTAATCACATAGATTATTTACTAATTCCGGTGATTCTTCGTTTACTTGTCTTCGTACTCGTATTCCATGAACGATTCTTCGCTTGATGTCCTGCCTGTCTACAACAATAACAAAGTCTCACTCTATGTCGGACTTTCTTCTTAATATCATGAGCATGGAAGGCATGATATTTAGCACGTTTATCTCTCATAGCTCTGTGTTTCTTATATTGGAATTTGGTTCCAGGAAAACCGCATTCTTTCCAGATTTCCGGTATTTTTTGTAGCATTTCTGCGATATTCATCTCAGCAATTTGTACGTAATATGCCGTGGGCATTTTATTTCGTAAAATTTCTTTTACTAAATTTGATATAAATCGGTTTTTAGTTACTTCATCAACAGTTAATTGAACTTCTTGAATGGCTGCTTCTATCTCGGTAGCTGGGTTGTCTTTCCAATTAAGTTTTTTATTTTCTATTGCTTTTTGTATCAACATAGTTTTTTGTCTTTCTGACAATTTATAATTTATTGCGATCCATTGAAAGAATTGTATCAGTGGGTCGCATTCTTTTTCCTCAATGACTCTATGGAGTTTTATAAGAGCCATCTTTTCAGCTTCCACGTGATATTTCATGAATGTAATGATCAATTGAAGTTTCTGTTTAGGGTGTACATTTGGAAAAGTTTTAAGAAAGTCTTGAGTGATATACAACCACTCAATCTCATTCTCAGGTTGCAGGAAATTCCAATTTTTAATTGATTTAAATGCTTGTTGCATATACCATATTTCTTGAAATTCGGCTTCTGTCGTTGCAATATCCTCATTCTTGTCAATGGTTGAGGTTGATTTTAGGGGTATACGCAATGTGAGTCTTTTACTTCGTTCATTCGCATTCATTATTGTTTTAATAGTATTTCTACAAATCCTATATGAATATCTGAAAAAGAAACAATAGTAATAAACGATATAATTCTAGATTTATAATTCTACTGTGAGTATTTCGATGTTAGTTTTTAATATTGTACACTCTTAATTATATAAATCATAAAAGAATAACATAACAATCATTCATGTGAAATGTAAACACATTTTTCACTCTCCCTATATTTCAAAAGGACAAAAATGCTAATACTAAAGAGTTCAGTAAATATTTTCGTCGTCTGGGGAATCTAATTGAAAGTTATCTAATCTCTCGACATCATCCTTGAAGTGTGTTTTGATTTGGTTTTCATCATCCCTTCTGTAATTTTCAGTTTGGTCCTTGTCCAAATTCACTTCAGCATATTGTGCTAATTGATAGTTGTCTTGTCCTCGTCGCTTAAGGGGCGGATTGATCTTTTCTTTTTTAGATGTCTGGATATTATTGCTACAAAATTTAGCAGTATGTCCCAAGTAATTGCATTGATAGCATCTTATCTGAGAGGAATCCCGTTTGCAATTCATATTGGGTTTATCTCGTGTTCTTCGTGCTGGTAATTTGTTAGACTCGTTATTTTTAACTTTCTGTAATTCACTAGAAACTTCTTGCAATTGTTGGGTGATTTGTTGAAATTTCTCTTGGTCCGAAAGTGTTTGTTCACGAACTTTCTTCGAGACATTATTGTCTGAAATTTGCTTAACATCATTGACGTTTAGAGCGTAATAGTCTTTTCCAGTTTCACCATGTGCATGTTTCATAGGTACAGCAGCATGTTTCCATAATTCATTAAGTTGAGTGGGTATTTGTCGTATGGGAGTTTGATAGATTTGCATGTAATAAGCAGGTGCAATTCTATGTTTTAACAGATCTCTTAATGAACTTTACAGAAATTTGTTTTCACCGATTTCTTCCAAAGATAATTGTGCTTGTTGTAAAACTCTTCTTAAATCGTTAGCAGGGCAATGTTTCCAATCAAACTGTTGTTGAGACATAGCGTGTTCTAATTTCTTATACTTTTGTCGATCCGTTAAGTCATATGCATTTTTGAGCCAATCAAAGAAGCTTGTTAAGGCTTCATAAGTCGGATCTTTTGCTTTTCTATGAAGTTGAGCTAGTGCTTCTCTAGCTGTAGGATGTTCATCCATGAACTAAATAAGTCCTTGTAATTTTAGTCTATCTGATAAATGAGGAAATTCTTTCAAAGTGTCTTCAGTAATTTCTGCCCATTCAATCTCATGACCTTCTAACAATGGTGTAACCAAGGTCTTAGGAATGGTTAATTTCTTTTGACTAGTGTTCATAGAGATTACTGGCTGAAAGGAGGATTGTAAAGAAACTTCCTTCATATGCCATTGTAGTTTATTAATTTCTACTAAATCATGATAAAATTCTTCAAAATTCTCTCGTTCCCGGACTGTTAATGGTGGGATATCTTTTAATCTTTCTCGAGTGTTTCTTTCTGCCACAATCAATGTACCTTCTCTTTTCTGTGGAGAATCATTCCGTTTTATTCCCCAAGGTTCTGCACAATGATAAAACTCATTTTCATCCTCAAAGGACAAAATGTTTATTTTTACTTTATCTTCTTCTTGGAATGTAGGTCATTTTTCTTTTAGTAGACTGATTTCCATGCTTTTTAGCATATCTAATTCCCGTCTATATGCCTGAACCATAAGCTCATCATGATGTTCAAGGTAATATTCCCATCAAGAATGGTTAATGTCCCAAAGATGTTTAGCAGGTTTCGTATTATATTCTGGTTCTTCCTTTAAGAACCCAAATCTTTTAATGGCTTTTTGCCAAAGCATTTCTAATTCGAAGTCCGACATGGAAGTCACTGGCTTATTTATTTGAGTTTGATATGGTAGAGTGGAGGATATATCTCCAAAGGACCATTCTGACTGTTGTGGATTTTTTCCATTTTTATTGGCATTAAAGATGTGATTATATTAGGAAGAATTTCTACCAATTTCTTTGCTCCTTCTAATTCTATCTCTTCTTCATCGTTAGGGTATTTCCAGTCTAGTTGTTCTTGCAGAGCATCTACTGTTCGTGTAATAGAGTCTATATTTTCTTCTTTAGTTTTTGTATCATCAAATCCCCATCGTCGTGCATATCTGTCATATCTGCGGTCTACGCGTGATTTGTATAAGGGGACGTAAGAAGTAGATTCGCTACTTTTAGACCCAACGCTATTAGGTATAGAATTTTCACTGCTGTCAGAAATAGTACTAGCAGGCATAGCCTTTTCAAGTGTTTCATTCATTGCGCGGTATAAGGGAGCTGTGGGAGATTTATTTTCTTCTCCTGTGGATGTTTGTGAGTATGAAGGTAATAAAGTTTTGTCAAACACAAACTGAGCTCTTAAGGGTGGTAATGTTGCATCACATTTTTGATGTTCTATATATTCCTTTGTCAATTTTTGACGTTGCTTTTTAATATTTTTAATGTTTCTTATTTCAGATAAAAGATCACGGGTGCCGACAGCGGCTTTCTGCTGATGGTCTTGAACTTCATGTATTAATTTTCCTATATTCGTAGTGCTGTCTTTCTGTGCCTTTACTACCTGATTAATTTCTCCCGGAGTAGGTGGGTTTTTCTTTTCCTTTTTCCCGAAAAGTTTTTCAAGAGCAGTTTTCTTCTCGTTGTCAAGTTTACTCATTATGTCGCTATTTGATTACTTGTTAGATTACGGTAAATCCTATTAGAATAGTTTCTAGAGAAAAACATAGGTTAGAACATTATGAAAGCAAGCAAACACACATTTATAAAATAAACATAAACATACAATATGTTACTTAAGGACTTGTAGGAACAACATTACTATGTATAGTAGAATTAGAAGATGTACATACCTGATAAACTCCATAAACTATAGTTGAGCCAATGGCCATTAAAGTGTTCACGATACTTGAAAATATAGGTGTAAAAATTCCTGTATTCCTTTCAGATTCTTCCTCATCTAGTTCATTTATGTTTTCCCAATCAATCTCAGGTTGAGTGGTAGTAGTGACTATAGTTGTAGTCTCGACAGAACTAGTAGTCACCGTTTGTTCCTTCGTAGTAATTGGAATAGCCTGTGTGGTGGTCAACTCCTCAGTAGTGGTAATAGGATCAACAATCCTAAATTTAGGAAAACTGATGATTTTTCCATTACGAAACTGATGTTGATAAATGATATCTTGACGTAAATCAGTAATTGTATCCAATGTCGATAGGGACTGTTGAATAGTTTTTAGAACATAGTAACTTTCCAAGTTACTTCTCAATGTCTGAACATGACGTTTTATGATAGTTCTTATCCATAGCTGACTTCTTTCAGCGGCAGTAGCTTTATTACTTAGTGTTGTCATTGTTTGAGACAAACGTAGACGATCATTTGTGTCAGTAACCGATTCCAATTGATCCATTAAACGTAAGAGTAAGGAATCAAAATGTCGTATTTGCATTTGATAATATTCGTAATTCTTCACCATTTCCACAGTAAAGTTATTATGTTGGTCATATTGCAACAGTGTCTGCTGCGTTTGATTTTCCAGATTAGAGAAGTTGGCATGTGTCAGCGTGTGGGCGACATTCCAATTAATTGATTGTATGGAATGAAGAGAGAACCATTTGATGTTAAAAAGTTCAGAAAATTGACCTGTCTGAACCAATTTCTTATAGTATCGAAATATGTGATGGTTGCTGTTCGTACGTGCATGGTCGTTGCTTGTAGTTCGATCGATCGATTGATTGTTGCAGCTGCCCGGAGCCGTCTTGCTTATCGGTAGAGCGCCTTTCGTTTATTGAGGCGTGAGTA